>Ga0209190_1001231_pt1 | contig 17977 bp, 20 predicted proteins | sample M_140205_XF_Meta_FD_187315 | JGI IMG/M metagenome (GOLD analysis project Ga0209190, IMG submission 187315) | Freshwater microbial communities from Lake Montjoie, Canada to study carbon cycling - M_140205_XF_MetaG (SPAdes) (version 2) | ecosystem: Environmental > Aquatic > Freshwater > Lake... | reverse complement strand
CGCACCGATTATATTTTTTGGTAATGTTTCAACTAGCGGAATAGTTGCAAATACACCTTATTATATCAAAACTATCAGTAGTCCTAATATAACCATATCAGCAACTGGATTTGACGGCACAGCCGGGAACACGTTTACTATTAGTAATTCTTCAACTAGCAATATGCAGGCTACTAGTTATAACGGTTCTACTATTTGGAAACGTATTGATTTAACGTCTAATACTGTAATCAGTAACTTAACCGTTACCAATGATGCTACTATTGGCGGTTTATTAGCAGTCAGTTCTAATGATAGTATAACTGCTGCCGGAACCGTACAAGCAAATGCAACATTACTAACAAATAATATTAATATAGTATCTACTGCTAATGTGAATTCTGGTGTGATATTACCAGTTGCAGCAGCCGGTTATAGAATAATTGTAAGAAATAATTCTGCTAATACATTGAATGTTTATCCAAATACAGGTGCTAATATAAATTCTGGATCAATTAATATTCCCGCAACATTAACTTCTGCGGCTGCTGTGGAATATTTCTGCTCTACTAGTGCAGCAAGTAATGTGGGTGGAATTTGGTATACCCTAAATTCTACTTTTGCATAAATTTATTACCGTTTATTTTAACCGATAAATATCTGAATGGAACATCCATTCTTAGATAGAAAAGCACTGTCTGAAAAGACACTAGAAGAAATTCAAACCGCTCTAACCGGTCTAATGAATAAACTTACTTTTGCTCATCGTACTGGTAATAGACCTCTGATCAATCAACTTGAAATGGTGGTTGAAAGTTATCGTAATGAAGCAAGTAAAAAACTTGATGAGGTTATGAAAAAACAAAATCTTCAAAATCAAGTCTCAATACAAAAAGAGGGCGAAATTGGCAACAAGAATTGAACGTGAATTTGCATTCCAAGCTGGAGTATATTTTGAAGGTGAATTCTTAATGACCATCTACGAACTTTCATTAAGTATGGAAGTTGATACAGACTCTATTAAAGAACAAAATATAGCAATGGATAGGATACATTATTTCTTACATGAATGTTTAGGTAATAGTATTTTTGTACAAGATGCAGAAAAGAAAGTTATAGAGAAGTATCTACACGCTGATATCAAAGTTTGTACACTCCCAGAAGAGCCATATGATCAGATTATAACCATTCTTCTTTTATTGAAACTAAACGCAATAACAGAAGGTAAATTACATATAACCGATATAAGTCTTATGTCTGGATTAAGTGATGATGTTAAATTTATTTATGATGTAGATACCGTCGCTAATCACCCTTTTGGCAACAAAGGATGGTGGGCCTGCGCTTCAACTTCTATATCTGATATCTCTAAATCTAATAAAAAAGATAAAATAGTTAGATTGATAAAACACTACAATGATTGGGCTAGTGTTGGTTTGGATTGGGAACAAAAAGAACATATCACCACTGAAATTATTTTCAATAATGACCCAGACAAACAACCATAACTATTGACTTATCTACCAATCTATGTTAAAATTCATAGATGAGAACCGACAAATACGATCAAATAATCCTCGCAGAAAATGACCTGTGTGATTTGTATATGCGTGACCACACACGCACTATTAAAGATTGTTTAGTAGACGAAAAGATAACTCTAGGTAACATATTTTCATCAGATGAAAACTTACCCGTTCTAATAGAGTATGTGGAATCTACTTTATCGGTAAAAGAATTTGATTATCAAAATCAATCACACTGGCAAATGCCCAAAGAATACTATGAAATAGATATTGCTAAATGGGTATTAGATCAATGTAAAAACCAAGAAGAACTACAACGAGCAGGGGATGAATTATTAAAATTCCAAGATAGGAATATGTTCCCATTACTACAATACTTAAAATATCTTGTTGATACTATGCGTAAAAATAACATAGTTTGGGGAGTAGGTAGAGGAAGTAGTGTAGCTAGTTTTGTATTGTTTTTGATAGGGATTCACCGAATCAACTCATTGTATTATCAATTATCAATAGATGAATTTCTAAAATGATTCATTGTAATACCGAGCAAAAATTAAGTCATGCTAAAAGAAGATTAAATATTATTAACTAAAAGGAGATAAAATGGCCACATATAGATCCGCAATGGGAAAGACCGTTGACATGTCAGCTATTGTAGCAAAAAATGAAAAAGTGAGAGCCGTGGGGAACGTTAAAAATCTTAACGCACGTGGAGACACTATTGATGCATTAGGCAGAGTAATTCAACCTGCAACTGACAAAGTAAACAATGCTTATGCCAAGACAGTGGGAAATCGTTCAGCAAATGCAAGTAAAATACAACCAGATGTTCCCAAACCAGCAAAAATAAATGCTGCTGAACTTCTACCAGATGAACTAGAATTAGAGGAATCATTTGAAGATGATTTGGAAATTGAAAAAATCAAAGAAGAAGAAATCAAGAAAGCAGCAAAGAGGAAATAATATGGAAGAAAAAAAACTAGCATTTGAACCACATAGGTTCAATAAAGATCAATTCAAACCAATTGGAGCACATATCATCGTATGTGATATGAGTTTTGACCAACGTATCACGCATGGTGGTATTCTACTGCCCAATGATAATATGAAAAGTTCAGGTATCAGACCTCGCTGGGGGCAGATATATGCGGTAGGATCAGAAAACAAAGATACCGATATCGTTGAAGGTAAATGGGTTTGTGTTAGTCATGGTCGTTGGACTCGCGGCATTGATATTGAAGATGAAACGGGTAAGAAAACATTGCGTAGAGTTGATCCTGGTGATATACTAATGATATCTGATGAAGAAGTATCTGATTCAACATTAAGCGAAATGGTATACTAATGATAATTAAATGGTTTAAGAAAAAAATTATTAACTGGGTTAGAGAAGACTGGAATAAAGTCCGTAACGAGGGTTTTGAGGAACCCTCAGTAGCTTCACATTCAATTGGTGGTAAACGGCGTAGCATTGACAATAACGGCATGAACTTTACTTTACATGCAGCAAATGGCGGATATGTAATGGAGTATAAAACATACGATCCCAAAATTGATAGACAATATACAGCATTGCACATCATTCCTAGTAACCAAGAATTAGGTGAAGGTATTGCACATATTATAACACTAGAGATGCTTAAACAATGAAGAACCAACTTTGGGTAGAAAAATTTAGGCCCAAATCTGTCAAAGATTATGTCTTTGTAGATGAGCGACAAAAACAGCAAGTAGAAGGTTGGATTACTAATGGTAGCATCCCGCATCTATTACTAAGTGGCGATCCGGGTACTGGTAAGACTACTCTTGCTAAAGTTTTGATCCATGAACTTGGTGTAGAAGATTATGATGTACTAGAAATCAATGCTAGTCGTGAGAATGGTGTCGCAGTTGTGCGTGATAAGATTAATGGATTTGCACAAACAATGCCATTCGGTAAGTTCAAAGTGATTCTACTTGATGAAGCTGATTACACTAGTCCAGAGTTTCAAGCAGCATTGCGTAACGATATGGAAGCATATGCTGATACTGTGCGTTTCATTCTTACGTGTAACTATGAACACAAAATCATTCCAGCATTGCGTGAAAGTCGTTGTCACAAGTTTCATATTGCTAAACCTGATCGTACAGAATATACTGCAAGGGCAGCAACTGTTCTTGTAACTGAGGGTATTGAGTTTGATTTGGATACACTAGATAGCTATGTGCGGGTAGCATACCCTGACTTGCGTAAATGTTTGAATCAATTGCAAGTTAATAGCAGCACGGGTAAACTATTGCCCCCGCAATCAGAAGGTAATAGCGAACATGAATTATTAGTTGAAGCAACAACGTTGTTTAAAGCCGGCAAGATTTTAGAAGGTCGTCAGCAATTGATGCAATATATTTCATTGTACCCAACACGGATTGAAGAAATCTATACATGGGCATATTCTAACTTAGATTTGTGGGGAAAGACACAAGAAAAGCGTGATGCTAGTATTATTATCATTCGTAATGGTTTAGCAACATTGCCCTTAGTTGGCATTCCTGAAATTGCAATAGCGGCCTCACTGTGTGAACTTACTACCCTCTAACTGACCAACCCTTTATGGTTTTTCTGTGACCTAGTATTATGTTAGACAGCCAGCCACGATCTAAATTATACTTAACACAGAAATCATTAGCTGGCATGTGTTCTATTGTGCCGTTCAAATGACTAAATGTAAAAATTGTTGAGTCGTATCTGTAGTGGTTCTTGCCTGCAGGTATATTAGGAGTAGTGCTAGTAACTTGCTTGGGTTGACTCTTTTTTGTTATTTTTATTTTAGGTAACTCACACACATGGTCGTCTAAATTTTTCCAAAATAAATTTTTACGACAACCGGTACATGAAACCCTTCGTTGCGGTTTGAGTTTTCCTAGTAAGGCTTTATTAGAAATACCTTTCTTGGGATATTTTTTGCCTGTTTTTGCTGCACTTAGCTTGGGGTATTTTTTGCCTGTTCTAGATAATGATATATTTTTCTTATGCTCCTCTGATTTGGGAATTCCTCGTAATTTAGTACACCCGGATGCACCCTCTCCACCATCGGTCATGTTCCTTAATATTCCTGTACCCAAATCTTTACGACCATACCAACGAATATACCATCGCTCAATAGTAAAGGAACCAATTTCTAATAAATTCCAATGAGTAATGACAATTCGTAACCTATCTTTAGGAGGTTTTATCTCATTAGCGTGTTTGACCCAGGCTCTATTCCCAGAACCCTTACCGGAATAATATGGCGTGCCGTCTTCCCTTAAATACAGATAGTGATAAAAATCTGGGGGTGGATTAGATTTGCTAAATATCATTGCTGGTGCTCCTTCAAAGCGTTAGAGTAGTTGGGGATTACAGTCCCGTGAACTACACTATTATTTATCAAAGGGGAACATTATCCGATACTTATTAATTACATTTTTACGCAAACCTAATGGCCAGATAGATGAACAAGTTACTATTGGGAAACGAGTACGTCCTGCCGATTTGCAAACATGTAATGTTATTATGGATTTTAATAAGAAAAAAGTTGAGAAGTGTGTGATTGAAGGTAAAATAGTAAATACCAATTGGACCAACCTAAATGAATACTATAAGCGTATATATCCCACATTAGTTGATCAATTAGAAAAGAATAATACTGAAAGTGAATTTCAGAAGAAATGAAAAGGGGCATTAATGCCCCTTTTTTAACTATACAAGTTGAGTACTTGCTCAATGATATGATGTCTTTGAACATCTTTTGGTCCAAAGGTACATAATTGTATTCCCGGATTCACCCCCTTCCCCAATCGATTTTGTAAGTCTAGTAGCCCATTGTCGGCTGTTTTTTTGTCGGTTTGTTCAATATCGCCAGTAATTACAATCTTACTGCCGATTCCGATTCTAGTCATCAACATCTTAAGTTGATTTGGGGTAGCATTTTGCATTTCGTCTGCAATAATCCATGAGTTTTTAAAAGTACGTCCTCTCATAAAAGCTAATGGAGCAATTTCTACAATTTGTTCCTCTAGCATATGTGCGATTTCAGCAGCAGTATAATACTCACGTAATACGTCTAGTAAAGGTCTAGTCCACGGTTCCATTTTTTGATTAAGGTCACCTGGAAGAAATCCATGTTTCTCATCATCTACACCTACTGCAGGACGAGTTAGCACGATTCTATCACATACCCCCGCCCGCATTGATTTGATAGCTGATTGCATTGCTAGATATGTTTTACCTGTTCCAGCTGGACCAGATACAACAACAATATCTGTGGTTTCATCTAGTAATGCGATAATGTATTTTTCTTGGTTTAGTGACTTGGGGATTAACTGTACTGGTCGTTTATTCGTCCGTACAGATTTTTGTGCTTGGGAGAAATCTATTGTTTTTGATTCTTTCATGTAAAAAGTTTGATTTGTTTGTTTTTTGCTAGTTGAATAGCGTGAATCTTCTTGCGTTGTGCGTAAAGCACTAGTTTTCCGTTTGCTCAATGTAAATTCTCCTTTATAAGAGCGACGAGTTCTCATAACACTCATGCTTATTTATAACTACCTAAATAGACTTATATAGTAGACTTTTAACGCAATTTACTAGACTAAATATAAGGCTAAGGTTAAGTAATATATTTTCTTATTAGTGCTATTAATCAACAAAAGATAAATATATTAATGAAGCACGAAGCCGCAGACAATTTCTTTAAAAATGTTGATTATGTCAGCATTATAGACACCATAAAAGGTATACATACTAGTGATGGTTCAATGAACACCTTATTGGACTTTGAACGAGTGCTAGATGAATCTGATCTATACGCCTACCGTAACTGGGAACTAGGTGAATTAGTTCAAGGTCCTAATGTAAAACGCTATACCGTTAGTTGCATATTCATGTGGCCATACAACTTAATGCCTAATCCAAAAGGTGCTAGACGATTAGTAGCGATAGGTTGTAAAGTTAAATTTGCTAAAAGCAAAATTGAAGTTCCGGTAAAAGTTAATGACTATGAAGATTATGTTGCAGGTACAAGATATCCAAAAATGGCACCAAAAAAAGTTTGGTTTGTTTACATAGAGATTCCTAAAGACTTGCTTGACGATATTAAAGAAGGTTCTATTGACTTGGCAGGGCAGACAATTGACCTAGAAGAACTAGATGATTCATACGATGACGATTTAGATAAAGACAATGGAGAGGACGAAGAACAAAACCAGCAACAACCAGTTGATATGGGAATGGGTGGTATGCAACCCGGTGCCCCGACTGCTCCCGGCGCCCCTCCAATGTAAGGTGTAATATGACCAAAATAATAGTTAATGAAGGTTTAGATTATATGGATATGGAACATCAAATTGAACCACATGTATCCGTCGATGAATATTCTGCTAAGATGGGAAAAGATAGTGATATTGTTACACTTGCATTTATTGTTAAGAGCGAAGCTGCAGGTAATGATTTAGTTGATTGGTTTGAGCGTGGATATGATTGGGTACTTGATTCTAGCTTAAGCGACGGTGAATTGAGTCCCGGTAAGTATCTAGTATTTCTTGAAATGAAGCGTAGAACAAAAGTACCAGAACGTATTGTAGAATTGATAGATGATTTAGAAACGCTTACTGGAATGACCGCAGATGAATGGGCAGTAAATATTGATGAAAAAGATTACCCAGCTGAAGCTGAAGTATTAAAAGAATTAATTGCCATTAGCCCACATGAATATCGTGAAGAAAATGACGAAGAATTAAATGAAATGAGGCATCGTGCAGGTTTAGATACAGTAAGTAATTACGGTGAACCAGATAGAGAATTAAAAGCATTTATATCAATGGCAGGATTATAAAATGGCAACAACAATATTACCCAAAAAAGCTGGTCAAGTAAATCCAATGGCTTTAGATGATGATCATCATAATTCACTAGCAGCCGATCCAACCATCCCTCAATTTGCACAAGGAAGCAGTTATGGAACATCCACAGCATCAACCAGCACTTCAGCATTTGGCGAACCTTCGTCAGGAGGATTCAGTTCATCCAGTTCGTTTGCTTCACCAGCAGCAGGCTTTAGTAGCAGTTCAGGCGTTGGAGCGTCAACGAATATGTTTGGAGATTCAACCAACATGGGATCAGTCAGCACAAGCGTAGTAAATCAACCGGTATTAACTGGTGCAGCGCCCACTAATGCTGCCAGTGGAGCAGATGTATTGGTAGCAAATGATAACACAGACTTCATAAATAAAAAATGGCGACCATTAATGGCATTTGTTTATATGTTTACATGTTTATGTGACTTTGTTGTATTCCCTGTATTATGGAGTTTATTACAAGCATTGAGTAAAGGATCTGTAACAGTGCAATGGCAACCACTAACATTGCAAGGTGCCGGTCTTTATCACATTGCTATGGGTGCTGTATTGGGTGTTGCAGCTTACGGTAGAACAAAAGAAAAACTTGAGGGCAAGTCATAACTTGACTATTAACAAAAAGATGTTATAATCTTTAGATGGATCATTATAGTATTTTGGGTGTTGGTAAAAATGCAACACCAGACGATATCAAAAAATCATATCGCAAACTAGCTAGTAAACATCACCCGGATAAGGGAGGTGATACTTCTACATTTCAACAAATTCAAACTGCATACGATACATTAATTGATCCTAATAAGCGTCAACAATATGACAATCCTGCGCCGAAAGGATTTCCGCAGCAAAGTGGAATGCCACCGGGATTTGAACATATATTTGGTCAAATGTTCGGCGGTGGAAATCCATTTGATCCTTTTACACAACATAGACAACAACCCCAACAACAGGTATTTAGAACAACAATTTCTATATCATTAGACCAAGCCTATTACGGTGGTGAACAAATACTAAAATTACAAACACCTGCAAATGTACATGCTGTAACAATTCAGATTCCCAAAGGGATTCAAAATGGTAATCAAATGCGTATTGATAAAGTCATAGATGGTGCTAGTTTAATAGTAGATTTTAAAGTTGAAAATCATCTTAAATACGATAGACAAGGTAATGATTTAATTTGCAACCATCCAATTTCTGTATTAGATTTGATTGTTGGTACAAGTTTTGAATTTGTTACTCTATCAGGAAAAACTCTTGAAGTAACAGTCAAACCCAAAACTCAACCCTATATGCAATTAAAACTAGCAGGACAAGGCATGCCCATACTTAATACCACTAGATGCGGTGACCAAATAATCTTGTTTAAACCATTTATACCAGATATAATTGATGAACAAGTTATCAATAGTATTACAACCTATACACAACAAAGGAATCAAAAATGAACCACTCTCCCGAAATTGATAGCATTATTGAAAATGCCATACACCACTCTAAAGAAAGAAAACATCAATATGTAACGGTGGAACATCTATTGTTATCATTGATAACACATACATCATTTAAGAAATGTTTAGTTAACTTTGGTGCAGATGTAGATGAATTAGCAAAAGAAATTGGTGCATACTTAGACAGTCTACATGCAATCGTAAGCAAAGAGGATGAAATAGTCCCACGTAAAACAAACAGTTTAGAACGTGTTATGAATCGTTCGGTTACACAGGTGTTATTCACTGGACGTAGGCAAGTTACAACAATTGACTTGTATCTAAGTATTGCATCAGAAGGTAATAGTCATGCTCATTATTTCTTGTTGAAATATGGAATCAACAAAAATGAATTCGTAGCATTTTGGCAAAAGAATTATAAGCATGATGCTACAGAAAATCTAACTGCTGATCAAGCCGATGAAATTCTAGAAGAATATACAATCAACTTAACACAACTTGCCGCGCAGGGTAAACTTGAGCCATTAATCGGTCGTACTAAAGAACTTGATGATATTATTAATGTCCTTGCTAAACGATTTAAAAGTAATGTGTTAATGGTTGGTGACCCTGGCGTTGGTAAAACAGCAATTGCTGAGGGTCTTGCTCAAATGATGATTAACAAAGAAGTACCTGCATTCTTACAAGATCATCAACTGTATAGTTTAGAAATTGGTAGTTTACTTGCTGGTAGTAAATATCGAGGAGACTTTGAAGAAAAAGTTAAGAAGGTGCTGGATGCTTTGAATACAAAGAAAAAAACTATTCTTTTTATTGACGAGGCGCATACTATGCAAGGTGCAGGTGGTGCTAGTAATGGATCGGTTGATTTTAGTAACATGATTAAACCCGCAATCACTAAAGGTACTCTTAAAGTTATCGCTAGTACAACTTGGGAAGAATACTACGAGAGTTTTGAAAAGGACCGTGCATTAATGCGTAGGTTCTACCGTGTGTCAGTTGATGAACCTAACCATGATACAACAATTCGTATTCTGAATGGGTTAAGTTCACGACTTAATGATTTCCATGAAGTTGAAATTACTGACGAAGCAATCAAAGCAGCAGTTGAAAGTGCTGAACGTTATATTCATGACCGTAAAAATCCAGATAAATCTATTGATTTGCTTGATGCTGCTTGTGCTAAACAACGTGTGGCAGAGAACAAGGGTGCAATCATTACTAAAGAACTTGTGTTTGATCAAGTTGAACGATTCACTGGAGTACCTGCTGACAAAATGAAGGGTGACAACTTTGAGTTGATTCAAAACTTAGAATCAAACATCAAGGACAAACTATACGGCCAAGATGAAACTGTACAACAAGTACTTGAGCGTGTTTATGTTAACTTTGCTGGCATTGGCAATGATACTAAACCAACAGGCAGTTTCTTGTTCTTAGGCCCAACTGGTACTGGTAAGACTGAACTTGCTAAACTACTAAGCAAGAACTTAGACATGCCGTTGCTTAAGTATGATATGAGTGAATATTCAGAGAGACATAGCGTTAGTAGTTTGATTGGACCTCCACCAGGTTATGTTGGGTTTGGTGATAGTCAAGTATCCGGTGGACGATTAATTAATGATTTAAGCAAGAATCCACATAGTATTATGCTATTTGATGAGGTTGAGAAAGCACATCCGGACATCTTTAATATCTTCTTACAGATGTTAGATGAAGGGCATATCACTGGATCAAATGGTAAACAAGTTAACTGCAAAAACAGTATCATTATCATGACTAGTAACTTGGGTTCTAGTGATAGCGAACGTAATAACATTGGATTTGGCACGCAAGAAAAGACAGGTGAAGATGACAAAGCATTGAAAGAATTCTTCAAGCCAGAATTCAGAAATCGTGTTGATTTGATTTGCAAGTTTAACAAATTAGATACTCTTGCTATTAAGAAGATTGTTATCAAGTTTACCGATGACTTGAAAAAGAGTTTGGTTGACAAGCATGATATTGTTTTGAACTTGAGTGAACCAGTAGTAGAATATCTAGCAGAGCAAGGCTACGACAACAAGATGGGCGCACGACCGCTGGCACGAAAGATTGATGAATTGATACGAGTACCGCTAAGTAAAAAGGTCTTGTTTGAACGCATTAAATCTGCTACAATTAATGTAGTAATGAACGACGGTGCAATTGATTTTGCAGTAACACATAAATTAACAGCAAAGGTGAATGAAAATGGCATTATTGAGGTCAGTTAACAACGTACCAAATATTGATTATTATGAATATCGGGAAACTAACTTTTACAACAAATATAGTTATCGTGCTAAACTCACAATAGATGGGTTATGTTATACTAGATATGCTCCAACGGCACAGATTTTACTTACTAGATTGACTGGGCGGAATCGGGCTAAAATACGAGAACACACCCTAAATCAAGTCATGGAAAAGATTACCGAACTTAATAACTATATTAGCTGGCGCAATACTCACAAAAAGTCTAAGTCAGTAACTTGCAGACTTGAGATGAATACGGTTTCAATTTATAGTAATGATTTAGATTTGTTGCTTACACTGAAGGATCTTGGAGTAGTTACTGTCAACATCACCGAAGCGCAACTAGAGAAGTTTTCAGGTACAAAGTATTATGTTAATAAACCAAAGCATAACTATAGGATTTACTTAAGAGGTGCATATTTAGATGATAAAAACTTTGTCAAAGATTTGTACAATACTATTAAGAAAAGTAAAGAACTAGTTCCAAGCAAAGCACTAAAAGAATGGTTAGATAGGTATATTAGTCGTCCAACTCTTATTACTAGTTGGAAGTATAGCCGTACAGACGGAAATCATTCTATTGATTACGACAATGAAAGTACATTAAGTTATTTGCTGCTAATGTATGGCCATATGCTTGGAAAACGCTATAAATTAGAAAAACGACCCGAACCTGTCTGAAATGATAAATACTCTATAATGGAGTATTTTTCATGGCAAAAATCGTAACAGAATCGGTAGTAATAACCTTTAGTAAAATTGTCAAAGACAGCGAATCAAATAATTCTGATATCGCTGGGCTTGACATTCAGCAAGCATTAGAGCAGGTTGCACAAGAACTTGCTGGTGAAAATGTAGTAGTTGAAGTGGTAAAAGCATAATGAGCCAATCTACCACCCTTATTCTGTTACCACAAACTACCTATCAAAATCCAGGTAACGGAGCACCCTACACAGTTGTAGGGAATGCTCAACCTGCAGCCGCATATTATTTGGGCAATAGAGATTTACAAACAGTTAATTTTAATGTATCTAATATTATAGGTAATATTGTTATTCAAGCAACCTTATCTAATCCAGCGACCGTAGACAATCAATGGTTTGATGTTTATGATTATACTGGAATTGACAATCCAAATGCTACACAATATACAAACGTCACTGGCAACTTTGTTTATATGAGAGCAAAAGTAGTTGACTTCCAACAAGGTATTGTTGGGTACATTAAACTAAGTTATTAAAATGAAAATCGGTGCCCTACTTGAAGGTCGTAAACGCCTAGCCGAAGGCGGCAATCTGTCTATTAACGGGCATGAAGCACAGCATTTAGATTTAAAGGTAACTAAGCGTAGTTACATGGTTCCTAAATTAAATGAACTATTGTACGCAATTGATGCTGCTTATACTAAAATGTACAAGCAACCATTGTGGGGTAATAAAATATTAGCAAGTGGTAAATTCTTAAGTGGAAGTTCATTGCACTTTTTTAATGTAACAGGTATCTCTGATGAAGTATTTACAGAAAAGAAACCAACTGTTGGTGATATTGATACAATGGTTGACAAAACAAAAGAACCTAACTTACAACAGTTCTTAGCAGCATACACTAACAAACAAATAGGCGCTGCGACATTTTTAGGATTTCAACGAGGCAACGAACAATTCTCTGGGTTGTTTGAATTGCAAGACCCACCTGTAAAAGTACAGATTGATTTTGAATTTGTAGAATTTGAAAAAGACAATCCAACTGATTGGGCTAGATTTAGTCATAGCAGCGCATGGGAAGATTTGCAAGCAGGTGTTAAAGGTGTATTCCATAAATGGTTGATACAAGCATTTACCGCGTTGACCCGTAAAAACTTTATATTAAGAAAGCTGGAAGGTCGCGGTAAATTACGACAAGAAGTTGATAAACCTGCAACCGATAACATGTATTCTTTTGCAGTATCTAGTAAAGAAGGCGGAGGATTACGAGCAAAGTATGAACCTGTATTAGATGATAATGGCAATCCGTTAGTTATTAAAGGGTTACCTGTAATGCGTGAAGCACCAACATCAGGGTATAACCAAGATATTGGACAAATCTTTTCAACAATTTTAGACCAACGATTAAATCCTAAGCAAGCACAAGCATTACAAAAACAATTCTGGTCATTCACTGGCTTATTACAAGTAATGAATACCCTGCTAACTACAGAAGAAAAAGAACAAGTAATGCAAGGGTTTTTGAAAAAGACAATTGGTGCAGGTGCACAGGGTATGTACAAAAATAACCCTGATAAAGATATTGCTGAAAAAACATTGGCAATCAATACATTACTAAACACATTAAAACTACCTAAGCCTGCTGACCTGGATCAACAGATTGATGCATACCGTAAAGCATACAAATACTCAGAAGCCGGCACTGGTGCAAAAGCAACTGCTGATGCCGATGTTGTAAAATCAATGGCAAAGAATACATTAGCAGAAGCAATTCCTAGTTATAAGCGTAAGGGTATTCAACATATATACAATCCTGGTTCATCTACTGAGATGAAAGATGCCGATTTTATTAATTTTTGCAAAGAGATAGCACATGACGGCGGCAATTTTGCAAGTGTTCCTATTAACTTAAAAGTAGATGGTGCGGGTATAAGATTTGGTAGAACACAAAATGGTGAACCATTCTTCATGACTAGTAGAGTTGAAACTCCCATGACTAAAGCTAACATTGGTGACTTTGAGAAGTATGGAAGAAGTCAAGGACAGTCTGATGAGCAACTAGCAAGAACACAAAATTACGACAAAGCATTAAGTACAATTGTTAATGCTGATTTTATGAAAGATATTCCACCTGATACAATTGTGCAGGCTGAGATGTTGTTCAATCCAATGGCACAACAAGATAGTGGTGGTTACAAGTTTGTAAACATTCCATATGATCCTAAGAAATTAGGTAAGGTAATGACTCTTGTTCCTATTAGTGTTAAACAATACAGTACGGGTGAACAAAGCCCTGATGCTGCTAAGATTAAAGAAGCATTGATTAAAGACAGCACGCCAAATATCAAAATGGTTAACAATACATTAAGTCATAAAGGTATTGATGTTAGTAAAATTGTTAATCCTATCGTAAAGAATTCGGAAGCATTATTGAATGCGGTGTCACAACGAGGTGATAATCCTGACAAACAAAAAGCAAAAGCAATATTATCTGCTGCAAGACAAGCATTAAGCAAGTCTATTATTAACAGTCCTATACCAGGTAAAGATCAACTTGGTGACATGATTGAGGGTCTTGTTATTAATATGCCAAGTGGTACTCTTGCGAAAGTAACAAGTCCTGATATGCAGCAAAAGATGGCTGACAAACAGGCTATGAACAAAAAGCCAACTGAAGGTGGAAATCGCACTACTCCGGCAGTAATTACATATGGTTCATTTGTGGGTCATAAAGGACATGAACAGTTAATTGATCAAACAATTGGTATAGCAAAACAAGTAGGCGGTGTACCATTTATATATGTTAGCCCTGTTGTTGGACCAGACGATCCTGTTCCTCCAGCAGACAAAGTTAAGACATTGCAAAAGTTATACCCACAATATGCAAATAACATTCAAGTTTGGGATTCAAGCGGAACTGCAATGAAAAAGATTGAGAAAGAACTTGTTCTTCCTGCCAATAGCCCATATAATAAAATTATAGTTGTAGTGGGTGCTGATAGAAAAGACAGTACAGAATCGTGGGTAAATAGTTTAGAAAAACGAATGAAAGATCCTGCAGCCATAGCTAAGTATGGTGGGACACAAAATCAAGTTGAATTCCAAACAGTTGGCACAGAGCGTGATCCCAGCAAAGGTGGAACTGGAATAAGTTTTACTCAGTTGCGTGATAAATTAAAAGATCCTAATGCAAGTGAACAAGACAAATTAAACTTTTGGATGCAAGCATTTGATTCACAAAAGTTAGGAGCAGAGTGGATTAAACATTTAATGGATACTACCGCAAAGTATTCAAACAACAAACCGCAAGCTATAAAAGAACATATTGCTAAGATGCGCCCTTTATTAAAAGAAGCAACAGTAGAACAACAATACAAAATGCTTAAGTTGATTAAAGAGGCTTATACGCATACTACTGAAGATTTAAGTCGTAGGGGATTCTTAAGAGGTGCGGGTGCGACAGCTGCATTAGGAGCAACCGCATTAGGAAGTCAAGCAAGTGAAGTACCACAATCTCAGTCATCGATGGAACCGGTTATCATTGCAGTTGTTACATTAGAAGACGGGACAACTAAAACTTATAATTTAGGTACCAAATTTAAAAGTGCCAAAGAAGCTGAACAATTTCTGTCAAATATATTAGATAAACAGGGCCTATCATATAGCTTGGATATTAAGCGTGGTTATCCCAAAACAGTTAATGAATATACTGTTAGAAACACTAAAAAGTTTATTCAACGAGCGCACGATACTGAACAAGGACAAAAGTATGGTTCAGCACCTTATTCAAGTCATCCAAAAGCAGTTGCTAATATTGGTAAGAAATTCTTTGGTACTCAGTTTACTCCAGAAGCAGTTAAGGTAGCATTATTGCATGATGTATTAGAAGATACACCTTATACTCCGCAGCAACTTGCACGAAAAGGCTTTAGTAAAGAAGTAATACAAGCGGTTCAATTGTTGACTAAAAATAAGAATTTAAGTTATGCAGACAATATTAAGAATATTATTAATAGCGGAAACAAATTAGCAATGATGGTGAAGTATAGCGACAACTACATGAACTACAATGGTGACAAATCTCATTGGGACAGTGAAAGAGCCAACCACTCAAATAAGAAATATTTAGCAAGTTTAAATATGTTAGGTGATGTGCTTGGCATTAAAAAGCACTTGGGCAACGAAGAAAGTAATGTTACCGAAAGCACGGATTATTTAGAAGAAAAATAATTCGTACCCCTCTTCCTGATGTAAATAATTATATCTCAACAAGAGGACCTTATGGCAACAAAGAAAACCAAAGCAACAGAAAAAACTGTACCTGTAGAAATGGTACAAGAAATTGCTGCTCAAGCAGCAGTGGAGCAAGCACAAAAAACAGCAGATGCTCCGGCAGAACAAGCTCCGGTAGCCGGGCAAGTACAAGTAAATGTAGACTTTCTACGTACAACCAAAGTGCATATTGCTATGCCCTGCTATGGTGGTATGTTGACTGAATCAACATTTATGAGTTTCATCAAGTGGGCTAACACAGCCCGTCAATTAAACATTGACTGGACATTGGAAACAATGGTCAACGAATCACTTATCAGCCGTGCTAGAAATACGTTAACTGCTAAGTTCTTAGATATGCCAGATGCAACACATTTATTCTTTGTTGACGCTGACATTGGTTGGGAACCATGGCACTTGTTAGTATTATTAAACCGTGACGTTGATGTTATCGGTGGATTGTATCCAATGAAGACTATGCCTATCAAGTGGGTAGTTAATGGATTTGAAGGTGCTGAAGAAGGACCAGACGGATTGCAAGAAGTATCTAAAGCAGGCACTGGTTTCTTACTAATGAAGAAACATGTGTTTGATAAACTTAAATCTCACCCTGCTGTTAAACAATACAAGAATGACATTGGATTAGATCCAAAGTATGATGCCCATTTGAAAACATATTTTGACACAGCGGTTCGTCAGAATCGTTACTATAGTGAAGATTGGACATTCTGTGAAAACTGGCGTGATATGGGCGGACGTATTTGGATGGACAAGCGTGTTCTATTGCGTCACAGTGGTAGTTATGTTTTCTGTATGGAAAATCAAGAACATCTGCTTAAAACAGTTGGACCAATGTTCTTAGAGCAACAACAAAGTTTAGGTATGAAATTAATTGACAAAGACGGCAACGAAATCAAATCAATTAAAGCAGCATAACAAGGCCCCGAAAGGGGCTTTTTTAATATAAAACTAAATACATATATGAGTTGGTTTAGACATAAGCCCCCGAAATATCCACCTAAGCCGCCTATACCATATCCCAAAAATGAATTTAAAAGAACTTAATAGCTTTAAACTAAGTGATGCAGTCACTTTTCACGATAAACTTAATCCTAAGTTATGGAATGGAACTAAACTACGTCCAGAAGTTAGAGACCAGCTTATAAAGATAGCACAAGACTTTTTATCTGAATTAGGGGTACATGATTTAGATGTTAAAGATATAACAATCTCAGGCAGCAATGCAGCATATAGTTACACAAAGCATAGCGATTTAGATTTACACATTTTAGTAGACATGGGTAATTTACCTGTTGATGAAGTATATAAAGAATTATTTCTTGCAAAGAAAACAATATACAATGAATCACATGATATAAAGATTCATACTATTCCAGTAGAATTATATGTACAGGACAGTAGAGAACCTGTAGTAAGTTTAGGTGAATATAGTGTAATGAATGACCAGTGGATAAAAATACCCACTAAGCGTAGAAGTGATTTTGACCAAACTGCTACTAAAATTAAGTATGAAAAGTTATTAAGTTTAATAGAGATTGCCCTCAAGTCAAGAAAATATAGTAAAGTAAAACATATATTAGACACAATCAAACGATATAGACAAGCAGGGTTAGATAAAGGTGGTGAGTTTGGTCCTGAGAATTTAGCATATAAGATGTTGCGTAGCCAAGGGTTTATTACAAAACTATATGATTTAAGAGACAAGTTACATAGTGAGAAGTTATCGTTTGAAACTATGTATCAGAATATTGATGAAGGTTTTGATCAACCATATCCAATTAAATGGGAAAAAGGTATGCATGGCGATATTGATGCATCAGCTAAATTACCCGATGGTACTTATTTAAGCATTATGTTTAATAAGCAAGATAATGTT
>Ga0209190_1001229_pt1 | contig 17980 bp, 12 predicted proteins | sample M_140205_XF_Meta_FD_187315 | JGI IMG/M metagenome (GOLD analysis project Ga0209190, IMG submission 187315) | Freshwater microbial communities from Lake Montjoie, Canada to study carbon cycling - M_140205_XF_MetaG (SPAdes) (version 2) | ecosystem: Environmental > Aquatic > Freshwater > Lake... | reverse complement strand
GGTCGATCCAGTCACGCTTGATGTGGACTACGATTTCGAGAGTGATTCAACTAGAGCAAAAGCATTGATGTCGGTCCATTTTCCTGAATCGATTGAATCAGCAAAAATAATTCGGCGGAGATTTGCACTTGAAGAATTTTTTGTTCTCCAACTCAATGTTGCTTGGCGGAGGAATCGATACTTGGAGCATCAAGGTCGAATTCTAGGAAAAAGTACCAGCTATCTTAAACAATTTTATGATAGTTTACCGTTTGATCTTACAAATGCGCAGAAACGATCGATAAAGGAAATTTTGGAAGACATGAGAGCGTCTCGACCGATGAATCGGCTTCTGCAAGGTGATGTCGGATCTGGCAAGACGTTCGTTGCAATGGCAGCGATGTTGCTTGCGATTGGTTCAGGTTGTCAGGCCGCGTTGATGGCGCCAACTCAGATTCTCGCAGAACAGCATTACCTAACATTTTGTCAGTGGCTTGAGCCTCTAGGAATCCGCGTTGCGTTACGGACGGGAAATCGCGGGGAAGAAAATCACTCGAGCGCAGAGAGTGAGCCACAAATAATCATTGGCACTCATGCGCTACTGTATGATTCGGTTTCATTCAATGATCTTGGGTTCGTGGTAATTGACGAACAGCATAAATTTGGTGTTGCGCAGAGAGCTTCATTGATTCGTCAGGGAGTCGTTCCAGACGTGTTAGTGATGACGGCCACTCCTATTCCGCGGACATTGACGATGACAATTTATGGGGATTTGGACGTGTCTATTTTAGATGAAAAGCCACCTGGTAGAGGCAAGATCGTCACCGCCATGAGGATTGCAGCAAAACAATCAGACGTAACAAAGTTTGTGAAAGAGCAATTGGCTCTAGGTCGTCAAGCATACCTCGTCTATCCATTAGTTGAAGAGAGTGAAAATCTAAAGGCGGAGTCAGCAACCGAAGCGTTTGAAAAGTGGAAGAAGCGATTAGGAAAATATGAGGTAGGCCTAATTCATGGGAAGCTGCGCCCAGAGGAAAAGCAACATGTGATGAGTCGATTCAGAGCAGGTAAAATTAGTGCGCTTGTTGCGACGACTGTGATTGAAGTGGGTGTGGATGTTCCGAACGCGAGTCTGATGATTTTGCATCATGCCGAACGTTATGGACTAGCGCAGCTTCATCAACTGCGGGGAAGAATCGGGCGTGGGGGACACAAAGGTTATTGTGTTTTGCTAACCGATGGCAAGAGTGCTGAGGGTCTCGAAAAACTTCAGGTTTTGGTGGGTTCTTTGGATGGGTTTGAAATTGCCGAGGCCGACCTTCGTCTCCGCGGACCGGGCAATGTTTTGGGTACGGTGCAGAGTGGGTTGTCCAATCTTCGATTTACAGATTTCTTGGCTGATGTGTCATTGCTACGGGAGGCGCGGTCCTTGGCGGATCGGATTTTATTGGAGGACCCCCGCTTGGATGGGATTCATGAAAAACTACGGGTACTAGTTCGCGAATCCGATCAGGGAGGTGATTTACCATCCACCGCTTAACAAAGTTCACGCCTCACTTGCCATGCGAATCTGACGGCGTATGTTGAGCGCTCAATCAATTATGACACCGTTTTTGAGGAAATTCTTGGGAATGAATTGGGTGCTCATACTCGTAATGTATGGGTTGCTGATTTTTGGCGTGTTCATGATTGAGAGTGCGGCGCGGCATGTTTCCATCACAAACGAAAACCTAACTAGGTTTGGAAGTGCAGGTGCTTATTTTGCATCAAAGCAAAAAATGTTTATATTGATTGGGAGTGTAGCATATTTTGTTACCGCATTCATCGATTATCGATGGATTCGTTGGTTGGGTATTCCATTTTACGGGTTGAGTATGGGTTTGATGGTTGTGGCGATGCAGCAGGATGATTCGGTGCATCAATTGAAGCTGGGCGGACTTTCGTTTCAACCCGCCCAGTTAGGAATTACTGCAGGAATCTTACTGATTGCCTGGCTGGTTCAGGATTTACCCAAATTACACCGTTGGTTTGCATCGCCGATCATTAGGATCGGTATCATCGGGGTAGTCGCCGTGGTGCCATTTCTCATGGTGATGAAGATGGGGGATATGGGTTCGGCACTCGTTTGGGTTCCCGTTTCAATGGTGGCTCTACTTATCGGCGGGGTTCCATTTCGTTATTTAACTTTTATGGCATTCATCGGGGCAGGATTGATTCCGCTACTCTATTTTATTGCTCTTCCTTTGGTTTCCAAGCGAGGTCCGGAGCGAATCGATGTTTGGTTACGGATGGTTCAGGGCCGAGAAGTTGATATCAGCGGAGATGCGTATGCGCCGCACAATGTTTCGATGGCCGTTGGTAAGGCAGGTTGGAAAGGACTGGGTTGGAAGGCGACGACCGAGAAGGGTTCGCTTCATGACAAGGGATTCATTCCGCGGGACACTGCGCACAATGATTATATTTTCGCGGTGATTGCGGAGGAACTTGGTTTTAGGGGGGCTCTGCTGCTGCTGACTGCGTTCGTGCTTTTATTGATTCAAGGGCTATTTATTGCGTTTTATAGTAGAGACGTGGCGGGTCGTTTGCTCGTTTGTTTGGTGGTCGCGTTGTTATTTGCGCACATCTTTGAGGAAATTGGTATGTGTGTGTTATTGATGCCGATTACAGGTATCCCACTTCCGCTTGTGAGCTATTCGGGCACTTTTGTAGTAATTTGCATGTTTTTATTGGGGCTTGTCCAAAGTGTGTGGGTGCATCGAAATCTGAAGCACGAACTCCGCGTGGAAAATGCAGAGGCTTGAACCGATATTTGGTTGGCTGCTGGGTGACTGCGGGAACTTATCATTTCAACCGCCTTGGGGGTTGCGTTTCGGTGGTGAGAAGCTATGAAGCGTCCCGATGAAATTATTTTCCATGCTAATCGTGGCTGTTTCGGTGTTCGCTGTTTCTTGCGAAAAACATCAATTCGATGGTCCTAATGGAACGAAGCAACTCAACGTCGACCATGGCGCAGGTGCTGCAAATGATGACCATGCTCGAGCGACTGAGCACTCGGAACAGCCAGAACCACAAGCTGAGCATTGAGATTTACTCTTGCGCTGTTTGCCGCCTAGTGTAGCTCAAAAAACATTCCCCAGTTTGGGTATTGGGTTTAAAGAGACTCAGGCGAAAGTTGTTTGATTTTGTTAGGAAATCTGCAGGGACTCCCGTGGCTGTCGATGCATTTTGCCCACCAAAAACTGTATGACCGGCTAGTGTGAGATGGAATTCGTCGATGACGTCTAGCTCAGCTAACGTTTGAATGAATTGCCCACCACCCTCGCAATGTAGGCGTTTCACTTTGTAATCCAAGGCGAGTGATGTGAGAAACTCAGTCAAGGATTTGCGATGAACCGTGACCTTTGGAATGAGTGCTTCGGCAATTTCCCCCCAAGGTGAATCTGTGATTAAGAGATGGATATCACCGCCTGGCGTTGTAAAAATTGGATGGTCTACGTCTAGTTCACCTGTACGCGAAACGATACAACGCAGAGGCTGGACTGAATGATCCTTCACGGTGAGCGTCATGCGATCTGACTCCCAAGTGCCGCGACCGACGATGATCGCATCGGCATTTAAACGCAATTCATGCAAGCGATTGTGATCCTCGCATGAAGTCCATCCTGATGGTCTTGAGGGCCACGAAGAAATTTTACCGTCTGCCGTAATGGCGAGATTGGTTGAAATTTTCGGTATTTGCATACTTGATGGTACATATTGTGAATATATTTTACAAGTTTTTCGGTTATCTTGAGCTTGCCAAATCCGCCTGAGTGAGTCACGCAAACCCCGAACATTTCCAGGCGAAAAAATATATGACTCTTCAGATCGGCCTAACATTGGCAGTTATTCTGCTCACGCTTGTCGCATTCATTCGTGAATGGGGTCCACCCGATGTGATCGGACTTTCGGTGTTGTGCTTGGTCGTGGCACTTGGGTTGGTGGATCCATCCAAGATGACGGAGGTCTTTAAAAATGAGGCGCCTCTGACGATTGCTGCACTTTTTGTCATTGGCGGTTGTTTGGAGAAATCAGGTGCGGTGGACCATATCGGTCGGGCCTTGCGAGATCGGCTTTCGGGTAACACCCGCTCGGCGATTTTTGCGTTTTCTGTGATCACTACGTTTTTCAGCGCTTGGATGAACAATACTGCCATCGTTGCAATCATGCTGCCAGTCACACTTGGCTTTGCACGCTCTAAGAACATCCCCGCATCAATGTTACTGATGCCGCTTTCTTATACATCGATTCTCGGTGGGTGCTGCACCTTAATCGGCACATCTACAAATATTCTCGTCAATGGAACCTTACGTGAAATGGGTATCAAGCCGATGACGATGTTCGAGCTCGCTCCATTGGGCATACCGTTGGCCATTGCCGGAATAGCTTACTTAACGATTTTTGGTCCTAAACTCATCCCTGCGCGCTCATCAATCACCGGGGCTCTTGAAATTGATAGTCGCAAGTCGCAGCTTTATCATCTTTTGATCGGTGGGAATTCTAACATGATAGGCAAACTTTTGTCCGAGACGCCACTGGCAGATCAGGCCATCGGCATTCATGTGATGGAAGTTCGCCGACGTGGCGCGCGCCTGATGGTCCCACTATCAAAGATTGTTGTTGAGAAAAATGATCGGTTTTTGGTGGCGATTCATCGGCGGCGGGGTGGGGCAGCTAAACCTGATACTTTATTTGAATCTATAGGCGCTGAAGTTCTTTCTGCGGTGGATGGAATTGTTACGGAACTCGTGGTGCGTGACGAGTCATCGCTGCTTGGAAAAACTTTGGCGGGCTCGGATTTTCGTCAGACCTACAACTGCGTCGTTCTAGCGCTTCATCGTAATGGCATCAACATCACCAGTCGTATCGCGGATCTTTCACTCGATGTTGGTGACACTCTATTGGTGATTTCTGCTTTAAATAATCTGGAAGCCCTTGATGCGACGCGAGACTTTATTTTAACCGATTCAATTGAAGATCTTCCAGAAAACGTAGAGACTAAAAAAGTCACTCCACATGTGGTGATTTCTTGGGCAGTGTTAATCGGGGTGGTGCTAGTAGCGACTTTAACCGATGTATTGCATGGTTTTTACTCAGCCATCCCAGCCGTTCCTATTTATTATGCGGCCATCGTTGGTGCATTGATACTTTTATGGCTTCGAATTATTACCCCGCGTGAGGCATACTCGAGTATCGATTGGCAAGTTTTGTTGATGCTCTATGGTTTGCTTGGACTAGGAATGGCAATGAAAGACACAGGAACAGCCGAGTGGTTAGCTCGTGGATTGGTGAATGTAGCTGAGGGTTTTGTTTCGTCTGAAAATCTTCCGATTGTTTTACTTTGGTTGGTGTTTTTGTTGACGATATGCCTAACTGAAGTCCTCTCAAACAACGCTACCGCAGTGATGCTGGTGCCTATCATGGTTACTCTTGCAAAAGAAATCGGAGTGAATCCACGACCATTTTTGATGGCGGTCACGGTCGCGGCATCTACAGCATTTGCGCTACCGATGGGCTATCAGACGCACATGATGGTTTATGGGCCTGGGGGGTATCGCTTTGCAGATTTCCTCAGGGTAGGCATTCCATTGAATCTTATTTGCTGGGTAATCTCCTGTTTATTGATACCCGTAATCTGGCCATTCCATCCATAATCTAGCCATTCTAAAAAGTCATCTCAGATAGAGACATCAACCGTGAGGTCTCCACCAAGACTCTCAATTGCGGAGATTAGCGATGCGATTTCTGCCGTGTCGGAAATGGAAATGATCCCATGGGCACGAAACATCGGATGCCCGCTCATTGGTGCGCTTTCCAAACCGGTGGTGAACTCTTCGATATTGCCTCCAGCATTCGCAATCGCCGAGGTAAGTTCACGAACGATGCCTGCGCGATCGTTAGCCATCACGTCTACACTTACCGTGTGGCGGGCTGGGTTGGCTTTTATTTTCTCGCGAACGGCAAGAACGGTAAGGTCCGAAAGTTGTGTGGATTTCAATGCCTCGATCAAGGATTCCACGGTTTCCTCTGGGCACTCGATTCTGACAATGCCGGCGAATTGTCCAGCGAGTCTCGCCATACGGCTATCGAGCCAATTTCCCCCATGGTTAGCAACGAGGTCTGCCAAGACACGGACAAGCCCAGGTCGGTCGGTGCCGAGTAGAGTCATGACGATGGAAGTTTGCATGCAGACAGGAGAGCAGAGCAGTGTGAGAAAGCCAAAGAAATTCAATTGAAACTCTATGAGATCATTTTATTTCCTCTTGTCTTGTGAAAAGTAAAAACCTGATTCATTCTCCTCCTGACTTTCAAGAATACATCCATGACTAACGAGCATCCGTTTCAAGTTCTTTTCGAAACCCTTGGGCGAATTCCCACTGCTAGTGCAGATGTGGTAAACCGCCGTGCATTTAAAGTTTTATCTGAAATCCTAACAGTGCCGGTCGAGAGGGCGGGTCGTTGTATTCTGCTTCGCGCGCCGCGCGCGGGACACGGCAAGACCCATTTACTCTCGCGCATCCAGCATAAGCTCGGAGGCAGCCACGAGTTTGTGCCACTGCAATCCGCTTTTGGCTGCAGGATTGATGCAGTGTCCGTGACGGATGATACACTGAGGCGTTTGGTTCGGCCATTGCCAGCATCTGGCGGCCTAACAGTTCTCGATTTGTTGACGCGTCGATTATTTTCTGCGGCTTTGCAGCCATTAGTCATGTCTGGAGAAGTTCCTTGTCAAGACCGCGAAGGAGCCATCACGGGGCTAAGGATGCGGCCGATTGAAACCTTTGATTTCCACCACCCAAATGCCGTCACCGCACGGTGGGCGAGCGAAAACTTTGAAGTGCTCGGGCAACGTCTCAGCATCGAGTTGGCACAGCGTTGTAATTTGCCTGTCAGTGGCATTGCGTTCTGGGTGGATGCATTGTTTCAATTCGCATCATCGCCATTAGAAAGTTCTAGCAGAGTCCGAGTATTGGCTGAAGAGATGCACAATGCTAGCGGAGTTGAGATGGAGCGACTCGAGTCATTGCTTGCACTAGTTTCAATACTGATGCGTGTCGTGCTCATTGCCGATGACCTTGAGGGCTTTTCGACCGATGAGACTGCGGCACTCAGGTTGGCAGCATTTCTAGGTACTCTCCGTCACTCGGTGGAGCGCATCGATGTGATACTATCACTGAATCAAGATATTTGGGAAAATGCATTTATGCCTCGTCTCAGCGGTGGTTTAGTCGATCGGCTTTCCGAGGTCATCGTAGATCTTGACCCTCTCACAGAGGTGGAAATGGAAGCTTTGTTGGACTCACGCGTTCCAGGAATTGGTCGGCGTATTCTCGAAAGAATCGAATTCAATGGGTCTGGAATTCACGCTCGTGGGTTGATCCAAGCGGCTGGGCTCGCGTGGGTTAAGGCGACGGCGATGGACTCGGTCGCGCCATCTGCGGTGGCCCAACAAGTCGTAGTTCCTCCCGTTAGCTCTATTATTTTAAGTGAGCCAGTCTTGAGGGTAGAAGCTGAAAATCCAATTGAGGTGGATTCTGTTGTTGATGTCCCTATTTCTAACTTTTCGTTAAAAGAGATTCTGGTTGAAACGAATGGGAACTCGGAGGATGAGGTGGTTGATGTTACTACAGCAATACAACCGACCGAGTCGTTTGGCGATATCGCTGCGACTCTGGATATAAAGCCTGTGATCCAGCTGTCGACTTTTACCGATGAGCAACCTTACGCGGTTGGGACTAGTGGTGACTCTCCAGCTCACGAGCTGCCAACGGATGCTCCTGCATTTGCTGAACCGCATAAGCCAATCCTCGTGGAGGCCAACGATGCTCCCCAAGCCGATAGTTTTTCACCAACGAGTATCGAAGAGCCTGCCGCTGAGGTGGGGGTTGCGATCGAGGAGCAAAAAATTCCGGTTTTGTCGCCAATTGCTCTGGATCAAGCCACGGAGTCGTCGACCATTGAAACCTATACGCCGCCTGATGTAGATCCACAGCCATCGGATGCTGAGGAGTCAGAACCAGCGGTAACTGCAGATGCCGATCGAGTAGATGACCTGCTTCGTCAGTTCCGCGAGCGCTATGGTCGCGGAAGTTTGTGAATTTTTTCACAAACCCCTTGCGAAATCGCTGACTTTGCGCGTTTCTAACCCCAGAAAATCTGGCATGAGCAACATTATTCAAGAAATAGAGGCCCCGGACTCCATCGCAAGCGCTGCCCGTGCCATGGATCACTATCATTCAGAGACTGATGATTTGGTCGGCGAGCGCATGGTGCTGAATATGGGTCCTTCCCATCCAGCGACTCACGGTGTGTTGCGTCTTATTTTGGAGTTGAATGGTGAAATCATCCATTCAGCAGACCCGGACGTTGGTTACCTTCACCGTGGCGACGAGAAAATTGCTGAAAATATGCATTACAATCAGTTCGTGCCTTACACGGATCGTTTGGATTATCTCGCTCCACTGGCGAACAATGTCGCCTACACTTGCGCTGTTGAAAAACTGATGGGCTGGACTTTGCCGCCGCGTGGTCAAGCACTTCGTGTGCTTTGCTGTGAATTGGCAAGAATTTCTTCTCACATGTTAGGAGTTGGTGTCTGTGCGATGGACGTCGGCGCGATGACTGTTTTCCTCTACACTTTCACCGAGCGAGAAAAAGTTTACAATCTCTGCGAACAACTAACTGGGGCTCGTTTCACGACTTCCTACACCCGCGTCGGAGGCCAACTCCGCGACATGCCTCCAGGCTTCGAGGCCTCTGTCCGTACTTTCCTTGATGAGTGTCTTGTTACGTTAGGTGAAATAAGCAAACTGCTAGATAAAAACAAGATATTCATCGACCGCATGATTAATGTCGGTGTTATTTCCCGTGAGTCAGCGATTGCATGGGGTATGACGGGTCCTAATCTCCGTGCTTCTGGTGTTGCCCGTGACCTCCGTAAGGATAGTCCTTATCTCGGTTACGAAAAATATCAATTTGATGTTCCGATCGCTGATGAAGGCGATTGCTACGCCCGCTATCAAGTTCGGATGGAAGAGATGCGCCAGTCGATTCTCATCTGCCGCCAAGTTCTCGACACCATGCCAGTAGGGCCAGTGAATCTAGCCGATTCCAAGAGCATGTTGCCCGATAAAGAACGCGTGATGATGTCGATGGAAGAATTGATACATCATTTTATTGTTTCCACTCAAGGTATCAACGCTCCCGTCGGTGAAGTTTATTTCGCAGCGGAAAATCCCAAGGGCGAGTTAGGTTTCTTCATTCACTCGAAAGGAGGCGGCGTCCCTTATCGCCTTAAAATACGCAGTCCCTCGTTTTGCAATCTTTCGATCACATCCAAGCTTTTACCAGGGCACATGGTATCAGATATACCAGCCATTCTCGGTTCTCTCGACTTTGTGATGGGCGAGTGCGATCGGTGAGGTATTTCCTCTTTTGTAGATCATTCATTTTCTCCAAATTTTCTGATGTCCCACTCCACTCTCGCAGAATCCGTCGCCTCGCATGAGACCGCTGGTAGTAAGTTCTATCCACCGTTCGCGGTCACCCCTGAGCTTGAGGCTCAGGCGGATATGCGTATCTCACACTACCCCGAAAGCAAACGGGCAGCAACCCTGCCGCTCTTGCACATTGTTCAGCACCATTTCGGCTATATCTCGGCGCCAGCGATCGAGTGGGTAGCTGCTAAGCTCGACATTGAACCAATCAAGGTGCTTGAAGTTGTTAGTTTTTACCCTGGCTTCCGGCAGTCGGCGCCAGGAAAGTTTCATATCCGAGTTTGCCGCACGCTATCTTGTGCCATGGGGGGGAGTTATGAGTTGATGGACCGTCTTGCCAACTTGACAGGCATTGATCGCTCTACAAGTGACTCTCATCACCACCCAATCAATGTCTCGCCGTGTGGGAAATTTTCTGTTGAGTTCGCAGAGTGCTTGGCTTCTTGTGGTAGTGCTCCAGTTTGTATGGTGAATGATGATTTTCACGAAGGCGTAGCACTCGGTAAAGCCGAGGAGCTACTCGCGAAATATTCGCTATAAGCTTAGGTCTTCCAACTTGCTACAAGCTCTAGGAAACGAGACTCTCCCTCGTGCTTAAAACCCTCAGCGATCAATTCGGTCACGAAGCTTTTCGTGAGGGTCAAGAACCCATAGTCCGTGCGCTGCTCGAAGGTCGTTCGGCTCTCGCTGTCTTTCCCACGGGCGGCGGTAAATCTCTCTGCTATCAGCTACCCGCTCTGCTGCTTGATGGACTTACTCTGGTTGTTTCTCCACTGATTGCACTGATGCGCGACCAAGTCGAAGCACTAACTGCTAAGGGGATTTCTGCGGCACGGCTTGATTCCACACTCGATGCTGAACAACTCCAAGACGTTTATTCCCGTCTCGATTCCAATTCCCTTAAACTGCTCTATATCGCTCCTGAGCGCTTTGCAAACGAGGCTTTCCGTTTGCGTCTTAAGCGCTTACCGCTTCAGTTGATCGCGATCGATGAGGCTCATTGCATCTCCGAGTGGGGTCACAATTTTAGACCCGACTACCTCAAACTAGCAAAGATTTGTCGTGGTTTAAAAGTTCCTCGTGTCCTCTGCCTCACTGCGACGGCAACGCCCAAGGTAGCCCGCGACATTCGTAAAGCATTTCGGATTGCGGTAGCCGATCATGTGCAACTTAGTTTTCACCGGTCCAACCTCGATATTCGTGTTACACCATGCAGCGTTACAGAGCGGAAAAATCTACTGCTAGAGAAACTCAATGCATCGAATGGCTCGGCGGTAGTTTACGTCACGCGTCAAGAAACGGCTGAGGAAGTTTCCACGTTCCTTGTGAAAAATGGGCTTTCGGCAAGGGCTTATCATGCGGGCTTGCCCGCTGAGTTTCGAGCGGATGCTCAGAACTCGTTCATGCGTGATGAGACGCGCATCATCGTCGCAACCATCGCTTTCGGAATGGGAATCGATAAATCTAACATAAGAGCCGTTTTTCACTACAATCTCCCAAAAAGCTTAGAGAATCATACTCAAGAGATCGGTCGTGCGGGCAGGGACGGGAAATATGCGCTGTGTGAAATGCTTGCGTGTGGTGATGATCTCACGGTGCTTGAAAACTTTATTTACGCCGATGCACCCTCTCCGCGAGCTTTGGGAAACCTTGTTGACCGTGTTCTGCGTTTAGGTGCGGTGTTCGACGTTTCGCCATATGAGCTTTCTACGATCTGCGATATCCGTTCTGGTGTAGTCGCGACGTTGATGACCTATCTAGAGATTGATGGAATCATCGAAGCTACTGGGACTTTTTATGCCACCTATCGATTGAAGCTACTCAACACCGAAGCTAAAATTCTTGCAGGTCGTTCTCCCGCAGAGCGAAAATTTATCAAGCTGATTCTCGACGCTGCGGAATTGAAACGTTGGTGGCTCTATTTCTATCCGACGTTACTTGCGGAAAAATTTAACACGTCGCGAGCGAAAATTGTTTCCGCACTCAATGGACTGCAATCAGCAGGCGATGTGATTCTCAGTGTTTGGGGGGTCCGCAATGGGTATAGAGTTAAAAAAGATCCGGGCGATCTTAATGTTCTCACTGCTGCTCTTGTTGAAAAATTTCATTCGCGTGAGGAAGCAGATATCGTCCGCCTGCAGCAAGTTCTTGGTCTATCAGCTTATCGTGGCTGTCTCACTGGCTATCTCACCAAGCATTTTGGTGAGAAGTTAGATTCTCCATGTGGCCACTGCGATCGCTGCCGTGGCGTTCCTTCCAAGATGATCAAGCGTCCTAAGTTTCGGCGTGTAACAGACGAGGAGATTGTGCTTGTTCGCAGTCTTGTATGCGAAAAACACGCGGCCTTGAATACACCGCGTCAGCTCGCTCGATTTCTCTGTGGTATGGCAAGCCCTGCCGCGACTCGAGCAAGACTCACTCGCCACAGCGCATTCGGCCTTCTCGCGGCTTTGCCGTTTTCAGAGGTCCTCACTGTCGCGGAAGTGGCGTGAGTTATGTGCCTTGTTTTCTTTAGAGATTTATACTGAATGCCCGTGAAGATGATCCTCAATCCCATAGCAACCGTTCGCTCGTGTTTTGGTGAAAAGTTCGCTGTGCCGCGTCAACCAGGGCTTTGTCCAAGTGCGTGGGGACGGCTAATTTTTCATCCGCAATTCCGCATCCAAGAGGCGGTGCGTGGGATTGATGGATTCTCTCACCTGTGGTTGATTTTTGGTTTCCACGATTCCCAAGCGCAGGCATGGCGACCAACAGTACGGCCACCTCGGTTAGGTGGTAATCAGCGAGTCGGTATTTTTGCGAGCCGCTCGACCTTTCGGCCTAATGGTCTCGGTTTATCGTTGGTAAAATTGGAGGGAGTGGATACGTCGTGTGGCGATTCACCGGTGCTTTTGCTTGGCGGTTTGGATTTAATCGATGGGACACCTGTCTATGATATTAAACCTTATTTGTCTTATGCAGAGGCATTACCAGATGCAGCGGCAGGATTTGCCTGTGACCCTATCACACGGATTGGGGTAGAAGTTGGACTTGAGGCCACCGATGAGTTTGAAAAATTACCCCCGAGAGCCAAATCTGTTATTCTCGAATCGCTCGCTCTTGACCCGCGCCCTGCGACCCACTCGGCGGATGGTAGTCATTTGTTCGGCGCCTCGCTCTGTGGCTGCAATGTGCGCTTCACCATTGACGAGGGGATTTGCCGCATTTCTGAAATTACGCCTGCGGATGACTCGGGGTTGAGTGGTCCAAATGATTTTGCAAATTCATTGTTTGATTGACCCCAAAAGATATCAGGCAGTTACCGCACTCCGGTCATCATTGAGACCTGATTTCTCAATGAAGTAATCATACCCACCCGTGTAGCGGGTGACCGTGCCGTTGTTGATGTGCAGGGTGGTTTCTGCTAGAGTTCGGATGAAGTGGACGTCATGAGAAATAAACACAAGCGTGCCTTCATAGTTTTTCAAGGCTTGCACTAGAGAGTCAATGGACAGGATATCCAAATGAGTCGTAGGTTCGTCCATGAGTAGCAAGTTCGGTGGATCCACGAGGAACTTGACCAAGTTAAGACGAGACTTTTCGCCACCTGATAGAATTCCGCAACGTTTTTCGACATCGGTGCGTCGGAAAAGAAATGATCCGAGAATCGAGCGAGCCTCCTCCTCGCGGAGTGTGGTGCAGGCGCCCATGACTTCCTCGAGTACGGTGTTATTCTCGTTGAGAGATTCTGAGCGGTGTTGGCTGTAGTAGCCGATCTTGGTGGCATAGCCAGGCTCGCGCTTACCGCCGTCGATTTCCAATTGTCCGGCGAGAATCTTGATGAGTGTTGATTTTCCGGCGCCGTTTGGACCAACGAGGACTACGCGGTCGCCACGTTCGATGGTAAGATCGAGGTCTTTATAAATCCGTTTTTCACCGTAGGCTTGGCAGACTTTATTAAGTTCAATCACTTTTTGATTAGAACGTGGTGGCTGAGGGAAACTGAACTTGAAAGGTTTGCGCGGCGTGCGGGGTTTCTCGATGCGGACTAGTTTTTCGAGAGTTTTGATACGGGATTGGACTTGGGCGGCCTTGGACCCGACTTGGCGGAAGCGATCAATGAATTCTTGTACGTGTTCAATTTCTTTTTGCTGGTTGCGATAGGCTTGTGTTTGTTGCTCGAAGCGAGCATCGCGTTGTTCCAAGAAAGCTGAGTAGTTGCCGGTGTAGGAATTGAGTTTCGCCGCGTCGGGGTCGATTTCCACCACTGTCTCGATGATCGAGTCCATGAAGTCCCGGTCGTGGGAAATCATTAGAATTGCGCCGGAGTAGTTTAACAAATAGCGCTGTAGCCAGAGCAGTGATAGAAGGTCGAGGTGGTTGGTTGGCTCGTCTAGCATGAGCAAGTCCGGTTCCATCGTGAGGAGCTGGGCCAGGTGGGCGCGCATGACCCAACCGCCAGAGTATTCTTTCGCGGGCTTGTGAAAGTCCTCGGATTTAAATCCAAGCCCGTGGAGAATTTTTTTTGCCTTTGGTTCGAGTTGATAGCCGTTCAATGCGGTGAATTGGTCTTGGGCGTGGGCGAAGTCGGGGTGCGAAAGATCACCGCTGGTTTCGTGTTCGCGCATGGTGCGTAGAATCCCTATCATCTCTGGAGTGATGCCCATGGCGATCTCAATGATGGTTTCATCGGTAGGTTCGCCCGCTTCTTGGGGCAGGTAGCCTGTGATGGAATATTCATCACGTTCGATTTTCCCTTCGTCTGGGCTGTCCTCGTCGAGGATCATACGAAAGAGCGTTGACTTTCCTGCGCCGTTCGGGCCGACGAGGGCGACGCGTTCGCCCCAGTTGATGGACATTTCCGCTTCGCGGAGAAGGCATCGACCGCCGAGAGTTTTGGTAAGTTTGTGAATAGTTAGCACTCAGTGGGTTTAGAGGAGTAGCGCCCAGTGAGCAAGGATTTCGGCAGGAAGCTCATAATCTGGTAAAGTCATCTATTGACCTTGACGAAATGGCTGGTGAACGAGATTTATTGTGCAGCCTAATTTTAATATGCAATTTCGCAAAAGTTCATCAATTTTCACACTACGTCATATCAGGCCATTTGCCTTTCTCGCGGTCTTTTCCTCGATCGGCTATTTGCACGCTCAAGACTTCGAGGGTAAGACGATCACCGAGGTGACGATCCGTTACCAAGGAGCGAAAACGGTGGATGAAGCGCGTTTGCGGAACTTAATGATTTCAAAAACCGGCACGATTTATCGTGCGGAGAGCTTAGACAACGACATCAAGTCGCTTTATGAATCTGGCTTGATAGAAGATGTACGTTTTCTTGCGGAGCCTGTTGGGTCCGGGGTGAATTTGATCGCGGAGGTCACGACACGTCCTGCACTTGGCGGTGTTGGTTTTGTAGGCAACTCGATTTTCACAGACCAGAAATTGGCGAAGGAATGCAAGGTGAAAGCTGGTGGTACTCTCAGCGACGAGCAGATTCTCGAAGCGCGTCGAAATATTGAGAAATATTATCAAGGTTATGGCTATCCCGATGTGACCGTGACGCACCGCATGCAAGCGACCGGACAAGAGGGTCTATCTGATTTGATTTTCGTCATCGACGAGGGTCAGAAGAATGAGGTTCGTAAAATTATCTTTGAAGGGAACACCGCATTCACGTCACTCGAACTCCGCAAGGAGATGAAAGTGAAAGAAAAAGGCTGGTTTTCTTGGTTAACCAAGTCTGGAAAGTTTGAATCTAATCAGTTAGATACTGATTTGGATACAGTCTTGGATTACTATCGCACTCGAGGTTATCTTAGGGTGAGTTGCCCTGGAATCTCCCGCGTGCCAGTGGGTGACGGCAGCGTAGATCTTGTGATTGCAATCACCGAAGGCGATCGCTACACGGTCGGTGCGGTCGGCTTCGGTAAAATGACAGTTTTCACCTCCGCTGAACTTTATCCTTCACTGACGCTTGTCGGTGAATCCCCATACTCATCCAAGAAAATGCGCGCGGACATTACGATGATTCGCAGTTTTTATGGATCGAGAGGCTACGCGGATGTTCTCGTTACGCCGGATATCAGCGATGCAGGACCGAACCGAGTGAACATCACTTACAAGATCACCGAGGGTTCGCGTTTCCGAGTGGGTCGCGTAAACATTACGGGAAATACAAAGACCAAGGATAAGGTGATTCGCAGGGAAATTCCACTTAAGCCGGGTGATCAGTTTAACTCTGTTGAGTTAGACACGACCAAGTTGCGTTTAGAAAATTTACAATATTTTTCGGAGGTGCAGGCAAACGGTTCTCCGGGAGGTGCCGGATATCGCGACGTGAATGTTCTCGTTGAGGAAAAGGCAACTGGGTCGGTGGGTGTGGGTGTCGGATTCAGTTCGATCGACAGCGTGGTGGGCTTTCTTACGTTGGAGCAAACCAACTTCGATATCACGAACCCATGGAATTTTACCGGCGGTGGTCAGCGGTTCGGGATGAATATTCGTGCGGGTACTGAGCGGAGGGATTTTAGTGTCTCGCTGGTGGAGCCATGGTTCATGGATCAGCAACTTGCTCTAGGTGGCGAGCTTTTCTATAAAGAGTCTTCCTATTTCAGCGACTACTACAACCAGACGAACGCAGGTGGTGCGTTATCCCTTCGCAAGCCGTTAGGACCGAAAAGCTCGCTCAAGGGGGAGTACAAACTCGAATATGTTAACATTGATTCCGACGTGACTGACAGGTCCTATTTTACATCTCAGGGAGTCCCTGACGGAAATAATTCTGAGTTATCCCAATACCAGATCGGTGGCGACTTCCTACGCAGTGCTCTGGGTTTGAATTTTGTTTACGATAACCGCGACAGCAATATTCAACCGCGCGGTGGCAACAAGGTGGATATCGGCATGACATTTGCAGGCCTAGGTGGCGACGTTCAAGCATTCACGGTTTCTGCCCAGGGTCAGCAGTATTGGAATCTCAAATGGGACACCGTTCTAACATTGAATGGTGAGCTGGCGGTGGTTGATGGGTTTGACGGTGAAGTGCCAATTTTTGAGCGAATGTTCTTGGGCGGTGGTCGCACTCTGCGCGGCTTCGAGTTCCGCAACGTTGGTCCTCGTGACAATGGTTACACAGATTCGGTTTACGGTGGTAATTCGCTTGGTTACGTTACGGTTGAATACTCGGTGCCGATCATTGAAACAGTTCGTGCGGTGGCATTTTATGACACAGGTTTCGTAAATGCTGGAAGCTGGGACATGAGCCCAAGCGATCTCTATGGGGATGTTGGATTGGGTATTCGATTGAAGTTACCGATCAGTCCGTTGCCGCTCGCGTTGGACTATGCGATTCCTGTCGTCACGCCGGACACCGTCACGGGTGAAGGAGCTAACACAGGTGGGCAGTTCAACTTCTCTCTCAGCTCACAATTCTAATTGCGTTCACGGAGCCTTCCGAGCTATTTGTTAGTATCGATAAAAACGTTGTGAATTATTTTGATTTCCGGTTCGTCGCTCTGGATGATCAAGAGGATTAGGATTGGCGGTTGGAAATTGCTGTCACGGCATCTGCGATGCGCAGACCATCCATGGCGGCGCTGACAATCCCGCCGGCGTAGCCTGCTCCTTCACCACAGGGGAACAGCCCACGAATTTCTGGGTGTTCGAGGGTGTCGTCGCGCCGAGGAATACGAACGGGTGAGCTTGTTCGGGTTTCAAATCCTAACAGTAAAGTATCCTCTGATATGTAGCCATGCATCTGGCGGCCAAACAGGCGTAAGCCTTCACGCATTCGGCTGGTGATCCACTGCGGTAGCAAATCGTGTAACGGAGCAGACTTGGTGCCGGGGAAATAACTGGTGTCTGGTAGGGTGGTGGAGATCTTGCTGTCGATGAAGTCAGTGACGCGCTGGGCGGGGGCGACTTGACCTCCACCTCCAGCTTTTTTAGCGGAGCGTTCTAGTTCTTTTTGAAAAATAAGACCGGCGAGCACGCCGTGTTCCTTGACGAGATTCTGCACATCCTCTGGCTCGACGGTGGCGACCATGCCGGAGTTTGCGAAGGGCGAGTCGCGGCGGGATAGGCTCATTCCGTTCACGACAACTTCGTCGTTTTCCGTTGAGGCGGGAACCACCCAACCACCTGGGCACATGCAGAACGAATGTACGCCGCGACCACGGATTTTTGTGGCCAACCGGTAACGGGCAGCGGGGAGCAGTCGCGGGCGTTCTTGGCCGAAGTTGAGGTGGTATTGAGTGCGATCGATAAAAGGTTGTGGGTGCTCAATGCGAAATCCAACTGCAAAGGGTTTAGATTCTAGCAGAATTTTCTTTGCAGCGAGCAAGCGGTAGATATCGCGGGCGGAATGACCAGTGGCGAGAATCACGGAATTCGCAAGAATTTCTTCGCCGGATACAATGACGACACCAGAAATTTTATTTCCAGTTAGAAGTAAATCTACAACTTTAGTTTGAAATCTCACTTCACCCCCC
>Ga0209190_1001228_pt1 | contig 17980 bp, 8 predicted proteins | sample M_140205_XF_Meta_FD_187315 | JGI IMG/M metagenome (GOLD analysis project Ga0209190, IMG submission 187315) | Freshwater microbial communities from Lake Montjoie, Canada to study carbon cycling - M_140205_XF_MetaG (SPAdes) (version 2) | ecosystem: Environmental > Aquatic > Freshwater > Lake... | reverse complement strand
CGATAAGCGCAATTGAAAATAGTCTTTCACGAATACAACATCCACCAAATATATCTGTTATATAGCTATTTCGACTCAAATATTTTGTTATTGATGTTATGACCGTCATGGCTGAAAAAACAGAGAATAAATAAACGGAATAAAGCGCCACTTTTCCAATTCGATCGCCACACGCGTCGCGCACGGATAAATATTCTGTTATATCCGATTGATATCGACTATAAATTTCTAGATAGGAATAACCCATAACAAGTGATATAAATGACACAATTATAAAAGCACCTATTGTGTATTTTCCACCGAATCGCGCAGTTCTGCCTAAAATGACAAATACACCTGAGCCAACAATACAGCCCAATCCCATAAATATTAAATCTTTTAAATCTAATTCACGTTTTAATCCTTCACCTGGAATTTCGATTGCTTCTTCTATCGCGGATACACTACCTATTTCTTTTTTTTCTTTCTCGTGCGTTTGCACTGACATATAATATAATACTGAAAATAAATAATATAGATAGTATTATATGTATTTATTTTTTTATAAAAATAAAAAATATAATACATATTCACGATACAATTTATTAAATAAATGAATAATAATATTTTATTCGTTTATAATATAAAATATTATGGGAACATTTGTTATAGAAAGCACAAATTTTTCGTTGGATACACAAATCAAAAATGTAGATTTAGCAACTATATCTGATGATGACAGTCCATTCATATGTATTGTTCGTCCAAGTGATTATGGTACAACGCCCTCAAATTTAGTTAATACGAATCCGTGTTTTGCTGAATTTGTAAAAAATGCTATTCCATTTGAAGTGCCGAATAGTTCAAATGTTATGACAACATATGGTGGTAAACTGACCAGCTCTTGGAATGGATTGGATACCGCATTTTCTGATGGTTTTATTATGTTATCACCGGAACAAGTCATTGATATTAATGGTGGAACAAGTAAAACATTATCATTTACTGTTCACAATAAGAACATTGACTCTGAATATAGAATAAATATGGGTCGTATATCTACCATATTACTATATAATGATGTGTTAAATTCAACAAATTCAGGGAACTTTAGTTCAAATTACACGGTATATAATCCAAATGGAACGATCTATACATCATCTATTCCACTCGGGCCACAAAACGATTTGCGATATAAATATGTTCTAAATCAAACTAACATTTTTATACCAAAGGATGGTTATATAACATTCAGTGTCACTCGTGCAAATGTTAAGGAAGATATTGATGTATATTTACTTATATCATTGACGGGTATCACTATTGCAAAACCAGTTATTAGTTTTTCTGATAATAATAAAAGTATAACCACTACATATGAAAATCAAAATAACGATTTATCTAAAATTAATATTGATATAACTAGAAATATTGCAGGTGCTACTTTAATAGATGCTTCAATGCAATTGATTTTTACGAATACATCTGTATCACCTCAAACTCAAAAAACAACAGAACTAATTAGATTGACAAATAATACAAAATTATCGTATTTGCTTCCTTCTAGATTCTTGGATGTTGGTGTATATTCGGTTAGGGCAATATATTCACAACAATCATCAAATTTCCCATCATATTTTGCGTCTGATTCGGTCATTTCATTGAATTATACCATAACTAAAACCGTATTATCCACCACACTAATAACCCCATTTACCAATCCTACATCATATAGTTTCAACGACGACATAACATTTAATGCAATTGTACAGGATAATACAAAAACAGCTACATATGATAATGGACAAATATCTGGCGTAATGACATTGCATTATACGAGTGTTTTAGATTCAACACAGACATGTAATATGGTATGGAATCCTTCATTATCGGCATATAGCGTTATTCGAAATCCATCTAACAATAAATTATTTACGGGTGAAACGTATTCATTTCATACAACATTTACATCAACAAATACTAGCAATTATGATGTTAGTTCATCTAATTCTGCATTGAAAACAATTATTGTCAATGGGTTGACGATATCATTCACAGATAATAGTAGTAGTGCTTCAAACAAAATAGGTTTATCAGAAACGATAATAGTATCATTAACAGTAAATGACACGAATAATGCATCAAAAGTGTATGCAAACATTTTACCGTATGGGAAAATGTCAGTCTCTATTTATAATACACAATCACCAACCGTATTGGTTGGGACTAAAAATGATATAAGTTCTTCCTATACAATTGACCCACAAAATACTGATTTTATATTAATGCCTGGTTCATATAACGCCATATTTAATTTTGTTTCCAATAATGGCTATTTACACATTACGGTTAGTAATAGTAACAGTTTTGGATTTATAATTGATAATAATACGACATCGATAACAAGTGCGTCATTTGCGGCAACATATGGTGTTGATTTACAATTAAGTGTATCTGCAACTATAGCAAGTAATGGAATTATTCTTACAAAAAACCAAATATCTGGCACGAATAAGATAACAAATATGGTATTCAAAGTATATAATAGTAGCGATAATAATCTAATTCAAACATCTGCTATCGCATCGTATAATGATACCAGCAAATCATACACTGCATCAATAAATACAATAGGTTTAATAAATACAAATTATAAAGTTATTGCGACAACTGATAGTACATCTACAAATGTGTTTCCTATATTAAATTCAGTATCTGTTCCTATAATAATTGATCCACAGATAGCGACAATAACTATTACGAAACCCGATGATGGATTGACTGTTGACCAGGCTAAAGAACTATATTTATATACAGATGATGTTTTTGTAGATAAAACAAATTATATATTCGAATATAACTGGAATACAAGTTTTACTATAAATGGTACTATTAATATATCGGGACCATTAACCGATGCTTATATACAAGGGACTTTAGCATTATATTTAAAAGATGTATCGGGAAATACATATAATAAAATAACTACGGCAGGAGTTATAACACAAACAGACAATACACCTGCTGCGTTTACATTAACAGTATCATCACCATCCGCATTAGGAGTTACAACAACGTCATTGACACCTCGCGAATTTTATATTGAATGGATTCCAATAAGCCAGAAATTATATAGCACCGTGAATAGTTTACTCTCTAATTCGATAACTTCTGTTCGGTCATTGAAAGCATACACCATCTTTAATAAAGATTTAAATTGTGTTTGCCAAGTTTCATCATTAACCTATGAATCGGATGCAATATTTACAGGACAAGCCATACAATACCTGCGTACTTCGCTACTGACTACTGATGACCCGATGAATAATAGTATAATATATGTTCCAGGAACATACGAGTTAAAATATTCTATTACTGCTTCTGATACTAAAGATAAATTCATCTCATTTGGTAAAACTGGATATAAGGTTATTGTTAATAATTCAACTGATAACGCAATATTTACATTTAATTCATCGTTGTATGTGAACGATTCAACTACAACCAAACTATCGGTTGGCACATATTATGTAAGAATGTTTTTTACACCGAATGATACAAACGCATATTACGATTGTTATTCATCAGTAAATAGAACGATAATGATTACAAAAGAACCTATTTCAACAGATGTAATTATGCAAATGTATTTAAAAAATTCAACAACTGCATTAACGTCAACCTCGCAAATCGATAATAATACGCCTGTATATTTATCATTATCACCTATAAAATCGAAAGGTAAAAACACCCCATTAGTTGGTACTGTCGATTTTGGGGTTTTAAAAGACCCTGTTACAAATAACATCGTTTTATACCAAACATTGACGAATTTATTTACTCCTAATTTTACAGCGGCTGAACAGGGTTTGGCATCTTCATCTAATACTTTTTATGCGAAATTCACACCAACAAACCAAAATTACGATAGTGTAACATTAACTAATATTCGTTCGTTTAATAGCACATCTTTAGTTTTTGACACTTTAGCTATAACAAGTCCAGTCGATTACGAACAATCATTAACAGTTACCGCAAAATTAATATCTTTCAGAAAGGGTTCGGGTGCTATTTTATCGGTATCTGGTAAAATATTTATGTACGCGGGTAGTGAAACAACAACACCATTAACATCATTACCTCTTGTTAAAACAATAGATTCTGACGATTCATTTGTAGTATTTACTGGAACAGCAAAAGATCTTAAATTAGATGTTAGTGCTAGCAATTATACAATAATTGTAAAATTTGTGCCAGATAATGTCAATATTGATTTTTGCAGTAAATCAGTTGCCCTTGTTGTAAATAAGAAAACAATAGATCATACGACTGTTACAATAGAAGGTGTAAATACAATAAGTAAGTCATATGATGAGGCAATTACTGTAAAAGCAAACATACCTACAGGAATATCAGGAAAAATCCATTTTAAGATGATATTATCAGAACAGAATACCATATCATTAGGTGCATTAGTTGATATTACTCCTTCAACCGGAAATGCTACATTAAGTATATGTGGATATGATTTTGCAGATATAACTACTTCCGTGCAATATTCAATTATTGCTGAATTCATTGCCACAGCAAATTCTAATTATGCTGACGGACAAATAACTAAAAATTCAACAAAACTAACGTTTATTCAAATTAGTATATATTTATCTAGCTTATTCATAAATGGTGCCGAACAATCATTATCAAGTGCATACTATAAAGGAGGGATATCTATACAAGCGGGTGGGACACTAACCTTTACAGGTACTGTTAAATCTTCTACAAATTCGTTGAAGACTGTTAAATTAGGTAGTATACAATTAATAAGTAAAATTGCGTCAGCAATACCAATACCCGCTTTAACAGCATTAATAAATTCTGCCAATGGAACATTCACTTTTACAGTTCCAATTGGTCCCGGAAATAGTAGTATATCTGTCTCAACATCATATTATTTACAATATACTGGCAACACTTACTATAATTCTCGTAGTTTATTACACACGGTTGCTCCAATTGCGCCAGTAGCCAACCCTATTGTGCCAGGCAAATATTATATTAATGTCGATACTATTCCATATGATATGACGATTAGTCGAACAGCAATATCATCACCCAATTATACAACAGATTATCATAATGGTAATATAGAATTTAATGCAATTATTAATCAAGATTTAATATCTAACTCTAAATCGATATATGATGTCGCTACGTACAGCAATGATAAAAAAGGTGGTATTGTTTTTGTGATTATGAATACAGAAGGAACCGTCATTTGTCGACACGAAATAAAACCACTCTTTGATTCAGTAAACAATAAAACATACGCTACTTGGAAATTTTGTCCAAGAACATTATTACTTACTAGCTTACAAACTGGCTTAAGTGTTGGTTCATATAATATAAAATGTTATTTTGAAGGTATACCCGGCTATTATCTTTCACAAGATGCTGTCTATAATTCACAATATTTTATTCCATTCGATGTTTTACAAACACAGTCGATTATAACTACTTCATTGACAAAAACTACGGTTGTTTATAAACAGCAGCCATATCTTAGTATAAGTGTTAACACACCTTTATCATTGACCGATATACTTGGTAATACTGTATTAACATATGGAACAGCCGCAACTCCTACAACGAATCCATTGGTTGTTATAGGTACTACAGCTACAACTGGGACGTTATCAAATACAACCAACCCTGTTAAAATAACAAATATTATAGGGACAACAAAAATGCGTATGCCAATAATACCTGCTTCAGCAACTCAATATACAATTCTAATGTCATTTACACCAACTGATAATGTTAATTATTCCAGTGCAACTAGCACACAGTTGTACGTGGTTGATAAATATACACCAGTAATTGACACATCGGCATCTAGTTTAACAATTAAACCATCACCCGATGGTTCCAAAGCAAGTAATATAGATGACATACGTACTGTTAACGATTATACAGCTGGTTTGATAAATTATGATGAACCTATTAAAGTGGAATTTAATATAACGAAAGGTGATGAGAATACTGCTACTGTTTATAATGAAGGATATGCTTCTATAGCAGTTTCTAACATCATATACAACTATTCATCGATACCTGTATCAACTTATACTACATTTTCTAAAGATAATGATTTTGTCAATGATTTAACATATAAAGCAATAGATAGTACTAACCTATCATGGACAGCAACAATTAAAGCACAAAAAATACCGTATGTCAACGGGGATGTAACAAACGATTATTCATTACAAATCGTATTTGTGCCAACTGATACATCAAATTATAATTCACGAACAGTTGAATCAACCTTTTCGATATATATTGCCAATAGTTTAGGTTCACTCACATTAACTAACTATGCATCCAAATCGTTACCTTTAACCTACAATGCTCAATCATCATTTACAATTGGTGCAAATGTCCAATATTTAAATACTGTTGCCGAATCTGACCACACAGCAGATATAACTTTATTTTATGACACAATTAATGATACTACTAAGCAATTAAATAGCACACCACTTAATATAACGACGAAAGGAGAATATGCTATATCATTTTCAACGAGTGATACTAATAAACTATTAACAGCTCGACAATCCGCATATTTTATATATGGCATATTAAACCCTAATTCGGCAAATTATCCATCCATTAAACAAACAACACCATTTCAAATGACAATCAATCCATCCGTTGAAATTACGATTACTAACACAAACAGTTCTTCAGCTGTGCCGCCAGCTGCTGAATACAATACAACACCGTTTAAAATATCGGCTGTAATAAAAACAGGAAATACAACGAATTATTCGGGTACAATAACATTTAATATTAAGAATCAAACGAGTACTATAACTTACACCCGCGTTTTAGTGATTCCTACCCAAACAATTACACCAACAACTGATAATAGAGAATTTTCGTTTTTGACAAATGATAAAGATGCAAGTGGAAATTATCTGTACGACTTACCAATTAATACGTATACAGTAACGTGTGCAGTGGCGTTTAATGATAGCGCCTATAATACTGTATCACAGAATATATCAAAAAGTTTTAATATAATAAATAGAAACGCACCATTTAATATTGAACTAACACAAAATAGAATTGTATATGGTGCTACACAGCCAACATTAACCGTTAGATTTACTGATGATGAGGTATATGATGGTTCCGTGTCATTTACATTTTCACCAAAAAATGGCAGTACAATATTGAATAAATTGTATACTATTGATACTACATTGCTTACAAAAACGAAAGTGTATGAGTCAATACCTTTACCTGAAAATATGAATGTCAATGAATATATTATATCAGCATCGTTTATTGGAGCGAATTTTGGTCTATCAACTAGTAGCAAGACAATTGTATTCATCATATCAAAAGCGGATGTGACATTAACACCGGGTAACAAATACTATACCATAAATTCGGTTAAAGAATCTTTGCCACTCATCAGTGTATCAACGAATGTGAATGTTATAAATGGTTCTATTACACTTGTAAATACAACAACAAATAGTTCACATACTATAACAGCATATGATGTTTCGACAAAAACGTTTACATTGGGTAGTAATCAAGTTTTATCAATATTAAATATCATAAACGCCGGGTCATATGAACTTGCAATGTATTATAATGGAAATGACACATTGGGTAATTATAATAAATCATCCGTTGTTTTTACGAATTTAATTGTAAAACGAAAAGAATTGACTAATGTAGAGTTATTATTAGATACGTCTCCTGAAAATCCTTCTTATAATTTTACATTTGTTGCATCAACTGAAACGAATACAACTATTGGTGATAAGGTAGAATTATATTCAATATGTAAATCTGGAAACCTAATTATACCATCATCAAACCTACTGGTTGACAAAAAAATTACCAGCTCAGACAGTAATTTCAATAAAGGAGATACAGAAATATATGCTATCATAACCAATTCGAATTATTCCATTAAAACATCTTTTCTAAAAATAACGAAACCAGGTAAAGATATATCATCGTTAACACTAACTACATCTTCCACAACTGTTAAATATAATGTTCCTATTACTATAACAGCCACATTAGTAACAAATCGTCCAATAGTGAATGATGGACGCGTTCTTTTCTACGTTGGTGGCAATATCATTGGTTCCGCAAATGTTGTTGCAAATGTTGCTTTATTAAATAATGTACTTCTAACAAATATAGGGGTAAATCAAATATACGCGCAGTATATGGATAGTTTCATATATAATGATTTCCCATCGTCTGGATATAGTGGTTTTAAAGATATTACTATTTCTAAAACATTAACAACCGTTGCTTTAAGTTCTGTTGCGTTAACAGATGTAATGCTTACAAGTATTCGCGAAATAAAAGCAACGTTAAGTATCGGCACATTTGTACAATCGGGAACAATGACATTTAAAGAAGGATCGAATGTTATTTATGATGATGTGCCCGTTATTGATGGTGTTGCTACTATACAATTATATGTTGATAAAGCATACAATTTAACAGCAATCTATAATGGAAATGAATATTTAGATGCTTCCGTGCTATCACCATCATTAACTATAACATTGGCTACACAACAAACCGCAATTTCAGATTATTATGAAACCCCTTCATCATCTAAAACGCTATATAATACATCTAACAGCACTACGGCATCAATGATATTAACCGCAAATATATCGGCCAAGGTTAAAAATATAGTTCATGATAATAATGGATATTTTATATTCAAAATTGGATCAGATGCACGCACAATATATGCTACTGGAAATTCAAGTTCGTCAATATATACTGCTTCTACATCATACACCTACCTTACGGCTTCAGCAGAACCATTATTTACAATAGACTATTATAACGACAATTATTCTGGTAAAATATCTGTAGCCAGTTAAAAAAATAATATGAGTAAAATCATTGTGTAATTTAAATTACATAAATATGTATGATTTAGTATAATTAGTGATTTACTAAATCATAAATAAAAAACTATTTGATTTTATACTACAAACCCGATTTGTATTATTTTCACAAATAGGAAAATAAATACTATTATCGATACAATAAAGAGTGAATTTTTACATATGTATGATAGAGTTGTTATTTTCATTTCTTGTTGTTTCTTTTTCCATTGAATTCGAAGATATGATATATTCAATAATAGTAGGATAATAATAACCGTAAAATTAGTCAGTATTGCGAGGATAACTTCATTTTGAACCAATGATAGTCCTATAGCAAGTATAAATGTTGTTAAAATAACTGCATCCGGTGTTTGATATCGACTAATATGTCTAACAATTGGTTTATGTTTAACAAGTCCGTATAAAAATCGAGTTCCACCTAAAAGGGAAATAAACGCTGTATTGAACATAACAAACCCACCAATAATATAACTAAGTTTCGTAATTGTATAACCGTTAGAACACATATTCATTTTCTCATACACTAAACTAAGGGGGTGGTATGTGGTCGATGCTTGTTGGATTCCTAATACGTATAGAACCGTTCCAATAACGAAAATATAGATAATCGATGTTATTCCAATTGATGCCATTGTTGCTTTCCCTGTATCGCGTACATTCTTCGTTTCCGCACTCATTTTAACAATAATATCGTATCCGTTAAATAAAAATATACTTAATATTGTAGCAATAATAAACCCATTTTTTGGACTTTGTATGAATTCAGTATGTGTCGTCGTCGTATACTGACTTCCATATCCTAAATAGTTGATAATTCCCAATAAAATAATTCCAACTAACATAATCAACATTGAACCACCTATCGTATTTGCTACAATTTTCGATATCGTTATTCCCCGATAATTGATGAAACACATGATTGTTATTAAACCAATCGCGATAATTTTATCCCATTGCTGGCTATTTATAAAATATCCATTATGTGTTATATATTTTGTTAGCGCAACTGTTATAGTGACACACGATACAATTGCGTAAAAATAAATAAGAAATAATGACAATTTACCTAAAAGATTTCCCATATTATCACGAATTGCGTCATATTCAACGGTTTCCGTTTTATATTTTTCATATAATTTTATATAAACATACCCCATAATAATTGATAGTACGGAAACAATAATAATTGCGAATATTGTATTACTGCCACCGTAAAATATAAGCTTACTTGTCATTACGAAAATTCCTGCACCAATTATATTTCCTAAACCTAACATAATTAAATCACCACGTGTTAATTCACGACGAAGAGACATATATTTATTGTAGTGAAAAAATAAATATGTTTATGTCTATTTCAACATAATTGATGCTGCCTCAGCAATTGTAAAATAGATGTCGCTGTTTGTATAGTTAGATGTAGTCCAATCATTTGTATATGACTCATTCCCTGCATTCAAAATATCATCCCATACCGACGGAACAAATGGTAAATGTGTTCCAAATGTATAAATAGATGGGATGTTTTGATATACCGGATTGATATGATGATTATAATGAATCATTTTAACATCGATTGAAAATCCAGCATTTGCAACAACATTACATGCACGACGTATCGCCCGGGCGATTTGTTCGGGGCGCATGCCAAATGCGCCTCCACCTACAGCGGTTAAATAGCACACAGACGATTCATTATAACACGCTAGTAAAATTGTATTTTCATAAATAGCTTCTAAGAATAATTCACATAAACCTAGCCATAACGGTGGGTTGATTATTTCTGGATTGTGGTATGAAATCGGTAAACCACTACAATAAACGTGATTGACACGTTTATTTAAGTTCTCGCCATCAATACATACACCTTGACCTGTATGTAGGCCACACGCAATTGAACCACGAGCTTCACGTCGTATCATTTGACTTGTTTTTAATAGATTATTAATTTCTATCAATTGTTCATGTGTATCTATTATAAAATATCCATTTTTAACACGCCACGACCCGGCGATATTATTTGAATGTGAATTTAAAAACCATTTAAATTCACTTGATGTATCTGGAGTTTCTTCTAACAGATAATTACGATATGCTAAACCAGTAGGTGCACACATTGCGCATGCTGGACCCTGGGTTTTATCATATTCATAAATAGATATACCATCTTCTCGCGTTTTACTTGGGTCTATCATCTCCAAACAATTAAGTTGTGATGCTACTTGAATCGTATCCCCCTCACGACAGATACGATGAACATCTATTGCAGAACCTACTATATTTTCAAAACGAATTGTAGCTTGTTGTGCTTTCCGAGTATATTGATGTGTATAATACCATATAAGCGAGTTTGCATATGTCGTAAATTTGCCTACATCGATCCCATTGATTTTATTATCTTTTGTTAATAATTGTTGAAAAACTCCTTTTGTTTTTTCAAATGGTTTCATTTCGTGAAACTTAAATGTTTTATAAAACCAGGATGATGTTGATGTTTGCATATAATTAAATCTAATGTGTCATTTATTTAAATACTATAAATAATAAAAAATCGTATCATATAATATAATTAAAACATTATGCCAACAACGAATACTTTACCTCATTTACAAGTTGCCGAAGAATTAATGGAACAGTTCCATAGTTTAAGTGGTGGTAGCAGTAGCAGAAATAGTAAAAATTTTCGTAAATCTAACAGGCACGGGCGCAGAAACACCATATCGCGTTCCAATCGCCTGAAACGTTCTCATCGTTCTCGTCATTTTGTAGGTGGGGGTAGAACATGGAATGTTCCTGTTGCAAATCCAAGTGCTCCATTCGAAATGCCCGGACCCAGTCATAATAATGGATGGACGACTGGTGCGGCGTGTGTAGGCTCACATTGTGGTGTTCCTGTGACACCCACGGTTTCAAATATGATACATAATAACTTGCGAGGGGACTTTACATTGCAAGCACCTGGCACCACAACACAATATATGGTTGGTTCTGGAGAACAGCTTCCAGGTGTTCAAATATATGGTGGAACAGAATCCAATCCAGGACCGTTCAATTTCAATTGTGTTAGTGGTGGTGGCAGTAATAATAAATTGAAAAACAATCGTGCCAATAATCACAATATACACCGTGCAAATTTAAGTCGTAGAGCAAGATATTTGCGAAATAGAAGATAAAGACGATGTTGTTATCGATGCACATCGACCTGTATGATTATGAATTAATTTATCTAACCCATAATCATATTTATGGGTTCGGAAAATATTCCCTGAATATGTGTCTAATTCCAAGTCGTGATATGGACGACTTGAATCAAACAATTGAAATTCGTAAAGACGTTTTCCATCATATACTACGTAATTTAAATCATCCTTATAGCATTCGGGGATTTCATATACTGTATCATTCCAATTCCAATATGCCCCCAAATGAACCCCTGCTTTATTAAATAATCCATTATCTCGCATTATGAAACTGGCTTGTTCTATACCAGAACTTAATATAACATTTTGTATTGGACTTGTTGGTGCGACCGGATGTGTTATAGATGACGGAAGAACTGATTCAGACCGTGGAAAACATATATCATTTTCAGGAATACCGTCTATCATTGAATCTGAATGGATAGATTCTCTAAAATACGAATTTACACTATTCCGTGCGTCTTTATTTTTGAGAATTTCGTTGAATATTTCAGCACCCATTTGTTCGCGACTCATGGTATAACTTCGTGTTATTATTACAACTGAACAAATGAATACATGAACTTTTAATTCTGGGTAATAAATACGGATTCCGTGCGTTTTAAATAATTCTTCCATACGAACCTTCTTCGATATTTGTTTGGGACAATTAAAGAAAAATGTTTGTATTAGTTCTATTTGTTCCGGTGTTCTTGATGATTTTGATTCGTGTTTTGTTTTTGTTTTTGTTTTCGATTTTGTTTCTGGTTCTGTTTCTGTTGTTTGTAAAACAGGTCCTGTTCCTGTAGAAATATATCCGTCAATAATAATACTACCGTTATGAACCATTTGATGGCATTTACGACATAAAGAAACCAAATTATGCGCCACATTTTTATGAAACCCCAAATTTGAAAAATTACCATTTTCATCCGCATTACATTGAAAATGGATATGATGGGTTTCAAGTGGAATATCGGTTTCAACAATAGGTCGATATCCACATTGCTTACATGAAACTAAAAAAACGTCGGGATTATAATGACTTTGAATTGCATTGAAAACTCGAATTTCATTTCCAAGTAATGTATTGCGTATTGAAAACGCCGTATCCATAAAACTTTGGTCCAGATCTAAAAATCGTGCGACTTCTAATCCATATAAACCCGTTCCACTACCATCACGCAATTTACGGTCATAAATGAGTGTTCGTGTATTTTCGTCATAATGTACCTCCAAATGAACAATCCGCAGATTTGATAGTAGTGTTATTTCCGTCATTTTCGAGAGTTCGTGTAAATGTGTTGCCATGAACATCGATACACAACGCTTATGAAGTTCCATAATAGTCGCACATACTAATGAAATACCACTAAATCGTTCCGTGCTTGATACAAGTTCATCGATACATACGAGACTAAACTGATTCGCGTGTTTTAAAATATATTTTAGTTCCATCATTTCCACCATAAAACTACTCTGCGATTTCAATAAATTATCTGCATTTGAAATACGGGTCATTATACTTCGGTAAGGTGTAAAACAAAATTCTCGAGCAGCGACGAATCCACCCGATTGGGCCATAATAATCGCCAGACAAATTGCCTTCTGCATTGTTGTCTTACCTACCGCATTATAACCATAGCATAAGATACCACATTCATTTGCGCCTCCAAGAGCGATATCATTTGATACAAACGGTGTTTTGGTATGAATATACTCGACGATAGGATGACGTAATCCTATTGCTTGAAAACTACTACAATTTGTACCAGAATCGTTTTCGTTCTTTTGACGGATGGTTGGACGAATCAAATTGAATGTCAATGCGTTTCTGGCGTGGGTTTTTAGCACGTCGATTTCCCCCACCCATTTCACAATAGCTGATAAAGTATTGTGAAATTCAGCATCCAGTTGATTTAAAAGTTGTCGATAGATTTCACCGGCGAGATACATCATTTGATTCGTTTTTTCATTGATTTTATCACTCCATTTACGCAAAGGTTTTCCTGTTATTTTAATTTTACTACTTGTTGAAGAACTGGTCGGTGTATAAATGAGTTCTTTCGTATCAAGTGTAAATGAGCCGAAATCCAGTATGCTATTTTTCAATCGTGTGCGCATACTATCACATCGTTTCTTCGTCATTTCCAAATAAAATCCATCGCGATCATTGGAACATATCGCAACAAATCCGGCCTCCGTATCAGCGCCTTCAATATAGCTGCATAATTCTTTTGATACTCGACTAAACCTATCGGTGTAATGCTGAATATCATCATCCAATTCATCAATATTCGTATAGGTACCTTTTATGAATATTGACCGTTCAATTGCCCCGATCGTATATCGGTATAAACGCTCTATATTCAACATCGATGTATATTTTGCGACAAATTGCTTAAAATGAAGATAATGTTTGTTAAAATTAGGCAGCAGTGATACATAACTTTCCGTATTACACGCTTCGACAATTGTATGAATATGACCTATACTATCGTGCATATTATTAAATTCGGCAGGGGTTAATATACCTAACGCAATTCTGCGATTGTATCTCTCTAAATCCATTATTTTCGATAGAGATGATTCCAATATTTTGTATTTATTTTCATAAATAAGAGCATCAACAATGTCATAATGTTGCGTCAATTTAGAAGACGATGTATATGGATTGACCAACCTTTCACGAAATAATCGTTTTCCAAATGCTGTGCTACAATTGTTTAAAATGGATAATAAACTAATCGTTCCGTGCTTATCACCGACAAGATTCAATTGATAGATGGCATTTTGTGCTAAAATTAAATTCTCCCCTGAATCCAACATAATAGGTTTAGATAGTTTACTAACAATATCAATACGATGTCCTTTTGCGAAATCTAATAGTAATAAATAGCATATAACGATACTTGGATATCGTTCCAATTCCAGGTATTCTATGGGTGTTAATAGACCATGTTGGGTGAAAATGGACCCCAGAAATTCATTTTGGAATGATATTTTCGCATATATTTCCTGAATTTCATTTTCACGATAATGATAGACGCGACCATCCATATCCAATTCTAAATCAGCAACTAATTTCTCACGCGAATATACCCATGCGGGTGTGGATGTCGATGTTGTCGGGTTCTGTACATGAATTAGCACCTCTTTTGGATTATACCGTTTAATACTTTGATATACACGATCAATTCCGTGTTGATAATCACCCATTTTACTACTTGTCTCATGTATATAACTAATACCCACCGTTACATCGATAAAACTATACGAACATATATAGAAATTATCGCGCAAATTACAATGAGGTTCCAAATAGATACACATTAGAAAGTTGTTATCCACTTGAATGCCATAATCTAATGTAGTTGATGGACTAATAATTTGGTAAAGTGTCCTATTTACATTTTTTTTACCATTTTCATCCTGGTGATAAATCGCAATTGTATAACCATTGGATAATAATATATTGATGAATTTTTGTAATGAATGCATTGGAAATCCAAGCAATTCATAATTACTATGGCTAACAGTTTCAATCTCGCGTGATTTACGCCCAATTTGTATATTCAGTAAATCCGCTATAGCGTGAATATCGGGACCATCCGGACATCGATAGTTATATACTTCATAAAACATCCCGTTCTGTAATAACACGAGACATTTCGATCCATATTTTTTCGAAACTAATTCGCGATAATAATCTAAATACTCATCGATAATTAGTTTTTTATCCATGGTAATAATTTGGATAAGTCAGTTATAGATATATATAGCCGTGTTTTTATATTATATTGAAATCGTAGCTGTGATTAACAGAACAATGTGAATCTTTTGATATTTGTTATTACAAGAATATCAAAAGATATGTTCGCGCGATAAATATGGAGATATTTTTTCATAAATAAATATATATCGATACCATTGAAGATAAATGGACAATCAACAACAATCAAACAAATCTCTTGTTGAAATGGAGCTAAAGTATAAAAAATATAAAAAAAAATATCAAAGTTTAAAACGAAAAATATCGACAGGAGGCGGACAAGCGAAAATGAAATCAAAATGTCGTGAAAAACCACGTGGTATGGGAATGGGAACGGACGCACACACATCCAATGATATGGCGAAGATAGAGATAGATTTAAATACGGAGAATTTAACCGAAGTTCAATTTTAATAAATCAATATCATCAATATTATATCAGTATTATATATAATGTATTCAAAACGGCGTAAAAATCTGGGTGGACGACGAAAACGATCCACCCGAAAGTCTTTAGGTGCAAACCGATATAGACATTATGGAGGCTCAGTACAAACGCCTTTAATAACACAAGAAGACGCGTTAAAAATGATAGAAACTGATGTGGTTGATTTTAGCATAACTGATATTGCCATGCGTGATAAAACAGCGGAATGGATTTTCGCGTTAATAAAAGATCATTTAATACAAACGAATGAACAATATTGCGATAGTATGCACAATCAATTGCTTAATCTTTTTCCAAGTGGAAGTTATAATGGACGCAAATACAACCTAGCAGTATTATTACGTAACACACTTATGTATAATAAAGAATTACGAAATAAAGCGAATACAGCTAGAAACAAAACTCCAGAACAGGAGCAAATTTTACTAAACAACAAAGCCCCCCCCCCTAACATTCTTATAAATGTTAGGGACTGGCTTAGTAAAAAAGGCGATTAATTATTATATCACAGTTAAAAGTAAGCATAAAGCAAAAATATAAGCGTTATTATAGGTTTCAATAAAATATACTAACGACTATAGCGATTAATAATCACTATAGTCGTCAAATAATAATACTCTTTCTTTACAAGTGCTTTTACATGACCTGTCTTAAAAGTAAAGATAAATAATACGATTATTTATTTTATAACAGTTTGTCTAATTTTTGCAGTCGATGTAGTGTAATACGTGATATTAATATTATTAATTCAATACACGCTGAATAATTCCTGCCGCTTCAATGGTTTTATCGAATAATTCATAATTCGAGCCAATGATGCGAATTTCCACGCGGTCGCCAATCTGCAGTGTTTTGAATATGGACAAATCATCTCCGTGATGTTGTTTCGGCAGAACAATTGAAATCGGTTCAACAACAACCAACGCACCCATTTTGTTGATTTGTGATACAACCCCTTCAATGATAGTTCCGTCCATAGGATTACATATTTCAGCAGCATAGGTTATATGGTAACAAACCCGTGCATTAAAATGAATACAATCTACCAAGCCAATAGACCTTTTTAGAATTTCCATATTGTTTTTTTTAACAAAACCTTCCTTAATACATTTGTTCCCAACCTCGAATCGTAGTTTCTCAAGTAATAAACTGTCAATATTAATATTATGCTTTATTTCGTTAGGAAGAACGTATAGTTTATGATTCAAAACTGCCCGACTAAAATGTGTCATATGCTATGTATATATATTTAAATGCTATATTTTTATATGAATCAATATGCACAATTATCAAATTTTATTGTATTTATTACATCTATTATGAACATTTAGATATAATACGTAGTGTTTGACGTTAACTCTTATATTATTGATTCTTTTTATTTAGTACTTACTCATATCTGTTATGTATTAAAATTTAGTATAATATTCTATTAATTATAAAAATCGAAATTTCCCATTTGACTATAATTTCCATTTTGTATAAATGTGTCGGTTGTAAATGTTCCTAATCTCCATGTATCACCATCGAATGAAATATTATCAAACGTAAAATTACCTTGGTTTCGTGATATTGTAGAAACATCCGCTTGAGAAAAATTATATATAGAAACTCGAATCGGTTGACTCACCATTGT
>Ga0209190_1001226_pt1 | contig 17991 bp, 11 predicted proteins | sample M_140205_XF_Meta_FD_187315 | JGI IMG/M metagenome (GOLD analysis project Ga0209190, IMG submission 187315) | Freshwater microbial communities from Lake Montjoie, Canada to study carbon cycling - M_140205_XF_MetaG (SPAdes) (version 2) | ecosystem: Environmental > Aquatic > Freshwater > Lake... | reverse complement strand
GTTGACTATAAGGGAATGCTCGGCCGTGTCTTTGGCGGTCGAAAGGGAACTCGTCTCCAACCAGCAATGATTGGTGTTGATGGCGACGAGTTGAATGATGGGGCGGACGTTGCGGAAAAGGAAATTGCGGAGAGTGCGCTGGATCGTCGTCGTCGTCTGGTGCGAGAATCGCGTCAGGCGGCGACGGCGGCCAGTCTTGGTGTTGTCATCGAATCAGATGAGGACGAAGAAGTGAGCGAAGCATATTCGCCCGCTGCGAAGACGAAAGAAGTAAAATCGAAAGCAGCAAAAGAGTCAGATTCCACTGATATTTCAGCGGAAATCGCAGATGCAGAAGAAGTCGAAGCAGCGCGCCCTGCACTGAGTGCGCAAGATCTTCGAGAGCGAATTGCGCGCATGCCTGTGCGAATGGCGGGCATTACTAAAGTGCTTGCACGCGACGAAGACATTCCGCGCGAAGTGGATTACACCGGTTACAAGTTTCCAACGCTTGACCTTCTGGAAGAGCCCGAGGAAAATTTCTCTGCACGTATGGAAGATTTCGTGCGCGAGCAAGCTGGAGTGCTGACAGAAACTCTGCGGACATATCAACTCGATGGTGAAGTTATTGGAATTGAAAGTGGTCCAGTCGTCACGCTCTATTCTGTAGAGCTCGCGCCGGGAACTCGCGTCGCTCGTTTGGAAACGATTGCCAAGGACATCGCGCGCGCGCTCAGCGCTCCAAACATTCGCATCATTCCAAATATGACCGGCAAGACCGCCGTTGGAATCGAAGTGCCAAATCGTCAGAAGGAAAAAGTTCGCCTGCGAGAATTGATGTCCAGCGGACACGCCGAAGGAATGCGACTGCCAATGTTCTTGGGCAAAGACAGTTCCGGCGAGCCTCTCGTTCTGGACTTGACCCGCATGCCTCACGTGTTGATCGCGGGAACAACTGGATCTGGAAAGTCCGTCTGCATGAACAGCATCATCATGAGTTGGATCTATACCAAGCGACCAGATGAATTGAAGTTGGTCTTGGTCGATCCGAAGATGGTCGAGATGAGTCAGTTTGCGGACATCCCCCACTTGATGGCTCCAGTCGTGACGGACATGAATCACGCAGCGGGAATTTTGGAATGGACCGTCGGCAAGATGGAAGAGCGATACGAACTCTTCAGATCGACGGGAGTTCGCGACATTTTGGGTTACAACGAGCTTGGAGAAGAGGCAATTTTCGCCAAACTGAACCCCGTTGACGACGCTGCAAAGGCACGAATCCCCAAGAAATTGCCATATATGGTCTTTGTGATCGACGAGTTGGCGGACCTTATGTTGACCAACAAGGAAGTCGAAACGCACATCGTGCGCATCGCTCAGAAGGCGCGCGCGGTGGGTATCCACTTGGTGCTTGCCACACAGCGACCTCAGGCGAATGTTGTGACAGGACTGATCAAAGCGAATATGCCCTGCCGAATCGGATTCAAAGTCGCAAGTGGTATGGACAGTCGAATTGTGCTCGACCAAAAGGGCGCAGAATTGCTCTTGGGCCAAGGCGACATGATGGTGGTGACTCCATCGGGCAGTGGCGAACTTCGACGATGCCAAGGCACGCTTGTCACCGACAACGAAACCCGCAAGGTAGTCAACTTCTTGAAGGATGTTGCGGCTCCAAGCTTCGAGCGAAGTCTGCTTGCTGTAAAGAGTTCCGCTCATAATTCTGGTCAAGGTTCTGGTCAAGGAAATCCTGGCGAAGGTGGCGAAGTTGATCCCAATGAACGTGATCCAATGTTCGACCGAGCGGTTGACATTCTCATCGAAACTGGTCGTGGATCGGTCAGTCTTTTGCAGCGCCGACTTGCGATTGGATATGGCCGAGCATCGCGATTGGTCGACCAGATGTCGATGGCGGGAATTCTCTCCGATCACAAGGGTTCGGTCGCTCGCGAAGTGTTGATCACAGGCGACGACTGGGCGCGCATGAAAGCGATGGAGGCTGGCGGAGAAGATGCCGACGAGATGAGCGGCGGGATGAATGGCGAGAGAGACGGAGAGTTGACCGTGGAGCCAGTCTCGGACGAGTGAGTTTTCGTAAGGGAGATTTTGGGGCTTTTTTGCCGTTTTGCACTTGTTATTTGTCGCCGATCGTGTGTAATGGACGCCGTCACAAATTGGCGTCGGCGCGACTTGGTGCGAGTGGCTTGAAACGGATTTCTTGTACTCGCGGATTGCTGGAGAAATGCTGAGCGCGCCTCCCAAGGAAGGGTGCCCTGATGATCGCAAAACCTACTCCCGCTCAATCCAATGCATACGACTTGCGTCGCGCTGATGGCTCGATGATTCATGGAATGACTCCAAATGATATTCGTCAGATGGCTCTGGCAAATGATCTGTATGCGGATGACATGATTTGCAAGACGGGTGATGATCGATGGCGATCTGCTGCAACATTGTCGGGACTTCCGATTCGTACGCGACCACAGATTGTGAAGGAGGCTGCGCCGATTGTGGTGGAAGCCGCGCCGATTGCGGTGGAGGCCGCGCCGGTTGCGCCGGTTGTGGCCGTCGCGCCAATCAAGCAAATTGTTGAAGTGGTTCCTGATCCGCAGATCGAACAAGCGAATCATCGTGCTGAACAATTGCAAAGTGCGTGCGATCAACTCTTGAACGAGCGCGATGAACTTTTGCAGCGAAACGATGATGCGCGCCGTGAAAGCGAACGAGCGAATGTGGAAATTGAACGTGCATGCGGTGAAATTAGACGGCTGCAAAGCGAGAGCGCTGCGATGATCGACCAGAGCAATCGCTCACAAAGTGAAGTTGATCGATTGACTGCAGCTGTCGAAGCAGCACGCGGTGATGCCGAACGATTTTCTCAGGCAAGCGAGCAGGCTCTCAGCAAGATCGAGAAACTTTCCAGCGTGCATGCGAAAGCGTGCGATGAGATCGATCGACTGCAGAGCGAAAACGGCGACATTCTTGCAAGATTTGACCAGTTGACTGCGCAAGCTGCACAGGGAGTCGTACTGCAAAAAACGATCGATCAACTTCGACAGGAGAACGCCTCGCGAAATCAGGCCGCGCGCGAAGCAGACGAAGCGCACGAATCCAAGAGCACGCAATTGCTTGGAAAAATCCGCGACTTGACCGAACAAGTGCGCGTGCGACTGGATCCTTCCGTAGGACTCGCATTGGAAGAAGCTGTGCGCGAACGCGACCTGGCCCTGCAGCATGTTGAAGAAGCAATCGCAGACCGTGAAGAACTTGTGGCATCGCTTGGACACTCGCAAGATGCGATTCTCGCTGGCGAAGATCTGCGCCGTGCGCTTGAAAAGACAATCGCAACCCTCAAGACAACAGTGACTGAGCATACAGATCAACTGGCGCAAACTCGCGCGACGGTTGCTGAATCTCGCACGGCATACGCCGCGTTGATGGCGCGAACCGAAATCGCAGAGGCTATCGCAAGCGAGGCGGATCACGCCAAAGCGGAAGCGAAAACGTGGATTGGTCGAGCCACGGAGCAACGTGATCACGCAATGAAAGAACGCGACGCGGCTCTTGCAGATCGCACCGCAGCTTTGGCGGAGCGCGATTCAACTCGACTTGCTGTTGGTGCGACTCAGACTGACTTGGTGAAAGTGCGCCGCGAATTTGACGCTTTGCGAAGTGACTTTGATTCTGCGTGCATCGCACTGACGGAACAAACTGCGCGCGCCGCTGGTCTGGAAAATGCAATCGCCACCATGCGTGCGCAGAATCAGGAATTGACTGCCGAGCGTGATGGGCAAGCCGAAGATGTTGCGCACTTAAACGAAGAAATTCAACGTTTGGATCAACAGTTGCAAGAGCAAAATCTTCGTGGCGGCGACTTGGTACAGAAACTTGCGACAATCGAATTTCTTGCGGCAGAAATGGAAATTGATCGAGACAGTGCGCGCAGTGAAGCGGCTGCGCTTCAGGGCGATCTTGCCACAGCGCGTGAAGCAGTCGCTTTGGAATCTCAACGCCAAGCGGGGCTTGAACGAGAACTTGCCGAAGAACGATCGCGAATCGTTGCGCGCGACGAATTGATTTTCCGAGAATCGTTGCGCAGCGAGCAACGTGAAACTGAGAATCGAAAACTGAGCGCTGATATTGCGGCTATTCGTGCGGACTTCGACACACAACTGCGACGAGCAGATGATGCGACTGGTCAGGTTGCAGCAGTTCAACGCGATTTGCAGGAAGCAAAAGTTCTTGTTGCGGCCCAAACCGCAGAGATGGTCAAAGCGCATCAAGATCTTGAAAATCTGACAAGCCTCGAACAATCTGCGCGCGCGTCTTTGACAGCCGCAAGTCGAGAGCGCGACGAACTTGCAGCGGCACTCGCCACTGCTCACGCCGCAGTTGCATCGCGCGAACAACAAGTTTCTGCGGAGCGTGGACTGCGCGATCAAGCCGAAGGGAGTTCGCGACAACTATTGGCGAGTTATGAAAAATTGGCTGACGACACGGGTCGCCGTATCACCGATCTTGAAATCAAACTTTCTGAAGCTGGGCATGACATGCAGGCGGTCCGTGTTCGCGAAGAACATTTGATCGCATCACTCGCCGAAGCACACGCCCAATCGAAAATTGTCGCACAGAAGATGATGAGCATCGAAGAGCAACGCACTGCGATGACTCGTGACAGAGATTCTCATGCGAAGCGAGCTGGCGCAGAAGCGTCCGCACGCGCAGCAGCCGAAGACAAGATCAACAGCGCAAATGAAAGAGCGAACAAAGCCGAGCGTGATGCACGGGCGACGCACGAGCGATCTGTCCAAGCTGCGATGATTGCACTCAACGGTTCGAAGCAGCGTCTCGACGAGGATTATGCCCAGTCCAGAGCAGAGATTGATGTTCTCGAGCAACTCGTTGCAGAATCCAGCAAGCGACTGATCGCTTCGGGTGGAACGATTCCTGGCGTGCCGCTTCTTCCGCGCGAAGCTTCGGCGAAAGTTGCCGCCGATGCGAAAGCTGCGGCAGAATCAGCGGCTTCGCTTGCCGCGCATGTCATGCAAAATGCAGCTCAAAATGCAGCGCAGCCTTTGCAATCCCAGCGAATCGAAACCCCCGTGCGTTCCCCAGCGCCACAAGTCAACTTTCGCATGATCGATGGCGGAGTTGATGACACCGCGCCATCTCGGCCGCAGGCGCCGCGTTCAAGCAGTGTGCAAAACACAACGGGTCGAATGGGCGGACAGCGTGAACGAGTCTCACAGTCGAACTCGCAGAAATCTTCGTCGTCATCTGACGACGATTCTTCTAGTCCCACTTCTCAAGTCGCAAAGCCGCCGCCAACAAAAAATGCGCAGGCCAACACTGCGCGTCGCTCTGTTTCTCAAGCAGTCGTGGACGAAGCATGGCTTGACGATCATTGCGCAGCGGATGTTGCCGAGATTTCGCCCAGAAGCATCGGACTCGTTTCGATCACTGCACTTGGAATTGTCATCACTGCGACCATTTCTGCGCTCCCAGAATTTCACGCACTCGATATGCGCGCCGCATTCACCCGCATCGCAGGATGGGTGATCGCAGTACCAGCAATCATTGCGATCGTGCAACTCATTACGACTCGATGCGAACCAATTCTCGCTCGTCGAATTCCGACTCTTGCCGCGATCATGCTCTTGATTGCGCCTCTTTCAAATCTTGCCTTCGGATCTGCGCCGTGGATCGGCGCTTGGCTTCTTGCTGCAATCGCCGCATTGCCATGGATGATGTGTTATGCCGCATGGCCAGATGCAAGACAAGTGCAAGGATGTCGATCGAATGACCTGATCGTCAGCGCGTTCGCGAGTCGTGCATCCGCGGCATCGATGATCAGCGGACTTCTTGCGATCATCGGCATTTCAGCGACACTTGTGCCGTGGACGCTCAGTTCACTTGCGAGTCATTCTGGCGCAATCGCATCCACCGCAATTGCTTCTCCCGTTGGAGGAATCTTTGCACTGCTGATGGTTTCCTTGATTGCCGCACTTTTCACCCAATCACTTCGATCGCATGCTCCACTTGTTGCGTGGAGCGCGCTGGCAGTTTGTGCGACTTTCTTCTGTTCATCATGCGCATCGCTTGGAATCGACGGCGCGCTGACAACCATTGCCCCTGCTGCATGGATCGCGTTCTTCGCAGCATGGTCTGCAATCGCAGCAGGTTCGCTTGCGTCGGCGCATTCGCCACGACATATTGCCGCGGCGATGCAACGAATGACTGAAGATGATGCGCCATCGCTTGTCGCACACGAACGAATCAATGCTGCCTGTGTTATGGCGCTAACTGCGCTCCTGCCGATTCTTCCTGCGCTCACATCCTTCCATCTCGTTCGTGGACGATCGCGCCGTGCCGAAAGTCAACTTCGATCTCTGGCCAACTTCGAACTGTGGTTTGCGGTTTTACTTGCGATGAATCTCTTGGTCGCTTTGATTTTTTCCGCGCCAATTGGCGCTTCTATTTTTCTGGGACTGATCACAGCGCACGCAGCGATTTGTCTCGGTGCTGCGATCACTGTCGGCGCGGATCGCTTCGTCCGATTTCCTTCTCCCGCTGCTCTGCTCGCTCGACCAGGCGGCGGACTCGATCTTCCACTTCCACTCGTCACCGTTCAGCGCACCGCAGAAAATTCTCCGCACAGACCCATTGTGCATCCATGCGGCACAACAACTTGGGGAATCGTCACGCTTGTACTCGGCGCACTCGCAGTCGAAAGTGTCACCCGCAATCCAGCGCTTGCATTCGCGCTGGGACCAATTGTTGGACTTGCGATTTGGCTTCCATCTTTGATCGCATCGCGTTGTAGACACCAAGACACGCTTGTACTCAGCGGCCTCGCAACAGCGATGGTGGTCATCGTCATCGCCGCCGGATTCATGCTTGATACAGCTGTAAATCCAGATGGAATTCCAATGATGGTTGCAATTACTGGAGCAGCCGCTGGTGTTTGGGCCCTGTTGGTTGGTTGGGCATTCAAGGGGATGACTCAACTTGCGACACTCGCGCGCGCTTCTGCGCAGATGGAAGTCGACGAAATGGGCGAAACGATTGCGCCAATTGAACATCCACTTGCTGCAAGACGCCGCGAGAGTCTCATGCGTCGAGTTGTGATCGGCGCATCTGGAGTGACCGCGGCATCGACATTGATTGCCGTCATTCCAATGTCGACACCAATCATTCTTTCGCCTCTGTTTGTCTGTGGCGCACTCTCACTGTCGCTCGCCGCGGCGGTTTGGCTGATTGCAAATCTGCGTGATCGAAGCAACCTTATTGCAAACGCCGGGCTCTTCACCACGATGTTGGTGGCAAGTTCATTCTTCGCAGCATTACCACTTTTCTTCCGCGCTACAGAACTTGGCGCGCTTGCTGCATTGAGCGCGCTTCCATTTTGCGCCGTTGCTGCCATCTCTGCACTCTTGGCCGCGGGAATTATAAATACACTTCGAGAACCAAAGTCATTGATGCACAAGAGCAAGACTGCAACGCGTAAGTCCACACCTGCACGACGAAAGACAGGAAGCAACCGAAAGCAACTCGCTTCATGAGCAACATTACAAATGAAATTATCGAACTCGGTCTCATTGCTGCAATCGAACAAGCGGAAAATAGCTGGCGCGAAGGCGGCATACCAATCGGATCAACACTGCTGAACGAAGATGGAGTCATCGTTGCGCGCGGCCACAATCAGCGCGTGCAATCCGGCGATCCAACTGCGCATGCCGAAGTCGACTGCGTTCGCAAAGCTGGTCGACGGCGTGATTGGCATCGACTCACGCTGATCTCAACACTCTCGCCTTGCGCAATGTGTTCAGGCACAACGATCCTCTTCAAGATTCCCCGCGTGATCATCGGCGAGAATAAAACTTTTCTCGGTGCAGAAGATTGGATGATCAAGTGCGGCATTGTGTTGACCGTGCTCGACGATCCGCGCTGCATCGCATTGATGGAAAGAATGAAGCGCGAAAAGCCAGACTTGTGGGCCGAAGACATCGGCGAATAAACGCTCATCCACCCGAGAGCGTTCTTTGCAATCCTTCTGCGAATTCAATCACAGGCTCGTATCCAATCAACGCCTTCGCTCGATCAATCGAAGCCATGCTGTCGCGCACATCGCCTTGACGGGTCGGTGCGAATGTCGCCAAAATCTTTGTTCCCAAAATTGCGTTCATCTGATCGAGCAAGTCGAGCAGCGTAAACTTTGAACCGCATCCGATGTTCATCATTTCGCCCTGCAACTTTTGCGTCGAAGATCCCGCAAGCAAATTTGCGTGAACTGCATTGTCGACATGAGTAAAGTCTCGTGTTTGCCTGCCATCGCCAAAGATCGCCGGAGACATTCCCTGTCGCAAACTTGTTGCGAACTTTGGAATCACGGCGGCATACTGCGAATCTGGTCGCTGCCGCGGCCCGAAGATATTGAAGTATCGCAAGCTGACTGCTGAAAGACCATAGCAAATACTCCATGCGCGGCAGAGATGCTCGCCTTCCAACTTTGTCACCGCGTATGGCGAGAGCGGATCGGGCGACATCGTTTCGATCTTTGGAAGCGTGGGAGTGTTTCCATAAGCCGAACTGGATGCGGAATAGACCACGCGACCAACGCCGCCATGTCGCGCAGCTTCCAGAACCGCCATCGTTCCAGTTGCGTTTGCTTCTTGAAACTTCATCGGAGTTTCGACAGACGCTGGCACAGATCCAAGCGCTGCAAGATGAAAAACAATTTTCGCGCCCTTGACTGCGCTTTGCATCGCTGACGAATCAAGAATGCTTGCCTCGATGAATGTGACGCGTTCAGAACTTCTCTCGATGTTCTCGCGACGACCATTGGACAAATTATCGATGACCGTGACCTTTGCACCCAATTGATCAAGTGCAGCAACAATGTGCGAACCGATAAATCCCGCTCCACCTGTAACGCACACTGGACACTCTGCATACGCCGCGCGATGCTGAGAAAGCCAGTGGCCAGCAGTGATCACTCTCAGTTTTTCCATGATTGCTTAAAGGTCTTCAATGCAGCAACAAACTTTTCGTCAAGACCCTTGAAGGACTTCGCAGCGGCGAGTTCGTCGCGCAAAGCCTTCTGTGGTCCACGGAAATAATCAAGCATATTGCTTTCGAACTGACTGACCTTTTCCTTCACAACATCGTCCATGAATCCCTTGGATCCGGCAAACATCGAAAGGCACTGGTCGATCGTGTCGAATGGACTGTATTGACCTTGCTTGAGAAGTTCGACCATGCGTGCGCCGCGCGCAAGTTGGCGCGTCGATGCTTGATCGAGTTCAGTTCCAAGCTGGGCGAATGCTTCCAGTTCTCGGTACGCAGCAAGATCGAGTCGCAGCGATCCGGCGACTTCTTTCATTGCCTTGATCTGCGCAGCTCCACCGACGCGACTGACGGAGATTCCCACGTTGATCGCGGGCCGCACGCCTGCCGAGAAAAGTTCTGGCTGCAAATAAATCTGACCGTCGGTGATGGAAATCACGTTGGTTGGGATGTATGCAGAGACGTCGCCTTCTTGCGTTTCGATGATTGGCAAAGCAGTCAGCGATCCGCCGCCGTTTTCTTTGGAGAGTTTCGTTGATCGCTCAAGCAATCGCGAATGCAGATAGAAAACGTCGCCGGGATATGCCTCGCGACCTGGTGGACGACGAAGCAACAAAGAAAGTTCGCGGTACGCAACGGCCTGCTTCGACAAATCGTCATAGACGCAGAGCACATGCTTTGGTCCGGTGTACGAAGGATCTTTGCCCTTCCACATAAAATATTCGCCCATCGCACATCCGGAGTACGGAGCGATGTATTGCATCGGCGCGGAAGATGCTGCGCCTGCATTGACGACGATGGTGTAATCCATCGCGCCATTTTTCTTCAGCACATCAACAACACTTGCGACAGTCGAATCTTTCTGACCGACTGCGACATAGATGCACACGACTGCATCGGGAGTTCCCCAATACTGTCGTTGATTGATGATGCAATCCAAGCAGATGGCTGTCTTGCCAGTCTTGCGATCACCGATGACCAATTCGCGTTGACCACGACCCACTGGAACCATCGCATCGATGGCCTTGATGCCGAACTGCATCGGTTCCTTGACGGGCTGACGCGCTGCGATTCCAGGAGCGACGATGTCGACCTTTCCAGTTTCAGTTGTTCCAAGCGGCGCTCCACCATCGAGTGGCTTGCCCAGTGGATCCACAACGCGTCCAAGAAGTTGCGGACCAACAGGAACTTCCAGAAGTCGCCCAGTCGAACGAACGGTATCGCCTTCGCGAACGCCAGTTGCATCGCCGAAAAGCGCAGCACCGACTGTGTCAGATTCCAAGTTCATCACTTGGCCCATGACCGTTCCACCTTGTGATTCGAATTCAACCAGTTCGCCGGACATGACCTTGCCCAGTCCATAGATTCTGGCGATTCCGTCGCCGACTTCAACGACCTGTCCGACATCGCTGACTTCCAGCGTGCTGCCGAATTGTTCGATCTCTTGGCGAATGACTGATGCGATTTCGTCTGTCTTGATCTTCATAGTTGTTTCCTCTTAAGAACGAGCTTTAAAAAATAGTTCAGGAGATGAATCTCTTTGAGTCGCTGCGAACAGCCGCGCCTCCAGATTCAATAATGGTTTCTTGCAATCGACGCAGTTGAGTCGCAACCGATCCATCCACAAGTTGGTCTGCGATGCGCAACTTGATTCCACCGATCATGGATTTCTCGGCGTAATAATGGAAAATCGCTTCGCTGCCGATGGTGGCGCGCAACTTCTCGCGCATCAATGTTTCGGTTGCTTCGCCCATCGGTTGACCATCCACCGTATAGACATCGACTTCTGTCTTGCCGAACAATTTTTGAAGAAGCGTGTCGTATGCCTTCCCCATCGAAAGCAGATGACCGAGGCGTCCCTTGTGATTCACAATTCGCACAAATCGATAGATCGCATCGCTGACTCGACCCTTCAGAACACGTTCAATCGTGGCAGTTCGCGCAGCACGAGCAACCGCTGGCGATCCAAGAAATTCTACGAATGCTTTGTTTGCACCGATCACTTCGCAAAGTGCATCAAGTTCTTCGCCAATTTCTTGGGCGCGAGAATTGCCGCCTTCTTTCACAGCCAATTCCAACAGTGCGTTGGCATAGACGGTGGCGATTTTATCAGTGGCAATCATAAAAAACTCAGTTGCGCTTGCCAGAACCAGACATTGTGGACATTCCTGTCATCGACTCTTCGATCATTCGCTTCTGATCTGCAGGATTGATCTCACGCTTCAAAATGCGACCAGCAATGGAAACCGCCAGAGTTGCTGCGTGAGATTCGAGTTCTGCGATGGCTGCACGCCGCGCATTTTCGATTTCTTCGCCTGCGCGTCGAGCGCGTTCTGCCAAATCTGCTTCGCTCTTTGCCCGAATCTCGTCACCCATTCGAACCGCTTCGGACTTTGCCTCGCGGATCATTTGAGCAGCTTGTTCAAGCGCTTCAGCAAGTTTCTGTTCGAACTCTTTCTGCTTGGCTGCAGCAACAGCGCGAGCTGCTTCTGCAGATTCGATCTCGTGCAAGATCTTTGCATTGCGATCATCGAGTCCCTTCAGGATTTTCGGCCAGACAAATATCCCAAGCGCAATCGCAACCACCGAAAACACCACGATTGTGGTGACGAACGGCAGCAAGTTGAATGCGAGCGGATCAGTAGAAGCGATCAACATCAGACAATCTCCTCAGAGGTTTCCAAAGGAATCCAAGCCAATGCATGCAATGGCATGCAAACAAAGAAACTCGGTTCGATCACTTGAAGTTGAGGAATCCGGCGACCACGGCGAAAAGTGCAACACCTTCGACGAGAGCAGCGGTCAAAATCATGTTGATGAAAATTCGTGTCGCCATCTCAGGCTGACGAGCGATGGACTCGACTGCGCTGCCACCAATGCGACCGATTCCAACACCTGCGCCGATTGCTGCGAGACCGCAGGCCAATCCAGCACCGATTGCTTTACCCCAATTCGCAGCAGCGATTGCAGCGACTGGATCAACTGCATCAGCAGCTGATGCAAGGTTGACGAATACTGTTCCGGCGATCAAGGCAAGAGTGAAATGAGCGAGCTTCATGGGTGTCGATTCTCCAGTGGGTTAAGTGCAGTTTTGATACGTGATTCAGGAATGAAACTTGCTGGCGAACATCGCCCGCAAGGGGTGGACAATATACAGAGTTCTCTTAGTGTGCGGCAGTCGTGACAGAAGCGGCGTGACCGTCATCGGTTCCGTGCTCAGAATGACCCTCTTCCTCCTCATGAGCCATCAGGCTGATAAAGACAGCGGTCAAAAACATGAAAATAAAGGCTTGCAGAACAGCCACGAAAACTTCGAGGAATGTGATCAAAATCGCGCCAACACCACTGACGGCGGTGATGCCGCCGACGGCAAATGTGCCCAAGCCAGCCTTGATGGCCATCGCACCGAACATCGTCAAGGTGATCAACAGCGTGTGCCCAGCGACCATGTTGGCAAAGAGTCGAATCGCCAATGCTGCGGGCTTCACAAAGAGGCCGAAAAATTCCACAACGAAGATGATTGGAACGACGAGCCAGAGAAAGATTGAACCGTGAACCAGTTCATGTCCGCCGCACAAATGTTCCAGCCATCCTTTGACTCCAAGTTCTCGGAATCCTTGAAACTGAATGACGATGAACGAGACAAGAGCCAATCCACCTGTCACTGAAATGCTTGCAGTCGCAGCGCCTCCAAAGATTGCAGAGGTTTCATGTTCTGCAATATTAAATTTCTTGCCCATCAATCCATAGATCGCATCTTGGATATCAACGAATGGGATCAAACCAACGATATTGAGCGCTAAAATGAAGAAAAAGAGCGAAAGCAAGAATGAGAGATATCGCTTGGTCAATCGCTCGCCCATCACTGGAATGAGCATCTCATTTCGCAAATAGACGATCACAACTTCAACGAGCGCTGCGAATGAACCAATCGGAATGAAGCGACGATTGCCCATCGCAACAGGACCCGTTGCGATTGACTTTGCGGCCTTGTGCATCAAGAGATAAAGCACAATTGCACAACCGATCAGCGTGATCATGCTGAGCATGACTGGTTGATCAAATAATCTGAAGCCAAGGACTCCCTTGTCGACAATGTGGGCGATTGGATCTGACTCGCTTGCTAGAAAAACTGACATTCGCCGCGCACCTCAAGTCGGAAATTTTATTGCCGCGCGTCGCCGACTGCGGCGCGAGGCAAACTGAAGGCAATCATGCCCACTTCAGCAAGAACAACTGCGAAGTAGCACGCCCCCACCGCCACCACAAATTGGCCTTTATCACAGGGGGCTTGGGAGTATAACGCCAGGCATGCAAGAGGGGTCAGCAGCAGGCGAACGACCGTTCCCGCAAGCCAGACCGTGATGAGGTCGATCGCAAAACGTGGTCGCCAGGGTGCGGTGATCACCCACCCAAGAAGGGCCACGGGCAAGACCGCAACCACTGCTCTTGCAGCCATTTGCCAACCTTCCCATCCCCACAGTGGGGCGCAGATCGACCAGAATATTGCAACCGCAAATGCAACAGCGATGATGCCAAACATTATCTTTAGCCATGGGACCTTCAGCAGAGGCCCGAGGTTTGAGCTGGGTGCAGGGGCTGGATTTGGTGAGGAATTTGGCGTGAAATCACTCATGTTCTTCATCGCTGTTCTTCCATTTTTCCTGCAGAAGCGGCGGCGGCGGTTTCGTGCCTTTGGATTTATCCATTCGGTCGAGTGCAGAATTCAACTTTAAAGCGCCGCGAATGAGCGTGTATGTCGCCACTGCCAATCCGCAACCTGTTCCGATGAGTGCCCCAATAGTTTCGTCTCCCAACCATCTTCCAACGATCCAGCCAAAGAAGGCGCCCGCAAGCATTTCTGTGACGAATTGCCAGCCAAGTCCCATCATTTTCCACCCGATGCGCACCTGCGCCTGTTCATCTTGCACGCGGGTGCTGGATGAAGAACCAGCCGAAGATGACTTTTTGGAATCCAAGAGTGCATAGTAATGACTCTCGGCGAGGACTCACTGCAGTGAAGCGGTGGCTACTATCCTCTCCCGTTATGTCGATCCCAGACGATCAAATTGTCGATGTCACTCCGAAGCCTCTCACCTTGAGCGAGAGTCTCTTCGTTCCCAGCATCATCAAAGGTCTCGGCACAACTCTGCGACATTTTTTCGAAAATGTCGGGCGTGATGGAACGAATAAAAAGAACTTGTGGGTCGTTCAATATCCAGAACAGAAGCGCGACGATCGACCAGTCGAAGAAGGCGGACAGTTTCGGCCGACCTTCCGCGGTGTTCACCGTTTGAATAAAGATGAAGATGGTCGCGTTCGATGCGTTGCATGTTTCATGTGCGCGACAGCTTGCCCCGCGAATTGCATTCACATCGTGGCTGAAGAAAGCCCTTGGGAAGACCGCGAAAAATATCCCAAGCAATTTGATATCGACGAACTGCGCTGCATTTATTGCGGCATGTGCGAAGAAGCTTGCCCAGTTGATGCGATCGAATTGACCCCGCACTATGAAGTTTCAGGGTTGACTCGCGCAGAGTTGATCTTTGATAAGTCAAAGTTGCTCGAAATCTATGATCACACGGTTGCTGAAAAGCCAATGTGATCGCGAGAGGCCGGCGGCTCGACTGAATTCCTGGGTTTTTATTTCCCAAACATCTTTAGCAAATCTCCCACTCCTTTGCCAATCTTTTTCGCATCAAGCGCAGATGCATCAAAGACCATCTTGACTTGACTCTGCAGCGGAACTGGCTTGCCATCGACATCGCCCAGAGGTCCTGAAAGCGTGATGTCAACTTGCACGAGATCGCCTGGATCTATCGGCAATTTCTTGATTGCCTCGCTGAGTTGTTGCGAAGTCGAAGACAGAGGACCCGATGCACCACCAATCGATCGACCAAGCGAAGAGAGCGGATATCGACAGGTGATCGCATTTGCATATGGCGGCGTCTTGCCAAGATTGATATCGCCAGACAACTTCAGCACCTGCTGCCATTGGTCGCCAAATTTGCCTGCTTTTACAATGAAATCTTTGTATTTCAAGCTGCCCTTGCGCACCGTGACAACCAGTGGTTCGATGAGCGCAGGAATCGTGTCCGACTTTGCATCTTGCGCCAGAGCAAGCATTCCCAGAAATTGATTACTTCGCACGACTTCGACATCACCCACATCAACGCGCGCATCAAGATCAAGTTTCGCCAACTGCCCATCGAGCGGATAGGCAGCCTGCGAAACTTGCAATCGAATCGGCGGAGCTTTTCGAATATCCGCGAGAACTGGATTCATCGGCTCGAGAAGTCTGCGCTGCAAGACTTTGTTGATTGTGAAAGTGACCGCCAATGGATTTGATGCGGTAATGAACACCATGCCACTTGCGATATCAACCTTGGGGGCGACGACTGACAAATACTGTGTCTTCAAATCCGCCTTGACCACAGTTGTCTGAATTCCGTTGGGAGCGATGACAACATTCGCATCAACAGATGCGTCGATTTCGGGGCCAAGCGCTTCAACCATTTGCCCACCCTGACCTGCGGCAGCATCGACGATCGCCGTGGGAACTTTCACGCATCGAACTTGCGCAGTCCACGCACCAGCGAGAACATCGAAAACTCCAGCGGCATTGGAAAGTTTTTGACCACTCGCTTGCGCTGTGATCGAACCGGTCTTTGCACCGCCGCTCGTCAACGAGAGCGTCATCGAATCTGACAATCGAGGCGATTTAATTTCTGCACGCGTTGCGCCAAGTGCAACGATTGGCTTGCCTTTGGGTTCGACTTCGATCGCAGCAAGATCAAGTGACAAATCGCAAGAGCCATTGAGCATTCCACTTGCAGGCATGATCAGCGATTTGATATGCGCACTCAAATCAATCGATCCCAAACGAGTCAACGCCGCAGATGCGTCCTTCGTTCCATTCATCCAATCAACCAATGAAAGTGCGAGAGCACCAGGAATCTTGACTTGCATTTCGCTTGCTTGAAGCGTGAGGGGAGTTGCAACAGCGCCCTCGACTGCTCCAGTCGAAGCACCGCTGGCGAAGAGCGAGCGCAAGTCTCCACTTGCCGCGATTCCAAGAGAAATCGGCCCTGGAGCAGAATCGCCAACTTGAAATGTTCCATTCAGTCCAGCATTCAATTCTCGGTCGAATCCTGCTGACTTCATCGTGAATGCAATCGCTCCCATCGAAAGTTTCGGCTTACCCGCAGGTTCAATGGCGATCGCTGCGAGATCCATTCGAAGATCAACCGCACCACTTGTCGCTGCACCTGTTGGCAGCGAGAGAGAATTGATATTGAACGCAGCGTTGATATCGCCGAGCTGTGTGATGGACTTCGAGAGCGCATCCGATCCACCATTCCAATCTGCCAACGCGATTGCCAACGCGCCAGGGATCTTGACCGAGAGCGTGCTTGCCTTCAGTGCCAACGGATGATCCTTGCCATCAGAAGATGCGCCGAGAAGCGAACGAAGATCACCGTTCGCATCAAGCGCGAGAGAAAGATTTCCCGCCGCACCAGAACCAACTTTGAACTTCCCTGCGATCGAAGCCTGAGCGCGTTCTGCCAATCGAGGGCTCTTGACACTCATCGTGATTTTTTCGAATGCGATTGCTGCGCGATTTGGTGGAGCGATTGATCCTGGCTCCACAACAACATTCATGACAACAGATGCATCTTCCGCGCGACCAGTCCAGCGACAACTTTCAATGTCAATCGATCCGATGATCGATCGCCCACCAGTTTGAGCAACAAGCGGACGCCAATCAACTCCGGTTCGCAAGCCGAGTGCTTGCTCTACGATTTCTGCAGGAACATCGAAGCTTCCAGTCGTTTTTGCGATATCTATTTGCGCAGCAGTTGGCGCACCTTTCCCATCGGCAGCGACTTTTCCTGGCGTGAGAGTCCCCGAGCTCTTCAATGCGAGTCGTGGCAGACTGATGTCTGCAGTAAATGCATCCTTGGTCAATTCGCGATTGAAAGAACCTTTCACAGTTCCTGGGCCAACGAGTGCTGCGCTGCCCTCGCCCGCATCGATCATTGTCGCCAGCGTGTCGCCTTGTGAGATTGCCACATCGAATGTCGATTGAAATACAGCGCTTGCAAAGTCTGACAATCGCATAGTCGCAGCGATTGTTGCTGCATCACGCCCAGGGTTCGTTGCGGTTGGCATCTGCATCAACTTCAGACCCAACTGTGCATCAACTCCACCGATCGAGCCATCTGCGCGCGTTGAGAGCGTCGCAGATGCTGAGAAACCTTGCAATCGACCGCCATGGGTCAAACCAGGTGCGGCGGAAAGATCGATTGCATCTGTTGTGATCTTTGTTGAAATGGTTGCAGGAAGAAATTGACCAGCAGAAACAGAATCCCATGTCCCAGTCATCGCAGCAATTTGAACTGCAACACGTGTTGGCGAAGCAAGCACAACCGCTGGCCCTGCATATCGATCGACAACAGAAGGTGGCACGATCAAAGAGCAATCAATCGGCTGCGTCGAGAAACCGCTCTTGGTCCAAGTGATTTTTGTTGCGATGGAAGTCGCACTCAGTCCAAGAGTGACAGAGGCATTTCCTCCTTGTTTTCCGCCGTCATTTTCAATTTGCGCTGCGACATTGGTGATCGCCGCATCTGCCAACATCAAGCGCATACTTGCATCAAGCCAAGGCGCATCCGCAAGCATCATCGGCGAGAGTTGCACTCGCCCCTTCGTAGTGGCAGCATCGACTGCAAGTCCTTGTGCATTCACCAAACCTGTGATGACTTGGTCGATTGCGATCGCTGATCCATCGACTGATGACTGAACTTTCAGAGTGATTGACTTTGTCGGATCAGATGATTCCAGAAGAATTGTGGTCGCTCCAACTGCAAATGACATCGTGGGAGAAATCTTCATCGCCATCGGCGCGATTGAAACACTTGTATTCATCCGCGCATCTTTCCAAGCCAT
>Ga0209190_1001225_pt1 | contig 17991 bp, 42 predicted proteins | sample M_140205_XF_Meta_FD_187315 | JGI IMG/M metagenome (GOLD analysis project Ga0209190, IMG submission 187315) | Freshwater microbial communities from Lake Montjoie, Canada to study carbon cycling - M_140205_XF_MetaG (SPAdes) (version 2) | ecosystem: Environmental > Aquatic > Freshwater > Lake... | reverse complement strand
AGTATCTTTCATTCGCTGGATAACACCTTGTTCAAAGGCCTTATCAGCTGTCATAGTACCTGGAACAGACATACGACCAGCATCAGAGAATACAGGCAGATTTTTGGCCATAAAGTGTTGTTGTAGATGCGGATTCTTTTCTTTAAAAGAACGGAGAATTGTGTGGGACATTTTGTGTTCTTCAATTTCATTTGTCTCGGTATTCAGAAAATCATATGACGGCATAACAGGACTCTTTCGCTTGTTTTAACATATCAGTCAACCATTTTGGTCGTTCTCTACTATTTATCTTACCTGACCATGACCACAGGTGTTCTTTATTCATCACATAGTATCTGCGATAAGAATTGATAGAATCACCTGGCACTTTAACATCTTCAGGCATGGCTGGTGTTGGTTCGGTGAAATCTTTAATACCATCAATATTGGTTGGTGTAGTTTGTAATCTATTCACCAAGCCACTACTTTCACACTTATGTACCTTACCATAACGGTATGTATATTCTTTACAACATTCAACAAGTAAAGTATAAAGCCAATGGTAATTCATAGCAGATTGGCGACACCAAACTGCCGAAGGATGATTAAGGTGAGTAGCAGAATACAACACAGACTCACGGTCGTCAGGAAGAACATATCTAGTTTGTTTACGACCAGTTTTACCGAGGCCAATAGACATAGTACCATCAAGAAAACGGTGAGCAGTAGAAAGAAGTTGAGCATATTCAAGTATCATTTTTATACAATGTTTATCAACGTGCATTTGAGCACAAACTTTAGGGTCTTTATCTAGGTAAAATATATTCATAACATTCTCAATAGTCCAACAGTATCAATAGTAACTAACAAAAGATAGTTAGCCAACATTCCAAACGATTTGCGAGTAAAAGAAGCCCAAGCATACATAGCGCAGCCAAGTATCCAAATAGGATATAAGACCAGAAGCGGAGGATTGGGTACAGTAAAGGCCATCGTGATTGAGCAACCAATACTGATAGCCCAAGCAAGCAACTCAACAATAAAACGGAAACGATTACTATACCAATCACTTTTAATCCATTCAAATGTGTTTAGAAATACATCATTCACTTTAACATTCACTACTGTCTAGTTTTTTAGATGCACCGGGTTGATATGATGGTGGATGTGCTGGGTCTCCGCCTTGTTCATATGTTTCTTTAGAATCAGGAAACGGCCAGATAATTGGACGGGTACGATTAAAATCATTCAAAGCATAACCTGTATCTAATTGTTTAGATGTTTCTTTAGCTCTATCAAAAAATTGGTCAACATCATCTAAATCACATTCTTCATCCTGTTCAGCAAAATCATTCACAATATCTATTTGACCTTCAAACACATAACCACAACCTCTGAGGAACATTTCAAACTGTTCCAATATACTACCCAAAGACTCAGCTTCAAATTCTATTTTTCTCTTGGATGCTATTGCATCTTGAAACGGCATAGGTTCGTACTCACCGGTAAACTTAAATTTCATAATTTTGGAATCTCCATGGCAACAGATTTTAACGATTTAACTTTCTTAGCAATATCTTCAGACGATACAACTTGCAATGCTAATTGTTGAAACATTGAATACGAATCTACAACCTTCATGGCAGTTTTACCACCAACGGCAGCAGAGTCAGCAAAGAATAGAGCACAACCACCTTCATACAAAGGTGCAATCTCAATCACTTGATCCAAATTTACTACTACTTTACATTTCTTTTCTACTGATTCTACTTCCACAAATAAACTCATGTTGCTTCTCCTTGGTTGGTTGTACTACGCTCTTTGTATTTTGCCAGTTTAGCCTTCTTCTCGGCTTCTTCAGCATCAATCATCATTCTTTTCCAATGAGATTGTTTATCACCACTCAATAATGCAAGTGTTCTTTTGGTTGACTTACTTAGTTTAAAATCTTTATTGGTCATTTTTTATCACAATCTTCCACTCTAACTAATGTCACGGTTGTTTTACCTACAGGCCTAACAAAGTGACATTCGCCTTTGACTGACCACACTAAATGATTCTGTATACCACCTTTGAAATCAATTAACGAATCTAATTCTGTTTTGTTTGCAGTATAAATTATAAAGGCAAACAACATAGCCCATGAACCATAAAATACTATACTCATTGCACTATCTTTTAATTTACTAATCATAATGTAATCCATCCTTTGTAATATGGAATATAAAGTATAACACAAACCATTGCTAATATCAAGCAGATACAGCCTAACTTTACCATTTCTTCATGGTAATATTCTTTCTCTAACCGAATCATATCGTTCTGTGCCACTATCATTTCTTGGCATTCTTCCACACCACCAAGCATCATAATAGTTTTATCGGATTCTTTTAATCTACGGCAAGCACTCACATAATGTATTATACTAATCATATTAATCCCAAAGGTTGCTGTAGTAACGACCAAACAATCTATAACCATTCGCCTTACGCTTTTGGTGTGCCTCTAAACCATCACGGTCAACTTTGAGTTTATCCATTCTTTCTTCCCAATCTTCAATACCACGGCTTTCAGAGTGGTCAAAGAATTGAGCTTCATCATCATCTTTGAGTTCTTGTTCAAATGCCCAAACCATTTCATTCATAATCCAATCCCAACGCTTGAAGTGGTTGTCATCAGTATCCCATTCATTCTCTTTTGGTGGTGCTGATGTAGACTTTAATTCATCTGGTACATCATCATCATCTGTAAAAGGTGCACCGTGCTTCTCTTTGTTTAATTGCACGAGCATTGGATGAATGATATAAGATAAGGTATGATCCATTGACCATGTATCGTATCTATCAATCTTCACATAACGAATTGTTGGCTTGATTACCTCACGAATTCTTTTGATAACTTCACAAATAGGATTTAAGCGGTCACTCCACTTTTCAGCCCACTCAGGTCGGTCAACAAAATCTCCATCTTCAACGATACCTTTATCACGATGGCACTTAGACCAATCTGTCCAGAAAAAGGTATAATCAATAATTGTATACGGGCTTATCCAATGGTCAGGATATCCATTTATAAAAACTTTCATTTCGTTTTCTCCGCTAACTCTTTATATCCTTGGCCAGTTGGATGTATTTTATCGGCCGACAATTTACTAATAGGTAATACAATATCACCCCAATCAGAGGCAATCATTCTTACTATTCTTTGTGCTTCAATCTTCTGTGGTAAAATCCAATATACTCTTTCAGATTTTATCATGGCACGGGTGCCTCTCAACTCTAATTCGGTTTGTATACCTTTATCGTTAGTGCCTAATGAAATGATTGTATTAACTGCACTTACATTTAAGTTATAATACTTTCTATTCCATTGAGCACTATTGATACCAACTTTAGAATAACTAACGCAGTCAGGTCTATGTGTAGCAATACCTTTTGCGATTGAATCACCTATGATTAAACATTCTATCATAGTTTACTTAGGCTGTCAACCATTCTACATGGTTTTTAATGGTAATTTCTTCTGAGCCATCATAATCTTCAACGATGAATTCAGTACCAATAGGCAACCATCTAACTTCCAATTGTTCAACACCACCAAGGTATGGTATACTGGCATGGTCAACAATACCTAGTAAATCAGCAATAAAGGCCTCATCAATATCCGAACGGAGGCCATTCTCTACCATATTCACTAATACTGGATGAAACAGTAATTCATCCACATGATTCCATGTATGCCAACCACCACCAAAACCTGGTGATATTAATACTGCTACTTTACCATCTCTAATAACTTTTTGCATCATAGTTCCTTTGCGTCATCAATTAATCGGTACATTCTACTCTGTCTATCTATTATGTTGAAGAACAGCCTCAATGTATTGTGTGCATCATCATCAGCACGGTGTGGTGTGCCAACAAATTTCATTTTGTATGTTGCCATAGCAGACTTTAAACCACCTGCTGGCCGCTTGGCATTTGCCAATAGTTTCAACACATACCAAGTCTTTACATCTATCCAACGATGTCCAAAGAATGGGAAATGTATACCCTTCTCATTCATCAAGGCCTTCAACTCAACACTATCCCCGCCTCCCCATGTAACTGGATTGACGAATGGTTTATATTGATTAACCAACTCACCAAACTCCTCAGCAAAGACATGGTAATCTACCGATTTATACTTTACATCATCATCAGTAATACCAGTTAGTTTGGTGATAAATGGAAATATCTTTTCTTTAGGATCGAAATACCACTTGCGAGTGATTATAGAATTCTCCATGTAATGGTCCCAAGTACCTATAGCCACACCAACCTGTATGATTGGTGGGTTTGGTGTAGAACCATCTTCGGCATTATTCAATTCTAAATCTAATGCTAGGTAATACTCTGTTGCATTCATTTGTTCAACCTCTTGTGTAAAATCAGATAACCTTTGTAGTGCATCTAATTGTTTCTGTGTTGGTTCACTCATTTACAATTCCAAAATGTTCTTTAATCACTTCACCAACACCATCATCCGATGTTTCAGTAGAAGCTACCATTGCACATTCCCATATAATCAACTCAGCAAACTTTTCTCTATCAAACCGACTAGTTTCAAGATTAAACAATTCATCATATGAAACAACTGTTGCTCGGTTTATAAATTCTTTAATCAGTTCGTTCATCTGGTGCTCTCTCAAATGTATAATTTCTTTTCTTTGCAAAGGCTTCTGCTTCTTCTAATGAACCAATCTCATAACCTTTATCAGAATGTTGTTCAGCAAAATCATACACAAGATGCATGGTACCCATATCTCTATCAGATAATTGCTTCTGTAAATTCTGGAACACACCAGCACCATATGCACTCATGCCTTTAGAATTCTTATAACAAGTGTATACGCTACCAGAATGGTTATGCACCTCATAGTGTTTATCACATTCAATTACTTTGGTAACACCTGAGCTAAAACGCCACTCATCAGAGCCGGCATATCCGCCATACCAATTACCAAATACTTTATATAAAACTTCACCTTCTTTACTCTCAACTCTAATCAATGTCCAGCGGTCTGGTGTATAATCACTCATCTTTAACTCCTACAAATATTTTTAATGTTCGTTCGTCATCTTGTAAACTGACTTTATCAATTACAATATTCCACTTTTCATAAGAGTTACCATCATAGTCTATTACAACCAATCTGGTAACCTTACTTAAATCAAAATCAAATGGCATTTCCATTACCATGTCCTTACATCGGTTATATCAACCACAGTATCAACTAAGGTGATGTTTTGTGTTTCAATCAAATCAAATCTAACTTGCATAGTGGAACCAATTGCACTTGTAGCAGGATTTTCAATAGTGAAATGTTCTACCTCATTGAAGTGTTCTACTATTTTATTCAACTGCTCTAATTGCTTTCTACTAAGTGTTAATGATACCATTATATCTCCAAGTATTTTAATTGAAACTGGTGTGTGCCTTCATAACCAACATAACCTCTAGGATTACAAACCACTCTGGTCTCACCAATCATATAATCTGATACATTGTGCATATGACCATGAGTCCACAATTTAATCTGTGGCCTATCTATAATAAAACTGGATAAATCAGATTGAAAAGCACCATTCATTACCATATCACCTTTATATTTCTCAGCAATACTCAATGGACTTGGTGCATGATGACCAACTACCACATAAGTCTTGCTTGTATCTTTTAATGTATCATTAAAGTATGCTAAAGTCTCTTTATGCACGCTATATGATTGCTCAGGTGACCATAAGGATGGTTTCTCATAGTGGTCAACTCTTTCAATGACCAACTGGCCATCTTCACCTCTAATCAATTTACCATCTTCAATTTTGTAAATGTTATTCTTATGTTTCAACATAACATTACTATTCTTAATCAACCGAAAATCATTCATCATACTGGCAACTTGCCATATTGTGACCTCATCACCTTTATTCATATCAGTCCATAATGTGGCACCAACAAAGGTAACATCATTAATGGTAATTGATTCTTTTTCAAGAATATGTAAATTAGGAAATGCCAACTGAGCCTTTAATGTATCATGAGTCCAAGCAATATCATAATCATAATGCTCATGGTTACCCATTACATATACAATCTGTGGAAATTGGAATGCCACACGCTTAAAGAAATCTAAAACTAAATCCTGTTTAGCCTTTTTCTGACCTGAACGGAATACTTTAGCCGTGCAGATATCACCGCTGAGGATTAAAACATCAGCGTTGCCATCATTCTTTAAGTTAATATCTCCGAATTCTAAATGCAAGTCGGATGCTAATGCGATTCTCATACAAAATTCTCCTTCAATACAACCATTATAACACAACCAAGGGTGGTGTCAAGTTATATATGTAAAATGTTGTATAAAAACAACACAATAAGACACCATAGGATTGCGTAGGTGCAATTCCCATGGCCTCTAGTGTATCAGTTTATCATCTATCTTTGACGCAAACCTACAACTTGGATCATTTTGGATACTGTCAACCAATCTCCAGAAATCATCTTCACAGCCTGTATTTTGCACCATCAATAGAATCCTACCAAGTAGGACACCAGATAATGATAAAGGAGCTAACTTATTGACTGTGCCCCATTGTACCAATTTGGTATCCACTTCTTCAATTAAATGTAATAATTGGTTATCGTTCATAGTTTCACCTTAATTTCTTTAACATATCTTGCTTCTTTCATAGGATCCTGTTCTTTTGATTGGACAGTATCGTTTTCATACCACATGGTTTCACATTGTTTCTTATTCTTACTAAAGAGCCGCATACAATCTTGGATGTATTCAGGTGGTACAGCATTCTCAACAACAACGGGTTCAATCACTTTTGGTGTTTCAACAACCTTTGGTACTTCAATGATTGGTGGTGGTAAACTTCTCTCTATTGTCAATTCGTGTTTGCTTGATACATCCACTTTACCTGGCATAGCAAACACATAGAAGCACAATAATAATCCACAACCAATGGCAATATACTGCCAGAAGAATCCGATTACCACTGCGGCCGCAACTACGACTATTGCAATCTGCAAAACACTTGGTGTTATACCATAGTTACTTAGAATTTCAAACATGATTAATAGTTCTCACAAATAACGGAAACTGGAACCATCACCTTGCCTTGGTCTGTTTTCACAGATAGATAATGGACATTTGGCTTCATCTTAGCAAAGTGGCATTGTTTAGATGCTTGTACCACTTCATTAGGTTGCATGGCCTCAGGTCCCACATAGTTCTGTAGTTTATATACAGTTGGTTTAACAACATCATTGGACGCACAACCAACAGCACCAATCACAACTAACAACGATAACAACAATTTTGATTTCATTTTATTTCCTTTTCATAATATAAGTTAATACTTCTTTTGCCTCACTACATTCAGATTGTAACACAAAATGTTCCAACCTGTCAAGCCCATTCAAGTAGTTTGATAACTGAATGTTCCTTAATACATCACGCAATTCTACCAATGACCTAATATCTACTCTGCGCCATCGGTTGTAATCCGACTTCGGTTCATCCACTATATTGTCTCCTCTACTATTAGTTTACCAATGCCAATGTATTCCTCAATGGCGTGCTTTAATTGTGTTCTAGATGTTTTGGGTGCAATGAATGTATACTCCAATTCAGGATTCACACCATCATCATTTAAAACGGTATTCAAATACTCAATGGCTTCTTTAGCATCTGTAAATTCTTTCATGCCTTTGTTGTTAAACAGAGCTGGTTTGGCAATATATTTGGTCATTTCTTGGCTTTCTTTTCTTTTGGCACTTTGATAAATGGTACATCTGTTGCCTCTAGTAATTGCTGCCTTAATGCGTTACATTCACCAGTAATCATAGCGTTATCACGCACCAGTTTCATGTGGACATCTTCAAAGCAATCCCATAGTTTATTGAATTTTAATTCATACAATCCTGCCAAGCCATGTATAATGCTTGAAACTTGCTCTGTTGATAAATCATCTTTCGTTATGCCTTCGGCTATGGTTTTGATTTCATCAGTAATCTTCCAACATTGCATAATCTGTTGTTCAAAATCAAATCTATCGTTCATTTAAAACTCATACTTTCTAATAACCAATTGGTTATTCTTAGGTTGGTGTTTAACATATGTGTATGATACACAATCTGCCATTAGTTTTGTATTGACCTTATCAAATACGGTAAGGTAATATACTGCTTGCTTTTGGCATTCCGCTTTTGATTCATAATTAGAATGTGGCTGATAATTGACCGGTGAACCTAGCCAAAATATTAGAAACCAACTCATACAATCATATCCTTAGATAACTCTTTAATACGGAACTCCAACACACCAATGGCTGTATTGAAATGGCCTGTGCCAGATTCATCTGGTCCCTTGTAATAATATCTGCGTAGTGTTTCTACTTCAGTTTGCAACACGGCAATATATTCTCTGCTACTAATATCATGGTTCTGCATTATGCTGTTTCCTTTTGTTTAGTTAATAATGATTCTACTTCTTTCCATTCAACATCACGATAGTCCCTAACATACCATACACCATTATCAAATAGATAATAGTATTCTATGCCAGCATCATCATAATGCTCAATAAAATCTGCTTCTGTTTCAAATGTTCTGAATGATGTATTCTCACCACGGTCACGATTATAGAATTTACATTGATATGATATAGCCATTTCAAAATCGTTTTGAATATACTCTGGTGTTGCATCAAACTCAACCTTCTTACCGATAGTGGCACCAAGTGAACTTATATCACCCATTTCAATCAGTTGATTGATTATGATTGGAGTATACCAATATTCTTGGAGAATACGACCATTATGTTCAGGATATCCATCCCAATGGCAGTATACTGATTTGATTGTATTACGGCCGTGCTTGATTGCGATTGCGCTTCTAGTTGCCATATAATTCCTTTAGTTTGTGTTTAGGCTTACGCTTTAATTTGGAGACTACTCGCTTTGGTTTAAACGGAGTATTCTCACAAAACAAAATGTAATGTGCTCTGGTGGGTTTAGTTTGTTTCTTCATCATGTGAACCATTATACAGGTACCACGGTAGGTGTCAAGAAATATTTTCAGTCTGTTGTTTTTCAGCAACACTTGCCGAATGTTTACATTTACCACGATATCCATAACCAACACAGTTACAATGGTATTTGCCACTTATTAATTCCACAATATATTCTTTACCAGAGTCCGATTTTACTTTCCAGTTTGGATAGTCCGATTGTGTAGGCTTAGAATCTAATTGTAAAGTGCCTGCCAATATCTCTAAGCCTGTATGTTTAACCTTTTCAAACTTACGGCGAGTGGTACTGACCTTTAATGGCTTCTTGAATACTGTAATTTCATTGGTGCCTTCAATGGCATATGCCAATATATTGGACTTACCATCAAATAGGTAAGTATGATTAGGCACATGATATTCGGTATCTGACCAATCTGTAATTTCACGATATGCTTCTATTTTCATTATTCCTCACAATCATCATCAACACTATAAACCTGTAAATAAATCGCTTTGATTTTTAATTGTGGATACCATTTGGCAAATTCTTCCTTTACAATATAACTATCTTCAGCTGTAAAGTAATAAGGAATTTCTTCATCAACCGCTTCTACCATGTAATACCTATTATTATCAATACTCATAATTTCTCCTTTAAATTAACCACAAATTGCATACTCTGCTAAATCTTTCCAATTGTTATTTGGATTCGCTTTACGAATCTTGGTAACTTGGATCAATGTTCGCAACGATAATTCTTTTACTGAATCAGCCAAACTGGCAATCAGGTTCAATGCATCATTCTTAGAAACCAAATCAAAATCTGGCATGAATGATTGCTCAGTAACCAAATGCCTCATTCTTTCAACTTTCTGCTCGGTAGTCATAGTTACATCAACCGACATTGACCGAGATATAATGGCTTGGTCTAATTGTGTAGAGGACATATTAGAAATGAATACTACACGGCCTTTGAACTCAAATGATGTAGGCAAATCTTCATCTTTGATATCGGCACGCCATGAGATAATCCGTTTAGAATAAGAATCTAAGGCACCTTTGAGTAGGTTCAATGATACGGCATCTTTCAATACAGAGTCGCAATCATCAAACACAATAATGCTATTACGGTTCTCATACAGAGTCCGATATAAACCTTTAGGTGTGGAATATCCTTTGATTACAACAAAGGCATTCTTTGGTATTCTGGCACCAATTTCATAATCATCAAGAATGGACATATCTTTAAGTCCAGATTTTTTGAGTGCTGTTGTAACTGTGTGGGATTTGCCAAGGCCGCCAGGTCCTGTGACTACAACGGATGGTTGGTCACCATTGGCAAGCATTACAATCATATCCGATAGAAAACCGAATCTTTGATTGATTGTAAATTTTGATTGTGTAACAGGCGTGGACGCAACAGGTTCACTTTTGGTAGCTTTACGAAGCACATACTCAAGGTGACTACGCTTCGTCCGCTTTACGGTCTTTCCGTTAATAACTGCTGTATACATTCCATTCACTAAACTAATCATATTCTCTCCTAATCAACAATAGAACCATTATACAGGTTCCACGGAGTCCGTCAAGTATTATTTTACAGATTGTTGTTTTTATACAACAGATCCAGAGCCTCAGGAGAGAGCTTTAGAATGACGGAGGGCGCCATAGGGGTGATGGTATCTTGAGAGTGGTTGTATCTCACACCAGTAGAATTATACGCTGGAATGGCGCCTATTGAATAGTCATATATGTTCCTATTGATAGGCATATAAGGTAATGACCAGAAATCGGCATATGAGGTTAATACGGGTGTAACGGAAGTAATTAATGAGGTCATAATGGTACTTATACGATTCTAATTAAAAATGAAGCAAAATTCATTGCTGATAATACCACCAATATCCAACCTACATTGTTATTAAACTCATTAAAGGCATTAGTGGCAGCTTTCCAAAACAATAAGGATAGAAATAGGCTCAATATCTCAAGCATACTTGGACTCATCAACTGACCAGCCTTCATAACGCAATTGCTCACGGCCTTCTGGTGAGGACATCATGCGATCCATAACATTATGGATTCCCTCAATTTGTGTAACCAACCACTTACTATCATTCCACTGCGTAATAGTACCGCCTCTAGGCCGAAAGCCATAGAAGTCCTTATGAAAATCACTAAAATAGGATTGTAGTTCATCCAAATCCATGCTTTCAAATACACTCATCATACACCTTTCGCAATAGTATTAAACCGTTCTTCATATTCATCCTGAATTGATTCGGTGGTCATTTCACAATACCGATTATTGAGCAACGCTTGAGTAAGATTCAATAATTCAGTTTTCTTCATTTTTGTAATAGTAGTCATATCATCTTTTACTAGATGAGCAATCAAATGGTACACAGTCATTAAGTAATACTCCTTATCAATATATGTACCATTATACAGGTTTCCATGGTTCCGTCAAGCACTATTTGCATTGTGTTGTATAAAAACAACAGTATTCACGGTCTTGGTTTTGAGGCCGCTTTGGTATATGAATTTTTGTAATCGGTTCGAGTTACCATATATTTAAAAGGCCCCTTCTTTTGATGTTTATTAATCTGTATAACGCTAGCTGATTGATTAATCTCATAAAACCATTTACGAATCTTCTCCCCTTTTTCAGCAATCAAAATTGCCTTATCACCAACCTTTGGAAAGTTATTTGATACAATTTCTTTTACTGAACCATGTTTGGTAACATCAAAGGTTTGAATACTATTCATGCCTAGGTGACTGGACAATGATTCTTCCATTGTAGGTCGCATAAAGGATAGAATGTTATCTGGTACATCGAATGTATCTGTTGGTTGTTGTGCCTCTACAGCGGTATTGATTGATAGGTTGTTGCCATCTACATCAATAACATAGTTACCGCTTGAGATATTGATGGTTTGACCATTGAATTTGAATGTCGATTTCATTTTGTTTCTTCCATAAGTTAATTTTTCATTGATTTTATACAACATTTGGACATTGTATCATATTATATATGTGAAAGTCAAATAGTAAACTAATAAACTAGTGGTAAACTTTATTTTGACATTGTGATTATCCATAGATAGTAGTCACTAACCATATTAGAATAGGCGTAACGATAAACGCCAGAATAAACATCAATATGCCGTCATCCATCATAGTGGTATAAAACTCAAATCTACTTTGCTTGAACCATTGTAAGATGGGCTGGCTGGCATAAAACTGTAATCTACCCGATTGGTTGTGCCATAGGATTGGCAATCCAACTGTTCCACTTCAACAAATTCATTCTCTACATCATCTGGAATCTGTTTCTCAATGGTTTTGGCATAGGCCTCTGCTTCATCTACATTAATAAACGCCTTGAGGTTGGTATAACCAGCATCAGGACCAAAGCTTTTAACAATATACACCGTGAATACATTACTCATAATACTCCTTAATTAGAATTAGTGCTGGTTTTAGATTATCTAAGGTCGCAACTACCAGCAAAAATTGACCTGCCTATTTTATAGGATTTATGGTACCTAAAGGATCGTTTCCCAAACCATGTGCTGTTTAGGCTGTTTAAAGTCTGCCAAGGATATTCCTCCATAAAGACTATTCGGTTTTACCACTTACCACCAGTTTGGTTAATATCAATATCTATATTACCATCTTCTACTGTAAACTTGCCTTCGGTATTAAACTCATGAGGTGTATCATCTTCTTCCTCATTCTCCTGTTCCCACTCAGCAATATTCTCGGAGATACCAAACATTTCATCTAATACATCTGGTAATAAATCAGCAACAGCATCAGAATCCATATCGGTTATATCAAAGTAATCATCAACACCTTCAGAAAACACACCACAGAAACCCATACCAGATTCATAGTAGTAGGCACTAACAGTAAAGCCTAAACCTTCTAGTTTTTCGTATGCCTGTATTGGAGGACCCCATGCCGAATCAAATGAGGCATTAAATGTATTACCAACTATCTCATTCCGCTGGCCATCTGCACCTACATCCCATTTGGTGCCCCATTCATTAACACAGAAATCGTACCAGTTACCATAACCGTGTAATTCAATATTCTTGGCCGTGGCTTCTTCGAGCTTCTTCTGCTCATCAGGATCACCAACACAACCCGCAACAATCTGTAATGAAGCGGGTACAGGTATAAACTCATTTAATAGAGTACCTTCATTAAAAGCTTTCTGTGCACGCTGTAACATTTCAGAGTCAGCATGAGTTAATTCTACATAGTTTGAGCACCAATTTGGCATATTATTCCTTTATCCTATTAATCCGATTATATAAATTACAATTAATACTACATTCATTACTACTTGATTCCATTCTTTTATACGATATCCCCATGAGAGATAACATACAGAAGCCATATTTAACAAAATGATATTTAATGGATCTATTCTGTATGAGGTACATATTGCACCTGCTATCACCAGAAAACAACCTGACCATTTCAATACGCTATTAATCAAATGCCAGCCCACCGTATATGCTTAAAGTCACCTGATAACACATTACCTCTAGAGAAATTCTTGGCAGGTGATTTCCATGTAGCGGACTTCAATATATCACCGTGCTTGAACTTACCTTGGTCGCCAATAACAATCCAACTATGTGAAGAACGATCCTCACTAGGATAACTGGTACGACACATAATGATTTTAACATACTTACGACCTACCTCATAGATAAACATATAAGGAATATTACCAAAGCTCTTATTATGATCCGCTTCTAGATGCCTACAGTAATCACCTACTGCATAATCAAACTCGCTAAACTGACCCATATTACTTACCTCTCTTAATAAATTGACCTAGATTAACCACACGGAAATCATATTCCATAAAAGAAACTTCATAAGGAACATACATTTGAGCGCCAATACGATTATCACGATTCTGCTCTGTTTCAACATCTGCATCAAACTTATCGGCAGTAATTTCTATCTTATAACACTTATAACCAGGTTCATTACAAACGGCATCAATTACTTTTCCTTCTACATAACAATCACCACGACCTGCCATAGGAGCAAAATCATATGACCGTATAATATCACCGTTTACTGCTTTGTTCTCATGCTTTAACATATTTTCTTTCCTTTTCTTTAACTGATACAACCATTATACAGGTATTGGTGAGGAAGTAAAGAACTATTTGCCATTCCGTTGTATAAAAACAACACCACTATCTGTATAATACCTGTAATAAAACCATTGTAAAACCACACATACTATCGAAATCTGCTGCGTGATAGTTTTTAACTATCGCTCGCTAACTGCTTCGCTACCTAGGTGCTTCAAACGGATCTTAGTTTCTGTGTGGCATCCAGAACGATCCTGATAGATTCCAGAATGGTTTTGGAGTACCACAGAGAACCTTAGACTACCTCAGAGCTTACCTCAGTTTTTACCTGAGCAGTTGCAGTAGGCTTCTGTGCGACGGCCTTTGGCTTACCCACATATCGCCCATCATTATTAAACTCGGCAAAATTCACTAGCTGATATGCTGATACTGCTCTACCACTCTTAATCACTTTCACGATACCTCCATCCTTACGGATATTGTATATGTTGGTGCTTAAGCGATACAGCACACCTTCCTGATCCGTACCTTTGAACACTACAGCAATTTCATCGGGACTCACAGGCTTACCACTTAGCAACACTTGGGTAATTTTCTCATGACGGTTTACCTTACCTTTTCTTACTGTTAAAGCCATACTATAATACTCCTATGTTAATCAATTAAATACCTCTACTACACCACCATTATACTACAGTTATGGTAGGATGGCAAGTGTAGTGTTGTTTCCATACAACTACTGCATATAAGCTGCAAAGTGGGTGGCATCTACCTTCAAACAAGTTGACTGAGCCAATGAAGGAGCTCTACCTCGAGCGATACGATGAGCTCTAGGACCACGATATCTCAGCCGATACTTATTGCCAAACAAGGACTTAAATTCGTCATACTTGGACATTGGTATCCGAGATAATATTGCCCGTTTACCAGAATCGCCATAGGTCGTGAAATAGCTCCGAGCTAAATCGTTATCATTAACAAATTTATACTTATCAAAAAATCCCATAATATTTCCTTTTCATAGTTTATACAGACCATTATACAGGTATTGGTCTGGATGGCAAGCTTGGTGTTGTATAAAAACAACAGTCACTTATGCGGCAATCTTCAAGCTGATAGTAGGATATTTCACAAAGCCACTAGTATCCTTCTTAGCTTTACCTTTGGCATACAGCCCTACTATAACACCTTTTGGATCCAGAAAGCGTAGGTCGCTATCATCGCCATTGTAGACTGGGGTGCCTAAGTATAATTCAGGCATCGGTACGGTTTTCTTAATACCGAATACTGTAGCAATATTGTAACCTTGTGAAATTGCCTTGGTTACATCACCATCATTACCATCGGCAGCACTAAAGGTAAGGTGGTAATTACTAATACCTTTTACCTTACGACCAAGCACCTTGGTGTAATCATAGAATTGGACATTAGGGAATGCCTCAAAAATGTTGGCATAGTAATAACCACTAGATTTTCTTACTGGATATTTTTCCCATGAGAGGTCACTAGTACCATTTAAACGGAATACAGGTATTAGGCCAAGGCGCTCAGACTGCTTAATAGCCAGCTGAATATCTTTTACTAATAACTCCATGAAGCCATCACGGTCAGCAAAGAATAGTTTGGTCTTGCGAATGCGTGCCTCTTGGATTACATTCGTTACCTCGCCACGCTTAAACATACCACCACGACCAGCTGTATTCAAGCAGCTATCAGTACAACCTAAAGTCCGCTTAGGACAAACCTCATGACCAGAAAGCCTGGCGGGTGCCAAGTGGAGGATATAGGTGTTATACCCTTGCTTGATACCTTTTAAAACCTTTGGATTACCTGTGGACAATAATTTCATACTTTTCCTTTAGAAGGTTTAACGATTTTACCAGTTACCAAATACTTGGCGATTGCATGATAAGCTTCGGATGGATCGGTGTAACCCATATCAACCAGCTTATTAAACAATTTGCTATTAACAGCTTTCGGTGGTGTATTGAAGCTATTGCTTGTATTCACACCAAATTTATTATAACTCATATATTTCCTTTTCTCATTTAATATAACCATTTTAAAGGATTCTCGCAAAAGTGGCAAGAACAATTTAAAATGGTGTTGTAATTAAACAACACCTTACCTCTTAGGCGCTTTGCTTCTTGGCAGCGAATTTCAAAGCAATTGCGTTAGCTTCAGTAGCTTCCTGCTGAATTACTGTGCAAGCTGAAGGCTTTTTATTCGCCTTGATAGCTTTCTTACCTACTGGAGAAGCTTTATCTAAAAGCTTCTGTAAGCGAGCCTGAGCACGCTCTATGGCCACTTGGCGCTTAACAGCGGCAGCAGCTGCTTTGTCGAGCTTGACCATGGCATTCAGCTCACGCTTGCGAGCCAGCTCCATAGAGATGGATTTTTTGAGAGCCGTCAAGGTCTCACGCTTTTGATTGAGTGTAAGGCCTTCAATAGAACCACATGCGAATGTAAACATATATTTTCCTTTATTTAAAATTGTTTAACTGTTTTACTACTATAAAATCCATTATACACGCATTGGCAGGAATGTAAAGCACTAATTGCGTTTTGTGTTGCTTTTTTGTGTATTTTGTGTTGTTTTATGGCAACAGTTTAGGTATTTGTGTGTTGGGTGTGCTTAGAGGCGCTCAGAGGAGAGGCAGAGGTGGCAGTGTTCGGCAGGCGAGCAGACTGTGGGGCCGTGTGGGGAGAGCAGTAGGGGGTATGGTATAAAAAAAAGTGCCCCATGGTCAAACTGATTTATTCCAAAAAGTTTTTTCTAGGGGCTTTTAGTGATTTCTAAATTTTTTTCCTGGTCCCGCCGAATGATCCAGAGTAAAGCATCATCCAGATTCATCCACGGAGATTGTTCTGAGGATTTCTCAGTAATCCATTGGTACTCTTTCTTCGTGCCTACAACCCATTGGTTCGTTTCTTCGCACCAATAGGCAGTAGATAATTCGTGTTTCTTTAATACCATTCTACTGCTTCAATACATTCATGATAAAGTTACGGGAATTCTCTAAGCCTCGATTCTTACCCTCTAGGTCTCGAATAATCTCTGTGAGTAATGTTACATCTGCTCTGAGGTTAATAATGGTTGCTTCTTGTTCAAGTAATGTTTTCTTTACTAAGTCCAGTTCATCCATCATTATTCTCCTTGGTTTTGTTATAATCCTCTGAGGCTCTCATATACACTACCCATAGGAATACAAACGGTGCCATCGGAATGGACAGTAAGCATAGTGCATAGAACAAAGTAAATTCTAACCAATACTTCATTTTCTTTTGGTTGGTTTGTATTTGGTCTTAACGGACTTTACTGCTTTGGTTTTCTTATCTCTTACCGTGGTGGTCAGCAAAGCACCGGATCGTTTAGATTTCTGTTCTGTGTTACTCATTTAATCTCCCAATTTATTCCTAATAGTTTGTATAATCCTCTGCGGAGGAGTGGTGGTTTATCATTTACTTTGAGTACGGTGGTATCTACGTCTAACTGTAATATTCCAGCGGAGATAGAAGTTGTACTCCATTGTTGATTGGCAAGTGTATATCCTGTTTCAACTGGTGTGGAATATTCAACTGGCACATAGTATTTCGGTTGATTACATTCGGTATAATCTAAGTCTAACGGTATCTGTTCTGTGAGTGGCCAGAAGAATTGTATTTCTAGTTGTAGGTTCATGAATTATTGTTTATGCAATCAACTATTGGTCTTAAATCTTGGTCTGTCCAATAGGTTTTGGTTATCATAGATTCCAAGAAATCTTTGTGCTTCTGCCGAGCATGATTCCAATCCACTTCGTGCATCGTTGATGGCTTTCC
>Ga0209190_1001224_pt1 | contig 18011 bp, 20 predicted proteins | sample M_140205_XF_Meta_FD_187315 | JGI IMG/M metagenome (GOLD analysis project Ga0209190, IMG submission 187315) | Freshwater microbial communities from Lake Montjoie, Canada to study carbon cycling - M_140205_XF_MetaG (SPAdes) (version 2) | ecosystem: Environmental > Aquatic > Freshwater > Lake... | reverse complement strand
CTCCATGCCTTGATAAGACACATAGACCTTGCCTGCATACTCACCAGATCCAAACCGTGTGCCAGGGAATGGTGTGAAGATATCCCGCACATCTTCTTCAATCCCAGACACATCAAAAACAAAGCTATACGGCTGCCACCCTTGGCGCTCCATAGCCTGGCGTGTACCCTTGTCACCTGGTCCAGACCCAGTAGTCAAACCGTTGGTGGCCATCTCGCTAAAGCCATACATGGCAGCAGAGCCAAGGCCTAGCTTGACGTTGGCCATGTCGGCCTCTTTACCGCCAGCCTTCATAGCTGCCCAATAAGAACTTGTAAATGGCGCTAATGGTGTACGTGATACCACCTCACCTAGCACGTTAACTGGTGTACCAATAAATGGCATCTGGGTACGCAATGCAAACCCAGTAGCTGTGTTAGTTGTCATGCTAGATTGCAACTTGCCAGCCATGCCTTCTAGCTTTTGGGTAAACGTACCGACTTCAGCCAGATTAGATACATAGTCTGGTGGATCTAGCAAGAAGTTATCTATGGCAGCATCTCTTGCTTTCATGGCATCGGCCACGCTGGCGCCACCCTTTAGCGCATCGTTATAGGTAGTGATGCCTAGCCTGGCAGTCTCAGCAGACAACTCAAAGGTGTAATTGATACCCTTAAAGAACTCGTCTGCAGACATCAGACTTCTGCCTGGCAGGGTAGTGATGTAGTTGATTGCTTTGAGGCCAGTCGATAGCAGTGACCCATCGGCCTTGTAGTTGAACAGCTCCATGCGTGACTGCTGTCTGGCCACCTTAACTGGATCTGTCCAGCCCTTTGGCACACCATTAGTAAACGCATGAGACATCAACTGCCAGCCATTGCTGATGGCCGTAGGGGTTGACGCCAGCATGGTTGGTATTTCCATCAGCTCATAGGACGTATCGCCACCCAGGCCAATGCCTGCACGTAGATCACCCAGCACCGCAGCGCCAGCACGTTCAGCCATACGGTAGGGCAAGAATACAGTGTTGCTCAATGCATTCTTAATATGCGTACCTGGGCGAGATAAGATGCCATTGACGTAAACCGTAAACATCTTCTCCCAAGGGTTGCCTTGCGCCATTTCTCTAATGAGATTGGCTTTACCCTCTGGCGTCTTGACATCAAGGTAAGCCTGGGCGAACTTGACGATATCAGTCTCATTGCCAAAGTTCTCCATGATGGCAGAGATATCTACAGCGCCATCCCTTGGCATACGCATAACAGCCAAAGACTGCGCCACATTGGTTTGGTAACCCTTAACACTTTGCTGCAGTACGCTGTGGAAATGCACCGTCTGAGCCATCTCGGCCAGCTCTGTAGGGGTAGCCGAGCCGTTGGCCACTTTGGCAGCCAATGCATCTAGATTCTTAGCGCTGGCCACCATGGCATTGAGCGCTTTGTAAGTATTCTGTGGGCTAACCTCTAGCTTGCCAGAGAAGATATCGTCTATGAACTTAGGACCAATGCCTGCGCCTTCAGCCAAAGTCTTCACATCTTCAAACGTGATGTTCCTAGTCTTGATGCCGACAGCCTGGTTGATAGTCTCAATCGTAGACTTGACGTCCTCGGTGGTGGCCATCAGTGGCAGATTGAACGCCAGCTCTGGTGGCTTTTCCATGGCGGGATCTGAGGTCTGTCTCAGATCTTGGATGTCTTTGCGCTGGCTTACAAAGGCGTCAGGCGTCAATCCAGGCTGCTTGGATACTTCCACCTTGGCTGCAATCTTTGCCTCGGTCTTGCTCGTTGTAGTGCCTGTAGCAAGGGCTGCTTTAGTGGTGTCTTCTACAGCTGCTGCAGTAATAGCCTCTTGGCTAACTGGCGCTACTGGTGGCTTGCGTATGTCTACCTTGCCAAGTTTTTTAATGATGTCAGCAATAGGACCAAGTTGAGCAACTTGTACGCCATCGCCAGGATCTACAGCATCAGGCATTACTGGCGCCACAGTAGCGTCAATATCAGGGTCTACTCGTAATTGACTAGCAGTATCAATGCGTGACTCAGTATCAGCTTCTTGCTGAATGAGTTTGTCTAGTCTGATGTCAAGTGGTTGTAATGACATTATTCAGTACCCCCGCTTGATTGACCAGGCTGGCCAGCTGTTATTCTTTTTTGGGTTGTTCCATTGGCTCTTTTTCTGGAGCCATTGGTTGCTGAACTTTCAGCATTTGTTGAAATAGATTGTTTTCCAGCTGACGTATCGCTGGCTGGGGTTCCGCTGCTGGCAATGAGTTCATCTAATTTTCCCCTGTTGACTTCTGGTCTTTCAAACCATGGAGCATTTCCGCTAGTTGAAACCTTAAAACCTTTTGGAATAACCCCCATTTTAGGGTCTTTCATCGAGTCAAGCATAGCACGAAACTCTGGAACAGTAAACCGATATGGCTCACCTTTTGAATTTTCGTACATGAAATATGGGCCACTTTCATCTCGGCCATATTTCGCACCAAAATCATAAGTTCCATACTCGCCTTGTTTTGCAGTGACGCCTTTAAATGGCTCTGGTTTTCCAGCTGCTTCTCGCATGATTGCATCAATAGTTCCATGGCTTGCTTCTTGTTGTGAACCAGCTACCCATGTCTCCCAGTGATATCGCCCTAAAGATGCATCACCCTCTCTTCCAACTAATTTGTATGCGTCTGTAAGTTGTTGCGCCAAAGCTCTTTCAAGAGTTTCATACACCAACAAACCTTTAGCACCATATGTAATCTCAGATAGTGCAGTACCAGCTATTTGTGCATTTTTCTCAACTTCATTTCCATCTTTTTGTTTGACTAATCGTTTTTCAGATCTGCCATCCCAAAGGTTCTTGTCAGCAAATCTACCGTCATCCCATAGATTACGCAGTTGTACTCTATCAATTACAAGTACATCATCTCTGCCACTTACTAGCAAAGTAAAGCTAACAACTTTGTTATCAATTCCAACGCCTGTGCCAATTTTTGCAAACTCTCTACGAATTTGTGGGCCAGTCATAGTGGCATCAGACATCATGTCATGGATCTTTTGTAATCCAGTTACATTGTTTTCATCTGGTATTGCTAACTTTGTTAAGAAGTTTTTACCAAATGCATTTAGGTTATGAATTGCACCAGAGCCTGGTTGACCAGATCCTTTGCTTGCAATAGTTGACGCCCAATTTAAATAGCCCTCTAAATCTTTTTCATCAAATTTACCTGATGAGGCCTGCTTTAAAAATGGCTCTATGCCACTGATAGCATCCATAAATAATCCTTCTTGCACATAAGGACTCACACCCCTAGACAAGAATGACCATAAGAACAACTTACCAGTGGTAACTACATCTGCATTTCCAGTTGTATACAACTCTTTAAATTGGGCAGCATTTTTAAATCCAGCACTTGCATCATCAATTTGTCCTTGCGTTAACTTACGCAAAGGTAATGCTAAATTCTCTGGTGACTCTAATGCTTTAATTGCTGCGTATGGTGGTACAGGAACTTCATCAGATTTAAATGCATAAGACAATATTTTTGTCCATGAATTTTGATTCAAAGATGGATCTGGGAATTTCTTAAAAATAACATCAAGATTTTCTATTTGTCTATTTACATTTTTGTCATTAGTTTCAAGCACTAATAAAGGCTTTTCTGGTAGGTCTAAGTTTTCAGTTGGGACTTTAACTCTAAGGTCTGATTCAACGCCAATCTTATTACCTTGTGTAACATTTAAGCCAGGCTTGAAATTAATATCTGGTTCAATAAGATTCATCTGCACTGGACTGCCAAGTTTTTCCATGCTCTTGATAACCATCTCACCAGCTTTAGGCGCCAGCGTCTCTGCTGCTTTAACCGCACCCTTAATAGCCATTTGCCCACTCTTGGCCAGCATGACTGGATCACCTACCAACTCACCCACATTTTGACCAAGCTCTGCAGCTTTCTGGCGCTCTTCTGGCGTCATACCAAATGCAGTAGTCCCAGGTGGAACAGCTGGTGCAAATGGAGGGATTGTGAAATTAGTGCCTGGGATGGTGTAACCAGTTTTGCTCAAGTCTTCACTAGACGGTAGAAAAGTGGGATCTTCCATGGTCATACTGGCACGTTGCAATTTATCTTGAAAACTGCCACCTTGATTGTCGGTAGCCAAAGCACCAATAAATCTACCAATCTTTTGTACATCACCACCAAAGCCACCAGCACTGGTTGCTATGCCTCTTAATCCACCAGCTGCAAAATCAGGTGCGCCAGTAATCATCTTCTCGCCAATGTTGCTCTTTTGGCTGCGCTTGCCCATGCCAGGATAAACACCAAAGGCTGCACCACCACCACCAACCTCGGCCACCAGCACATCACCAGGCTGCTGGCCAGGAGCCATCTGCTGCTCAATAACAGGCTCTGGCTCTGGATAGTTAACAGTATCCCAGTTACCTCGGAGTTCTCTTTCAATACTCATATGTTGCCTGTATATTGTTTTTGAGCCTTCTTGAGCAAATCAATCTCGCCCCTGCTCAAACCCTTAACCTTGTCAAAATCTATTTGATCTATTGGCAAGTTTGGCATTGGAATATTCTTCTTATCCATGACATCATTGATCTGCTTTTCTGATTGCTCTCTAGCTTTTATTTTCTTGTTAACAATGGCATCACCACTGTAGCGCTTGATAGCACTTTCAACGGCCTGCTCTGGACTCTGGAACACTTCCACGCCCTGGTCATTCTTTATCTTCTTACCAAGCTCTTCCACATAGAACTTGCTGATATCAATCTTTGCTTGAGCTTTGACTTTGCCAGGATCCACATAGGCGCTCACAATTCCAACTTCACGATCAATGCGCTCATGTGCCTTACGGCCTTGGTCATCCACTACAGCATGGCTCAAAGTCGTAAACTCAGCCCTGCTTAACTGATTTGCAAAAGGTACTAATTGCTGGAAGTTATTGATTGAGCCACGCTTGATCTGGTCATACAGTGAGCCAGCCAATACTGGGTTTGGATTAGGATCTTTTGGCTTTAGCAAGTCTTCAGCAGACTGCAATGTCATCTCACCAAGGCCTACTAGTTCAGTAACAATCTGGCGCTTTCTTGGTCCACCAGCAGTCAAGAACTCTAGTGTTAAAGCATTGCCCTTAATCTTGTTGGCATCTTTAACTACAGCCTCGTCAATCTTTCTGGTCTGCTCTTGATCTGAAAAAGACTTGATGATGCGCTCACGCAACAAATCCTTGCTGTCTGTACTCATGCCTTTGTACATCTCAGTCAACTCACCAGCATCGCCAGCCAGGATCTTCTTGAACGCTGCACCAGCTGTAGGCGCAAAGTCTCTGTCAGTCAGCTTTGCACTTATTGCACTTATCTTGGCATTCTCTTTAATCTTATAAGCCTCAAGCGCATACTTGTTGCTGCCAGCCAAGCGGATAGATGTGGAGTTGGTATAGGGGCTAAGTACATTGTCTAGCACTTGCTCTAATTCACCAGCTGGTAAATTGATCTTGGCATATGAGTTAATGACATTCTCAAGCACTGGCTTGATCTTGCTCAAACCAACCTCTTGGTCTACCTGGTAAGCAGCCTGCCTAGCCTTCTCGTCGAACATCAGCGCCTGCTTATATACAGCATGGCCAAGGGTTGTCATCTGCGCTCTGACCTGGATGGATACCTCTGGATTGTATTTTGTCAATAACGATACATTGCCGTCAATGTCAGCTCTTAAATCTTCTTTAAGCGCAATTGGATCAACTGGCTCACCAGACTCAATTCTCATTAATCTTTCAGCTTGACGATTTTGAAACTCACCAAGAATATTTGTACCCAAAATATGGGCAGAGGCTTTGTTATAAGACTCTTGGAATACTCGTCCACTACCTTCAATTACTGGCGCTTGCCCTGTTTTTTTAGCAATTTCTAATTGATCTTTAGTAGGTGGGAAATCAATGGCGTACTTTAAGCCAGCTTTTTGTGCGTCAGTCACAGCCTGGTTCTGGAAATACGCTGTCATGCGATCCAACTGCTGGCCGAGCATACTCATGCCCTGCGCTGCCACTTGCTGTGGTGCAGTGCTTACACTTGGTAAGTTGGCGTACTGAGCGCCAGCATATTCATAGGTAGGTAGCGTTGCCATGTCTTATGCCCTACGTGGTATTTTTGTAGTTTGGTATGTAGCGCCAGCCAGCAAACCTTTGGCAGCACCCGACATCAAGCCAAACTCTTCTGCAGAACTTGCTGCAGCATTGAATGACTGAGATATAGCCAGGCCACCAGAAAGCGCCAGCTGTGCATTTTCATTCAAGATCTGGATCTCGTTGCCAGCACGGTAAGCATTTGACTGCTCAACAGTCATGGGTGAGCCAGACAATGGGTCTACACCGCCTGCTACAGCCCTTGCCCTTACGGTGCCTGCCAGACGTTGCTGGCGCTCTAAAAGCTGATATGCCTGGCGGTTATAGTTCAATGCGTTTTGACGGCCTTGTAGCTCTGCCTGAGAGCCTTGCAGGCGATAGTAATCGGCCTGTGCATAGCCTTGCGAAACACTGGATATGGCACTGAATGCGCTACTGGCCATTGATAGATTGGATGCAGTAAACAGTGATGGTGCAACTGGCATAGTTCCAGCTGCAATTGATCCCGCCTCAATGACACCTACAGTTTCAGCAGCTGCAGCTGCAGTGCCAGCCTCGGCAAAGTAAAGTGCTACTGCTTCCATTTATGTGCCTCCATACACGCTAATCTTGTACTCCATGCCCAACAAATTGAGCTTGAGTGGCAAGGTCTGAGTGATAGTTATTTGGGCATCTTGGTCATAGCCACTGATACCTGATATCAACTTAGTACCAGTGAACTCTGGCACATCATTGTCCATGATGCTTGCAGTGTCCAACGTGCGAATTGGCACTAGGTTGTTGTTAACCACAATGTGCTGGGTCTGATACAGGATGGCATTGACTTCAACAATGCGCTTGACAAAGCCAGTCCTGGCGCCTACCTGGAGCCTTGGCTCAATCGGCAAAGTCACAATGCTCACATTGAATGGCAGGCCTACCTCATAGCTACTGGTACTCGCTCTATCCATAGTGATAGAACCACCACCGCTAACTACCTCGTCAGACAGCACAGAGCCATCTGCTTTGACATTCAAAGTCTTACCAATGTGTGGCAGGCTTGATATCGTTGTGGCCACCCCACCAGTAAACGCACAATCTGTAAACACCGTGGTATCAAAAACTTCTACAAAATATTTGTCCACACTGTTAAACGTGCGCTTGACCACCACGTAGATATCCTCGATATCCACGCCAATATCTTTAAATTGGCCATCAGTAGTGAGCTTGCTTGGAGCCACCACGTTTTGCTGGCGCAGAATGCTGTAGTTAGCAATCGTGCCATCACCATTGAGCATGAACAGTGTATCTGTCTCTTCAGTGCTAGTGGCCTTACGCAGCGCCAACTCAGTTGGTGTATTGATCAAGTGGCTAGACAGCAAGCTGATTGACTGGCTCACGTAGGACAGGGTAGTGTCAGAGAACTGGAACTCATTAAGAGCTTTGCCCTGGCGCTGTACATACAACGTACCAGACTGCAGGATCTGCACTCGAATACCTTCTCTAGCACCATTGCGAGACACGGCCTTCACAAAGAAGTTGGTAGGCGTGATTGGATCTAAACCATTTTGCGGGACATAGAACTCACCACCGCTAGTGAACACTTGCAAGTCACGGCCACTGATGATGTCAATGATCACATTCAAGCTGTTGGTATCTAGCGTGGCCTCAACCGCATCATCGTCATAAGCCTGGTCAGGGTTGAAGTCAAAGAACTGCGCCACCTTGCTGCCCCATATGGTGCTTGGCCGAGTCTTTGATCCACCAAAGTACAGACGTCCCTCATGGAATGTGCAGCTCCTTGGCCAGCCCTTAGTGCTTGACCACACATCCTCATAGCCAGCCTCCAGCTCCCACGATCCATTGGCAATCGCAGTGGTATCAAAGAACGGTATCTCGGTCACAGCGCTTACCACGGTAGTGCTTGTGTAAGCCACGATCCTTGCCCTGCCTTGAGGTTGAGCATTGATGTACTGTCCGACAGATCCAGAGCTAAACACTGCAGAACTAGCAGTCAGCGTCACCTCACCAGACTTAGCGCTTGGCGTCAATGTGCCTGCTGGGTTAGACAGTGCAATAGTGAATGCATACTTTGGGATACTGATAAAGCTAATATTGCTCACTGTCCATGTGGCATCAGTAGCACCACGCACAATCTTGATTGGCTGGATATCTTTGTGAGCAATGATCAATGTGTCTGCCGATTGCGTCCAGCACATGGTGGACAGGATGGAGCTGGTCACCGCAGTTACTGCCAGGTATGGGTTACCAGTGCCATTGATGTTGGTGATCTGTACTTTGTCCTTAAAAATATACATTCTCTGGTTAGTGAAGATCAGCATATAGCTGTCATCCACTGAGAACTCAAACGGTACAGAGCGAGTGCCACTGGCTGGCGCTGCAGCGCTTGGCAACTCGTACAAATGCTTTAAGCCACCACGCCTACGCACACCACCTTGTGGCTGCACAACTACGTTAGTCAGTGTCTCAGCACCATTTTTGTATTGTTCTAAGTCAACCCTAGCCCTCAACAGCGGATCTAATTCACCACTACTGAAGTTGGTTTGGAAAGAAACTAATCGAGACATTAGTTCCTCACAGCAATCAGGCTGAAGTCTTCAAAGCTCTGGGTAGTATTGCCCTGGCCATCAATGACCATGGCCGTGCGAAAGTAACCACCACGGTTATTTTCTACTGGTCCACCAGTAGCAATGCCTTGCCAGTACTGGGTCTTGCTGATCTGATCTGTAATTGGGTCTGCCAGGTGCCAGGTCATCATGTACTTGAGCAACTGAATGAAATAGCTAGGCATCTCAGATTCAGTGGGAAGATATTGGTAATCAATGACAACAGTTGTTTCATTGGTCAGCAATTTATCGCCCTGGATAACCCAATCTGTAAATGTTCTAGCACCCACCTCGGTGGAGTTGTAAGCCCTACGAATAGTGCCAAGACGGTCTGATGGCAGCTGGTACTCGTAACGATACTGGTTAACTGGCGTGTTAATTGTCTGCGCCAGCTGCACCTTCTTAAACGTAAAGCTCCAGGGATAAGACTGGAGCGTAGATTTCTTGAGGTCTGGGTAGATGCGATCACAGATGTTAGATGCGTCAGTACCCTCATTGAATGAAGATATCGACTTAGCGCCTAGCATTAGCAGGGCGTCTGAGCATACTTTTAGATCTGTATCACCACTAGCCATAGGTCACCCCAAAATGTGAGAAAGGCCAACCTCCAGATAACTAGAAGTTGGCCTGCTTACTTGACTACTGATTAATCAGTATCAGTTGCAGTTACGGTCACACCGTCAGTGATGTCAACCACGCCAGCAGAATTGCTGTTGACGTATGCAGTAGACATAACTGGCGTACCGCCAGTAGCGCTGTAGCAGAAAATGATGTCACCGACTTTCAACACTGATGCGACAGAGTTGAAGTAGCCAGAGACACGAATTACTGATTGAGCGTCAGTGGAAGAATAGCTATAAATAGCTGGTGCGTTGCCAGATTTAGACTGGCCACCGATAGCGTTAAAGCCTGTTGCTGAGAATGCCATGATGTGTACTCCTTATTCTGTACAAGTGATGTCAACGCAACCACCAGCATCGATAGCGACAGCGCCAGCACTGAACATCGAGCTAACTAACCAAGAGGTTTTCTCAGGGATGTAGTTGATTTCAGAGCGGATTGCCATGCTTTCGGCCATGCCGATTGCCATCTTGTGATAGGCATATACCTTGCGGGTAGAACCAGAACCACCACCAGTTAAACCACCTTCAGAGCGGTCACCAATGACGTTAAAGGTAAAGCCCATGAATGTGTTGATCTCACCTTGTACCAAGGCTTTGACTGTATTGAAGTCAGAGCTAGTTACTGATGTCTCAGACAACAAACTGGCCAACTGTGATGCATGGATCAACATATAACGATCTTCTGCGGGTACGTTTGAAGTGTTTAGCAAACGTGATGCCTCACGCAATTTAGCCATGTTCAAGTTTGTACCAGCGCCACCGATGCTAGTAGCAACGGTCAAGCTGGTGCTTGATGCTGCCAATGCGTCAATGATCATCTGATCTGATCTACGGCCAATAGCTTTGGCAACAACTTGCACCAATTCTTGGCGCTCGTCAAAGTTGACCTTAGACTGATTGAAGATGTCAGAGTACTCAGCAGCAATGTAGTCTGTCAAAGTGACAGTTGCTTGTGAATAAGTGACGTTGAGTGGAGTGACGTCAGTCTGTGGTACACGAATTTGTGCAACGCCAGAACCGATCTTTGGGAACTTGTGTGTAGACGCAGTAACGCCAGTACGCAAACGGACAGAGTTACGCAAGACAGCATCAGCTTGATACGCTTGTTTTACTTCCGTGTCGAACAGGGTTACAAAAGCGTTAGAAATGCTAACTGCCATTGTTTTCTCCTAGAAAACGGTTGATGAAATGTTTATCGCCAACGGTTGTCCAGAAAGCTCTGGGCCAAGACTTGTGCCTTACAGCGCACCCCTGGATAGACTACTATCGTCACTGGCCTTGCGGTTGTCAGTGCTTACATTCTAAATCATATTTTTATGATTGTGTCAACTATTTAAATAAAAAAAGCCAGGCTGTTACGCCTGGCTATAAAGTTGGCAACTGCTTGCCGTTAACCGTACATCTTCTCGAACAACTTCTCTACCTTGGCTCGGTAGCTTGGGTTTGTCTTGTACTCTGGGTTAGCCACCATGGCGTCCAGCTCTTCTTTAGACATCGAGCCAGCAGCGTCTGGTTTCAATGTGTCTGTGGGTACTCTACCCTCGTAGGTTTCTCTGAGCTTTTGCAGGGTCTTAATACCAGCAGCGGTATCACCCCAGCGGGTGAACTCTTGAAACTCTTCCTGGCTCCAGATGCCCTTTTGCACCATGCCTCTGCCCCAACCAGCCATGTTGTTAATGATGGCCTTGGCATTGGGTCCAAGTTTCTCCAGCTCGTCTGCCATGCTCTGGCGGGTTTCTGCTATGTTGTTAGCGCCAATACCAGTGACCTCACGTGCCAGGTCTTCAAAGGCTTGCTGGCTAATGCCGTACTTCTGCGCCCAACCCACATAACTTTTGACCACTGGGTCATCGCCTTTAAGGCCTAGACTGCCAATGTCGTACTCGCCATTCTCTGGGGGTTTGTGGCCACCAGCTCGGAACTTCTTCTCTAGTTCCACGTAAGACTTGCTGATTCCCTCTAGGTCTGGGGCTTGATCGTCTTTGTTCCAGAATTTCTCTGGCCAGAAGTCAGGGCGCTCCAGTGGGGTATCGTCTTGCTCGGTAGGGTCACCTTGTACGTGACTGATTGTCTGCTCTTGGCCCTCGGTTATCGGCTGGTCTGTGCTTTCGTCTGCACCAGCCAGCAGGCCTGGGTTGTCATTTGCATCACTCATCTTTGTTTAGCCTTTCGGATTCTATTTTCAATATCCCTGACCACGCTGTTTTGCCCCTCTCGGAACACTCCCAGCGAACTGTCAGAGCCTGGTTGCCAACACGGTTGCTCAAGATAGAACTCTCGCAGCCACGCCAACACTTTTTGACCTTCAGCACTGGCAAAGGTTTTTGCCATCTGTAGGTTCAGATCCACCCTGTCTTGATCAGGCTCAAACGCAGTGGGTTCGGCCTCTAATTCGTCCCATCCACTCATGCCATAGCCTTGCCTGCTGGCGCTGGTAACGCACCTTGCTGCTGCTGTGCCATCATGGCAGCCTGCGCCATCTGCTGCATCATCGCTTTACGTTCCTCGCCAGTAGTACGCACCTGGATAGGCACACCGAGCTTGTCGGCAATGTAATCAATAGCAGTGCCAGCCTTGATGGCCATCTGGCCTTCTGGACCCATGCCAGCGGTGATCTGCATAAACTGCAATATGTTGTTGATCTCGTCCATGTTCTGAGCCATGGCCAGCGGAGAGACAGGGCTAATCTTGACTTCCAGACCATTGACCTGGATGGGCAACACAATCATGCCATCAGCGTCCATGACTTCTAGGATCTTGGTAACCAGCGGGATCATCGTCTCATTGATCAAACGGCCAAAGGCAGAGCCAAGGTTTTGAGCCAACTCCTTCATGCGCTCTACCACCTCAGTGGCAGATCTGGCCGACATATTGTCTGGTGGTAGGCTCTCATCGAGCAGTGTGCGCTTGATGGATTGCACCAAGTCATTGATCACCAGCTGGGAGACGTTAAAGTCACCAGCACGTGGCAGCGGTTTAAGCGCCTCACCCTGTGGTCCACCGTTCCTAGCCACTGGAATGATCGCCCCAGGCGTGATCTTCACGTTGGCTGGGTTTAGCACACCATCATCGGCTGCCGTGTAGACACCAGTAATCGCTAGGCTGGCATTCTTGAGTAGCAATTCTTTGACTTTGTTAAGGGTCTTAATGTCTGGCAGTGCAGTCAGCACTGGACCACGGCCATAGATCTCGCCAGCCACCTTCATGTAGCGTGACACCACCCATGGGCTAGATTTGAGCTTGCGGTAAACCAGCTGAAACTTAGATTTTTCATGGATCACGTAGTAACCGTAGTCACCACGGTCTAGGTTTAGCACGGTGGCCTCAATCAGGTCTATCTCTTCTGTTGGCTTATCAGCAATCAGGCGCTGCAGATCTGGTGGAATCTCTGCATCTTTCCATTGCATCTGGATGGACTCGCCTTTAATCCGCATCTTGCGATAGACGTTATCCACCTGGCCATTGGCGCCCTCTTCAAAGCTGACCAGATACTGCGGGACAGGGATAAAGTTGATGGGGTTAACAGCGTCACCCTTTTGGATCAGCATGACAGCTGTGCCAACAGAGAGATCTAGCAAGAATTCACCCATAGCAATATCAAAGTTAGACTGCTTTAGGACACTAAACATCTTGTCGCTGTACATATCAAGCATCATCTGCACTTGGCTCTTGCGATCCATGGGGATGTCAGTGCCAGGCTCAAGCCTGCACCACTTACGCTGTGGCGGGAAGATGCCAGATTGCAGACGGTTAGCAAAGCGCTGGGTAGAGTTGATGGCCGTAGAGTCAAACACCCTGGTCATCTTGCGTTTACCGCCTACCTTACCCTCGTACTCGCCACCATAGAGATTGCGCTGGGGCAGGGCAAACTCCATGGCGTCTTCATAGAGACTACGAAAGTCATCCTTTTTGTTCTGCGCTATTTTGTGTCGCTGCAGAATCTGCTCTACGCTCATTTTTGCCATATCAATCCTTTGTATCTTCCATATCTGATTCGTCTGTGATCGGCCCACCGACTAGCCAGGCATCGCACGTGCGAGTGCCAGCGCATTTGAAGTGGAACAGTTCGCAAAATCCAAGCTGTGCAGTCTCAATGACGTCCTCGTCATAGCCAGATTCCTCTTCTGGATTCTTGGCCTCGATGCCTGCCTTAATGCAATCGAGCATGAATGAAGTCTGAATAAACGCAGCGCAGTTACCGCAACGCATACCCATGGCCTCATCAACATTTGTATTCCAGATCACGGTTTTGCGGATCCAAAATATCACATTGTTCTTTGCGTCATCTGGATTAGCTGGCCCATAGCCGACATTCTCAAATGCCCAGTTTCTGTTTTTCAGATTGGTTAAGACGTCTCTGGTGGCCAATGGGCATTGGTACTCGCCTTTGCCTGCAGCTTCTGCCTCGGCCTCTGTGATCATGTTGGTTGCCATTATTCGTACCACTCTAAAGTTAAAACTGCTATCTCTGCTTTGGTAGACACGTTAGTCAACCTAAAGTGAAAGTTAGTCAATGAGCTAAATACATATTCCAGGCCAGAGCCTGTTCCACCGCCTGCCTTTGGACCGCTGCCACCAGGACCAACCTGGGCATCAATCAATGTGCCAAGTGATGTAATGGTTGGATTGATGACCATCGCACATTCACTTACAGTAGAACTTGTTCTATTTCTATTAACTGGTGTAAATGCTGTACCACCAGTGGTAGCTGTTCCTTGATAAATATAGAACTCGCAATCACCACCACACGCATAGCCAGCAGTAATATGTGGAGTAATGCCAGCATTGGACGCCATCACAATATTTATGCTGGCGCCAGCTGCAAGTGGTGTAGCAGATGGGTTCATGCCCCATGCAAAGAATGCACGGCCTTCATGCATCCTCACATGGTTTACATCTGCACTGATTGCAGGATAGTCACTGCCAGAGATAACTTGTAAGCCATCTTTGTTTTTCTGAGTAAGCGCAACGAATTGCGCTTTTTGATTCTCAGATTCTCTGGTGACGTAAATGATTGACATTTATTTTTTCTTCTTGAGAGCCTGCGCCTCGCTCATGCCAATAGCAATTGCTTGCTGGCGTGACTTGACCTTTTGACCGCTAGAAGATTTGAGCTTGCCACTGGCGTACTCTTTCATGACCTTATGCACTTTTTCTTGCATCTTCATTTTCATGTCTGTAGCCATGGTTACATTCCTCCACCAAGTTTGGATTGAACGCCCAACTCGCTATCTGTACGTTCTTGTGAGAGCAGCTGGCGCAAGCCACCGCCACGTCTGGCAGCCATACCAGCTTGGGTTTTCTTAGCCAGGTTAGTTTCTTGTGTAGCAAGTTGTTGGTCTTGCTTTGCGATCTGTTCTTTCTGTACTCTGATCTGCTCTTCTGCTGCTGCAGTAGATCCACCACCACCACCGCCACCAAATAGTCCACCCATGTTTAGCTCCTTGACATCATAAAAAAATCTGCCTCGTCTGGTCCATACTTTTTCATCAAGCCTTCTATCTCGAATCCAATAGCATTGCCCCAACGCACAGCTCGTAAGTCAACGCATCTTACGATTATTTGCACTCGATGTAAATTCTGCGATATCACTCTGAAATCACGATATTGAATGGCTGCTCTTGTCAGAGTCTTTGGGTATTTGCGCCCACGTTCCTCTATAAAGCACCACATCTCCTCGACACCTTTCCAGATATGCACCGCACCAAAGCAGGCAACTGGTCTGCCGTGCAATATCGCTGTGATAGCGTGGCCACTTCTAGCCTGGTGTTCAAGCATGGTCATCACGTCAACAGCTCTGCTGATGGTTTGGAAGTTTTGAGCTTTGACATTCATCACTGCTACGTGGCCAGGCTGGAATGGGACCCAGGTCAGGCCTGGCATTGTGGGTAAATCAGGCAAAGACATCAAAATCATCCGATGCTATGGTTTGGGCAATGAAGACTTTTCCATTTGTGCGGTTAGATCCCCTGGTCAGCTGACGATATTCACCGCCACCAGTGAGTAAGTATCCAAATGCGTCACCCACGTGCGAGTGTTCGTTCTTATTAGGGGTATCTTTGAACCTTTCATGGCCAGCACCCACCGCAATACGCTTGAAATGGTAGCCACCAGAGAGAGATTTCCGCAATAACTTGCACTGCTTGTGGATAAGTAGGCCAGGTTTACCCATAACCATGCGGTTCATTGGTGCAGCTGCAGCCTCACGCCTGGCTTTGAAGTCGTTTGTCGCTGTTGGCTCTGCTTTTAGCCCTAGTGAGCGCAGATATTCAAACGCTGTAGTCTCATATATGGCATCACGCTGCATACCCGCTGGGTCACCCCATATGCGTACCTCATATTTTGGGAATCTGGTCTGCAACTCGGTGAGCAATTGCTGGCCAAAGCGCTCCAGACCCATGTCAAAGGTGACGATTTCATGCAATACACGCCACTGGCCACTTGGATGGCGCTGGCCAAAGACGGCTGCAGGGGTCAATCCAAAGTCTAGGCCGACTTGGATAGGCAAATTAGGATCGGCCTCCAGCTCGGCAGCCATGATGTTGTCATCGTACTCAGGCCAAACGCTTTGACCGTCTTTTACAAACGTATAAACACCCTGGGCATAGCAGCGGATCCAGTCTAGATTCTTGCCAGCCAGCTGCTGCATATAGTAGCCAGCGGGTAGGTTGTTGACATTCTCTGCTTTCTCATTCAGACGCCACCATTTGCCAGACGCAAAAATATGGTCATTGGCCTCTGGGTTTTCTGGCAGATCTTCTTTGGCCACCTCAATCACTCCACCAGGCTGCTTGAAAAACTTCCATGCGTACTTGCCAGTGATCGGCTCTTTTTCAGCAACTCGATGCCACCAGTGGTCATCATCCATGGGGTTAGTGTCCATGATGATGCCGTGCCAGGTAGCACCGCCATCACGCTTGGTAGGGTATCGGCCAACACGGTGGGTAAGGCCATCAATCACGGCCTTGGGCAGCTCACGTGCCTCATTTACCCACGCACCAGTCAACTCCAGCGAGAGCAACTTACGCACGTCTTTTGGTTGATCAAGGGCTAAGAAAATAATCTCGCAGTCAATGCCAGCTGCGTCACCCCTAGCAGGCAAGCGGATATGGTGGGTAATCGGTGGCGTCCACAGCAGATTGCCAAAGGTGGCCTCTGGGAAGAGATCCAGCCAGGTCTTGATGGTGGTGGTCTTGAGCATGGGGTAGCTGTTACGCACCACCGCCCAACGGCTGTACTTGATACCGTCCACAGGGGATGGCTTTTGCTGGACAGCTTTAATCATGATCTTGGCTGCACAGGCGTAAGACTTACCAGAGCCAACAGGCCCCATAAGCCCCTGCACAAAAGCATTAGACTGGATCATGTCATAGACAATTGGGCTTTTACTAAAGTCCAGATTCAAGCCAGCCATTGGCAATTCACGTGGCGAATGTTCTTTAGTTTTCATGGTCGTTCCCTTATTCGTTCAGCAATGACTTGTGAGGGGTGAGGCCAACCCACCGCCCACTCGTCTGCAATCTTTGCACACGCCTCACGTTCTGCCTTGACCGCCTCGGAAATCATGCGTTGGACAGTCTCTTGGTCAAAGGTGACTTTATTCATATAGTTTTCCTTTGAGCATTAAGTAGGTAATCAAGAGCATCACGGTATTTGGGAAAGCTAGGCGCAAGTTTTACTCTCAGGCTTGCCCATTTAATTGCCTCATCCAAGGGAATTCTTTTGCCATCCCATAGCACCGTATTGCCTTGTACTGGATTATTCTGCAATTCAAATAAAGCCAGTTGTATATCACTCATGCTCTGCACCCCTTGGTTTGTCTTCCACATCCACAACATCTGGCGCACGTACATTGATACCAATCACGCTAGGCTTGTCCTCGTTGTCTGGGTTGTCCAGCAAACCACTAGCTTTAGCCAGGATCCGCAGCACCGCCACCTTGTCATAGAGATCAATCTCCAGCGTAGACGCACCATCCTTGTCCACACGCACCTTGATATTCTTAATCGCCATCAGCGCAGTCTCTGGGATCAGATGACTAGGCTTGACCTTCACATGGCCATTCTCATCCCAGCTCATGATATCGGTGATCTTGGTGTTAGCCATGGCCAGCAGTGCATACGCAGTGGCCTCCTTGTTCTTGACCAGCGTAGTAGAGCGCTCCAAGCGCCTGACAATGGAGCGAGTGCCACCCCAGCCAGCAACTGGCGGTATCTGAGTCGGATATTTAGTACGTGCCATCAGAATGGGATATCGTCATCCATAGCAGCCACAGCATTGGCAGCAGGAGTAGGTCTAGCAATAGGTGCAGCTGGGGCAAAAGGCTTTGGCTGATCCAAGACCATGCCTTGTTGTTGGCCAGTCTGTCTAGGCTGCTTTGGCTTACCCAACTTAATCTTGAAGTACCACTCACCAGCACGTGTCTTACCAGGCTTGATGTCAATCCAGTGCAGCGTCCCATCAGGCAACATAACCTCACCCTTGTACGCAGGATGCCAATCCTCAGTCTTGTTCTTGTTCTTGAAAGCAGATCCCTGGCCAGGTCTTAATTCGTAGTTAGTAGTCATTAACTTAGTCCTTTGGTTGAAAAAAAAGAGAAAATACCAATGTAGTAAAAGGTATACAGAAAGAAATAGGGGAAAAATTCATTTAGGTACCCCTACGGTGAGGTGGGTGGGTGGGGGGAG
>Ga0209190_1001222_pt1 | contig 18031 bp, 4 predicted proteins | sample M_140205_XF_Meta_FD_187315 | JGI IMG/M metagenome (GOLD analysis project Ga0209190, IMG submission 187315) | Freshwater microbial communities from Lake Montjoie, Canada to study carbon cycling - M_140205_XF_MetaG (SPAdes) (version 2) | ecosystem: Environmental > Aquatic > Freshwater > Lake... | reverse complement strand
CGGTATTGGCTTCAAGCACATTCAGCGCGGCAAGCTTCACGCAGTCTGGTGCAACTGCAACTGGTGCAACCACCTTCACAGGTCTTGTGAATCTGACAAACCAGTTTGACTTCACAGGTCAAGCTCTCAGCGTTAATGGAGCTGGCACAAACGTTGTTGGAACCACGATGGAAGTGACCAACGCTGGTTTGTTCACAACGGGCGTTGGCGCGAACATCACAACCACAGGAACATTCATCCAGAATGGTGTTGGTCTTAATTTCCTCGGTGGCAATATCACAACGACCAATAGTTTGATCTCGTTCCTAACTGGCGTGACATTAACTTCATCTGTGGCGATGAGCACCGGCGCGGGCGCGGGCAACATCACCTTTAACAGCACACTTGACGGCTCCGTCCCAGGCACTGAGGCGCTTACTTTGACCGCTGGAACAGGCGACATTCAATTCGCTGACACCATTGGAGCAACTGGGCGTTTGGGTGACATTCTTATCACCTTGGCTGACGACGTGTCCGTGGATTCCAGCGTTGTTGCGACAAGCTTCACGCAAACAACCGGTACAGGAACAACCACATTCTCTGGCACGCAGAACTACAACGGTGCGTTGATCGGTTCCGGCTTGAATGTCACAAACCAGACCATTGTTGTTGATGCTGCTGTTACTTCAACAGCCGGCGGCGTATTTCTGAACGCCACTTCCACAACGCTAACCATCGACACAGCGGCCAACATTCTTTCTTCGGGCTCCGTGAACTTGACCGGCAACATTGCAATTATCACGGGTGGCGATGTCACCGTAACGCTCGCGGGAGCAGTGAACTTTAATTCCGCCACCATTCTCACAGATGACATTTTGGTTACCAACAATTTTGCCGGTGGCGGAGCCATCACGTTTGCTAGCACTTTGACTGATGGCGCTAGCACTCTTGACTTAACTTTGGATGCCGGAACCGCTGGTGCAATCAATTTCACAGGCGTGAATGCGCTTGGCTTGGTCACCATCAATGACTTGACCCTCACCAATGCGGCAAGCGCCACATTCGCTGGCAACGTTCAAGTGAATGATTTGATCACCACGGTCAATCCATACACCGTCACCATGGTCGGCGCATCGAACAGCTTTGTAGTGAATACCGATTTCCTTAACAGCGGTCTTGTCACCTTGGGTGATGCGGCTGGAACAGACACGTTCTTGTTCAACGGCGGACTCAACTTCACCACTAATGCGCCAAGCCAAATTGGTGCAAGTATCCGTAGTCCTGGACAACTTATTGACTTTGGCACAGGCGGCGCAACGCTAATTGGTAACAGCATCGTGGACAGCACGAACTCTTCTGGAACCCCAACTGGCGCCAACATTGTCTTTGGTGGCACGCTTGATGGAACGTTTAATTTGCAACTCACTTCCGGCTCCACGGGCGACATTAATTTCAATGATGTTGTTGGCGGTGTATCGGCACTGAACAACGTCACTGTCACCTCCGCGGTGAATGTGAATGCGGGTAATGGTCCGGCGCAACTTGCGTTTAACGCCAACACTCTCAATCTGGCAACCATCACGAACACGGCAACCTTCACTGGAGCTTTGAACCTGACTGGTCTAAACACCACTGCAGCGTCTTGGGCTTTGGTAAACAACTTCTCCAGCACGGGCACCGGCGGAACGATCACTAATTTGGTCACGTTTGCCAACAACGGCTTCTTGACGTTGGGTCAAGATGGCGGAACTCAGACATTCACAAACGGCATTAACACCGTAGGCGTGGTTGGTCCTGTCACCATGAACGGCACGTTTAATTCTGCCGCAGGCGATCAGAATTATGGCAACATAACTCTTGGTAGCGATGTCTCAAATGTGAACACGGGTGGAAGCATCAACTACAACGGCACCATCAACGCTACGTTAACTGGCGCGCAAACATTGACATCCAACGCGTCCGTGAATGTGCTGCTTGCCGGTTTGGTAGGAAACCTTGTCGAGCTTGGCTCATTGACAGTAACTGCTGGCGGAACGATCAATCTCAATAGCTTGTCCGTGGCTACGGAAGTTAACGCGATTGCTGGCACAACTGGGGACCAAACCTACAACAGCCGAGTTGTTCTTGGCAATGCGGTTGGCTCAACGCTCACCTCAACTGTTGGCGGCGACATCACCTTTGCAAACACGATTGACGCGCTTGCTTTGGGTACGCAAACCTTAACGGTGAATGCAGCTGACAACGCGATCTTTGATGGCGACATTGGTGCTGGAACCGATCTAGGTGCGTTGACCGTAACGGCCAACACCGGAACGATCCAGCTGAACAGCGCAATCGTGAACACGGATGACACTTCAGCAACTGGCGCACAGACGTACAACAGCGCAGTTGTTCTTGGAAATCTTGCTGGCGGCATCACATTCCTCACCTCAACAGGTGGCGGCGATATCACTTTCAACAGCACTATTGATGCGCAGAGCTTAGGAAATCAGTCCCTGAATGTTTTAGCCGCAGACAACGCGATCTTTGGTGACAACTCAGACACAGGCCGCATTGGTTCCAACAATGCGCTTGGCTTCTTAAATGTGACGGCTGGCACCAATGGCGCTGGCGGAAACATTCAGCTGAATAGCGAAGATGTTGACACCAACAGCATCGGAGGTTTTTCTGGTGACCAAACCTACAACACCGCAGTGGTGTTGGGCAACACAAGCGATAACGGTTCAGCACTCACATCCAATTCAGCAGGTATCGGAAGTATTACTTTCAACAGCACCATTGATGCGAATGGTTCTGGTACTCAATACCTGGTTGTTTCGGCCGCTAACAACGCAGTGTTTGGTGACAACACCGACTCGGGCAGCATTGGTTCAAACGATGCCCTTGGTGTGTTCATTGTTACGGCTGGAACCGGTCTTGGCGGCGGAAATATCCAACTCAACAGCGAAACTGTTGACACAAACAATCTTGGTGGAGTCGGTCAATCCGGCAACCAGACTTACAACACCGCAGTGGTGTTGGGTAACACAACCAACGTTGATCCAACACTTGACGGTTCAGTCCTCACCTCAACTGGTGGCGGCGACATCGTGTTCCAAAACACAATTGATGCTTCTGGTCTTGGCACCCAAGGCTTAACGGTTGATTCCGCTCAAAGAGCTGGTTTTGGCGACAACGGCGCCGATGACAACATCGGTGGTATCCAGGCGCTTGGCTTCTTGACTGTCACCGCGGGCACGGGTGGCACTGGCGGAGAAATCCATATCGCAAGCGCAATCGTGAACACGGACAATGACAATGGCGCCACAGGCACCCAGACTTACAACACCTCGGTGGTGTTGGACAACGTAACCAACGCAGATCCAACACTGAACGGTTCAGTGCTCAACTCAACAGGTGGCGGTGACATCCTGTTCAACAGCACGATTAATTCAACTGGTATTGGTCGTCAAGGCTTAACAGTAAATGCCGCTGATAACGCGATCTTTGATGACAACATTGGCAACGTAGGGACTCTTGGCTTCTTGACTGTGACGGCGGACACCAATGGTGGTGTTGTGGTTGGAAACATCCAACTCAACAGCGCAACTGTTGACACGGAAGATTTCACTGGCGCCACAGGCACCCAGACTTACAACAGCGCAGTTGTTCTTGGCAATGCGGTTGGCTCAACGCTCACCTCAACAGGTGGCGGCGACATCGACTTTGCAAGTACGATTGACGCGGCGACTCTTGGCACGCAGACCTTAACGGTTGATGCAGCTGGCGACGCGATCTTTGGCGACAACATTGGTAATGGCCTTGCGCTTGGCGTGTTGGAAGTGACGGCTGGCGGAAGGATCACTCTCAACAGCGCGATCGTGAATACGAATAGCACCGCTGGCGCAACTGGCGACCAGTTGTTCAACAGCGCGGTTTTTCTTGGCAATTTGGTTGGCTCAACGCTCACCTCAAATGGTGGCGGCGACATCGACTTTGCAAGCACGATTGACGCGGTGAATTTTGGCACTCAAACCTTAACGGTTGATGCAGCTGGCGACGCGATCTTTGGCGACAACATTGGTAATGCCCTTGCACTTGGCGAGTTGGAAGTGACGGCTGGCGGAACGATCAATCTCAACAGCGCGATCGTGAAAACGCAAAACACCGCTGCAAGTGGCGACCAGTTGTTCAACAGCGCGGTTGTTCTTGGCAATGCGGTTGGCTCAGAGCTCACTTCAACAGGTCAAGGCGACATCACCTTTGTAAGCACGATTGACGCGGCGACTCTTGGCACGCAGACCTTAACGGTTGTTGCAGCTAGCTCTGCTTTCTTTGGCGACAATGTTGGTGCGACTGCGGCACTTGGAGAATTGACGGTAACAGCTCCGACCGGCATCAATCTTGGTTTCTTGACCCCGATCACGATCGATACCTTGGCGTCGGGGGGAACCACCGGTGATCAAACTTATTTCAACGACGTTACGTTATTCCAAAATGCAACTTTGACATCGACTACCGGCGGCGACATCAACTTTGTAGGAACAGTGAATGGTTCATCTGCTGGGGCGCAAACATTAACGGTTGATGCGGCTGTCAACGCGATCTTCGATGACAGCATTGGTAACGGCACGGCTCTTGGCGCGTTGGAAGTGACGGCCAACACTGGAACCATCCAGCTCAATGGTGCGGTTGTGAATACGGCAAGTAGCGTTCCTGCAGGCACATCTGGAACACAAATTTACAACAGCAACACTGTGTTGGGAACTACTGTCTCAATGACCGCAACGGGCGTCACTGGCGACGCAATTACCTTTAATGCTTTGCTAGACGGAGATACCGATGAAACAGAAAGCCTCAACCTTACCGCGGGTCCGAATGGCAACATCGTCTTCAATGGCGCTGTTGGAAGCGGTACTCGACTTAATGAGATCTTCATCCCTGTAACCGCCGGCGGCGCAAATGATGTGACATTCAACTCAACGGTCTCGGCGTTTGGCTTTACGCAACTTGCAGGAAGTGGAACGACAACGTTTGATGCTCTGTTTGATTTCACGAACAACTTTGAGTTCGTAGGAAATGAATTGACCATTAACGGTGGTGGAACCAACTCTGTTGGAACCACAATGCAAGTAACCAACCTTGGTCTGTTCACAACTGCCGCACCAGTTGGCCTAGTCCCCGGCGCCAACCTGCTCGTTGGAAATTCGTTCACTCAAGATGGAGCTGGTTCCAACAGCCTCGGCGGAAGTATTACAAGCACCAACGACAGCATCTCATTCCTTCGAGACGTCACCCTGACCTCGGGCATCACTATGACTTCAGGCGGTGGCCTAGGCGACGTGATCCTCTTCTCAAGTACGGTTGATGGAACGACAGATGATGCTGAGTCACTGGATCTCTCCGCCGGTCTTGGCAGCATCACCTTCCAAGGTGCCGTTGGCAGCGACACACGACTGGGAGAAATTGTGGTCATTAACGCATTGGACGCGACATTCAACTCAACGGTGTCCGCCTTTGCCTTTACGCAACTTTCTGGAACTGGAACAACTACGTTCGCGCAGCTGTTTGATTTCACGAACAACTTTGAGTTCATTGGAACTAACTTGACCGTCAATGGCGTTGGCGACAACACCGCTGGTACATCCTTTGAAGTTGATAACGCTGGCTTGTTTACAACCGCCGTCGGAGCCAATGTGGTTGCCGGTGGTCGATTCGACCAGTTCGGTACTGGAGCCAACAGCATCGGTGGCGACATCACGAGTACTTCATCTTTCATCAAGTTCGATACTCAAGTTGATTTAACAAACAACGTGGTCATGCAAAGTGGCCTGGGCTTAACTGATGACATTACCTACGGTTCAACCGTTGACGGTCTGTTTGATCTCGTAGTAATTGCAGGTGGCGGCGATGTGTTCTTTGACGCCGCCGTTGGTTCAATTGCGGCTCTTGACAGCCTGTCCGTGATCTCAGCTGACTTCACAACGCACTTTGCGGGCAATGTGACAACCGTGGGTGATCAAACCTACAACGGCGGCGCTCAATTGGATGCGGATATTGTGTTCACAGCAACTGACACTGACGGCGATATCACCTTTAATGGTGAGGTTCGCAGTGGAACTGGCGTTGAGGACATGACTGTGCTCGCTGGCGGCAACGTTGCCTTTGAAAACAATGTTGGTGGAACGGATTCCACCACTCAAATTGGAACGTTCACTGTTGACTGTGGCAACAACTTTGGTGAGACGATCACCTTCGGAGCTCTGGCATCAACAGTGCGTGCGGTGAATGTGAATTTGAACACCAACACGCTTCTGGTCACACCAGCGACGGTTGCCACGATTGTTGCCTTGGACAACATCAGCTTCGCCAACACCACATTTGCAATGGGCCAAAATCATAAGTTGACCGGCTTGGGCAATATCACTATCGGCGGCCTGGCTGTGGCCAACGCAACAAGCGTGACATTGGGTGACGTGAACGCGGTGGGCAACCTGAGCGTGACATCACCAAGCATCACATTGCTTGCGCGCGCCGCTGGTTCAATCCGCACCAACACTGGTGGTTCAATCAAGGATCCAATGGTTGACTATGTGGTCGGTGGTCAAGTGTTCTTCAGCACCGCGCCTGTCATGGGCGGAAGCGGTGGCCGAGCAACCTTCTCCAACCCAACGGGCAACGTGGACGGCTCAGGCACTCTTGGCAACTTTGCCAAGACGGTCTATCGAACCCCAATCACTGTGGCTCTGCTGACTGGACAAGTCGGTTCCGGTATCACCGGTCAAATCCTTGATCTCAGCGCTGCGAGTGGCGTGTCGTACACCAATCCTTCCACGATTATTCCACAGGCAATGCCATCGCTTCCTCCAGTTGGCTTGTTAGGCGACAGCGACACGCTTGACGAAGAAGATGCGGCTGATGCCACAGATGGCAAGTCCAAAGACGGTAGTAACTCAGCAGATTCAAAGGCCAAGAAGACAGCTTCTGAAAAGCCAAAGAGTCCTGCGGTGGTGCCAGTGGCTTCTCGTTGATCTGACATAAGCCACTGATGCTGTTATTATGTTTTGTTTAGTATTTCCGTGCCTGAAATGAATTGTTTATCTACAAAGGAACCCATCATGAGATTTGCCACCGTTATTCTTGCTTCCGCTATCTGCGCTTTGCCAACATTTGCTCTGGCAACTCCAGGCGCCTCCACTACACAAAGTGGAGCCACTCCAGCCGCATCCGCCGCTGCAGCGCAAAACACTCTTGTGAAGATCTCAACAATCGAAGGCAAGCCTGCCAACGATGAGTTCACCCGCAATGTGCAGGTGCTTCAGAATGAGCGCCAAGAAATTGTGAAATTGAACACGGCAACCAACGAGGCCGCCGCCGGTAGTGATGCTCGCAAGGCTTTGCAGGCCCAGCTTGACGCCGCCGTGGCTCGCCTTGACACTGACAATAAGACCATGGCCAAGACATACGGCTATTCAATCTTGCGCAACTATGTGCGTATTCCAGAAGTGAGCGAAGTGTATGTTGTGCTGACCGAGGATGAAATCGCCAAGCAACCAGCGTCAAAGGATGGCACCGCGCCAGCGAAGACACTGAAGGTGGTAACTCTGAACGATGCGCAAAGCAATCAATCCTTTCAAACGACCGTGCAGAATCTTCAAACAATGCGCCAGCAAGCCGCTTCCATGAAGAGCACGCTTGATGCTACAACTGATCCAAAGGACAAGGCGTATCAACAAGGCCAATTTGATTTGCTGTTAAAGCAACTCAACGAAGCCAATGCGCTCGCCACCAAAACCTACGCGTTCAATTTGAACCGTCAGTATGTGATGTCAATTGATAAGTCCACTTTGTACATCGCGGCAACTCCAGAAGAGGCCGCCGCGGCAAAGAAGGACGAGGACAAGAAGGCCGCTGCGGCGCCTTCTAGCAGCGCTGGCAAGACTGCGGCGCCTCGCTGATCGAATTGGCCGGAAATCCGGCAGCGTTGGGGCGCTACGGAAATATAAGTTGAATTGAAATGAATCCCCCCAATTTTGGGGGGATTTTTTTAAAGAAATTTGAAGTTAGGATCCAGAAAGTCCGACATGAAATCAAGCGAATAACAGCGTCTTTCATGTCCCTTTACTGATTTGGGTAGTCTAAACTGACCTTAGACCACTCCGCATCTAAATTATAATTTGGACGGATTCAAGACATCGAGAAAGATTTGGATTGAAATTTAATGATTGGTGTAGTACCACCTTATTTCAATAGGTTTTCTGCTCGGTGCGCCCCGGCTGTATGCGTGGTTGTGCTGTCGTTGAATGCTTGGGCAGTGGGGCAGAATTCTCGCCCTGGTTCCGTGCCGTTCATTCCCGATACGCGAAAGCCAAGCAGGGATATTCAGCCTTCGATTATTCCCGCCGCGCAACCAAAATCAACGCAGGAGGCTGTTGGCGGCGGAAATATTTTTTCGCCTTCCACTAATTTTTCATTTGATATTCAGCCAGCCAATCACCCGCACGTGCCAAGCGGCCAAGAATTGATGCAAACCACGGTGAGGCTGTTTCTTAAGGACGATATTTTTTCTGGCAGTTCAGCGTCTGGCGGCAAGCTGGCAACGCTTACCCTGGATCAACTTTCCATCCATAGCGCTTCGCTTACCAACTCGGCCAGGGTGGTTATTCAAAATGCGATTGTGGTGGCGGTGAACAAGGCGGGCGTGAGTGGGGTGGCGTGCTTGGTACGGCCCGCTTCCAATGCAAGCGAATCAAATAGTATTTTGTTGGTTGTCACCGACATCGCCGATGATTCGCGCGCGTCGCCAAGCGTGGCGATCGCAACAACTCCGCCCGTTGCAAAGCCAGTCGAGGTTGTTCAGGCGCCGCCGCCGCCCCAGCCACAGCCGCCCGAACCAGCTCAGCCGCCTCAAGCGCCGGTCATGGCTCCTGAAATCCAAACAGCTTCGGCAGTTGATGCAAGCCAAAATATTTTCTCGCAGTCAACTGATTTCGCATTCGAGATGGAGCCAGCAAATCATCCGCGCATGCCAACCGCGGAAACTCTCATGGCTACTTCGGTCACGCTGTATCAAAATGGCAATGTGTATTCCGGCAGCGCAACATCCAACAGCAAGCAGATCACTCTCACTCTTGATCAACTCGCCAAGCAGGGCGGTTCCCTCACCGATTCCGCTCCCGCGGAAATTGAAAAAGCCATTGTGGCAAAGGTAAATGACGTGGGAATTAGCGGCGTTCAATGTCTTGTGGAGCCCGCGCCTAACGCTCAATCGCCCAACAGCATTAAAGTGGTTGCGGCTCAACTTGCCGGCGTTCGCACCATCGCAAGCGGAGTGCGCGGCGGAGAGACTGGTCAATCTGTTGATAGCGAAAATCACGCCACTATAAAACAGCAGTCCCCATTGCGGCAGGGGGATGTGTTGGACAAGGAAGTTCTTGAGGACTATCTGTATTCCCTCAGCCGCTTTCCAGGGCGCACCGTAAGCGCCGCAGTTTCCAGCGAGCCGTCAAACGCGCAAGTGGTGTTGGATTATTACATTCAAGAAAAGAAAATCTTTGACGTCTACGCGTCGGTTTCCAACACGGGAACAACCGAGACCAGCAAGTATCAAGAGCGCGTTGGTCTTCTTGCCACGCAGCTCACCAACAACGACGACATACTTTCAATTGATTATCAAAATTCCAATTTCTCAGGCACGCAAAACGCAAACGGCTATTACGACGCGCGCATTGGAACCCTGAAGGATTTCCGTTGGCGTGTCACTGGTCAATGGGGCCAGTACTACTCATCCGATCTTGGCTTAGCCGCGGAGAATTTCAACGGAAGCAACTGGGGCATTCAAGGCGAAGTCATTTGGACTTTCCTTCAGAAAGGCAATGCTTTCTTTGACTTGGATTTAGGCGTGAAAGGCTGGAACGCCCAGACTGAAAATAATTTGCTTGCCAGCAACGGCAACGCCGACTTTATTACTTTGACTGGTTTTGTGAATGCTTTGGCAACTGGTGAAACATGGGCCCTTCAAGGCAGTCTTGGTGGCATGTACACAACCACCAACGCCAATCAGCAAAATCTTGATGACCTTGGTCGATTGAATACTTCTTCCAACTTCACCACATTGAATGGGTCGGTCTATGGCTCGTTCTACTTGGATCCACTTTTGGATTCCAGTTGGAAGGGCAGCAAGAGCATTTACAAACCGTTGGTGCATGAAATCTTTGGTTCCTTGCGCGGTCAATACGCGTTTGACTATCGCCTTACGCCACTGTCGCAATACACAATGGGCGGTCTTTACACCGTGCGCGGTTTCGCGCAGTCCATCACCGCGGGCGACAACGCTTTGGTGGGAACAATTGAATATCGCATGCATTTGCCGCGCATGTTCACGCCAAGCACGCCCACCGGCTCGTTTCCATCCGCCACCAAGCCGTTTCGCTGGGCTCCAGATAGCGGCACTGGCGCGGCGCCAGATTGGGACTTGGTGTTAAGTGGATTCTTTGACGCGGGCCGCGTGTACAACAATCAGTCCTACGAATTTGAAGCCAATACTCCCATGTACAGCGCGGGAGTTGGTCTTGATCTTACTGTCTTGCAAAACCTTACCGTGGGTCTTGATTGGGGCTGGGCGTTGAATTCAATTTCAAATCCAAGCGCTGGAGTGCAAGTGGATAGCGGAAGCAGTCAGTTCTGGTTCACCGCGACAATTGTTTACTAAATTTTATTCAGAAACAAAATCACAATGACAAACAAGCAGCCGAAATACAAAATTCCATCGACCACAATAGCTGGCAATATGTGTGGCAAGATGTGTGGCAACCTGCCTTGCTTTAAACTTTCTTTGTCCGCCGCCTCATACGCGCTCGCGGCAACGCTGGCCATGGCCGCCGCCGCCAACGCGGGTGGCGTTGACGTGTCCAAGATCACCCGCGGCAACGTGTCCTTCTCGCAAGACGGCAATCGCTTGGTTGTGCGCGCCAGCAATGGATCAATCATTGAATACAACCGCTTCTCCGTTGAAGCCGGTCAAATCATGCAGTTCATTCAGCCAAGCGCAAACTCGCGCGTGCTCAACCGCGTCACTGGCGCGGAACTCAGTCGCATTGACGGAGCTCTGTTGAGCAACGGCATTGTGTACTTGGTCAATCCGCAAGGAATTCGCATTGGCAACGGCGCGCTGATTAACGTGGGTGGTTTCTACGCCGCCGCCGGCGCCATGAGCGACAACGATTTTATTCGCGGCAACAATACGTTCACAGATCTTGCAGGCAAGGTCACTAACGAAGGCATGATCCAAGCGCAATCGGTTGCGCTTGTTGGTCAATACGTTGCCAATCACGGCACCATAAATGTTGACGACGGCATGATTGCAATGGCCGCTGGCGACACCGTGTTTCTACAAAATGGTCCAAGCCCATTTATGGTCACGGTGAATCGTTCCGCAATGGGCGCTGACGGTTCGGGCGCGGGCACCGAAGCCGCTGTGACAAACACCGGCACCATCAACGCGGGCAAGGGCCGTGTGTCCATGGGAAGCGGCGACTTCTACGCGCTGGGCATGAATCTGTCGGGAACAATCATTGGCAAAAGTATCGCGGCACGTGGCGGCAAGGGCAGTGTTGTTGCGGTCAACGGAACGCTTGATGCCTCTAGCAGTGCGGGCAAGGGCGGCGACATTGATGTGTTCGGCGACCGCGTGGGTTTGTTTGGCAACGCGCTTGTAAACGCAAATGGCGCAACCGGCGGCGGCAACGTTCGCATTGGTGGCGACTATCTAGGAAGCAACGCGGCAAATGCTCCGCAAGCCAATCGCACTTTTATTGGCACAGATGCGCGCGTTACGGCCAACGCAACGCAAGGCGGCGACGGTGGTCGCGTGATCGTGTGGAGTAATGAATACACCGGCTTCTTTGGAAGTATTGAAGCCAACGGCGCGGGCACTGGTAACGGCGCGGGCAATGGTGGATTTGTTGAAACCAGTTCGCACGACAACCTGCAAGCGTTTGGTCGCGTGGATGCCAAGGCCGCTTTGGGTGGCAAGGGCGGAATGTGGCTGATGGATCCCGCAGATGTCGCAATTGTTGCGGGTAGTGCTGGCGCGCTTGTGGCTGGCGTTTTTGATCCAGGCGCCAGTCCCGCACTCATTGGCGTGAATGAAATTAACGCTGCACTGAACGGCGGAACAAGCGTAACCATCAACACTGCCAGCGGCACGGGCGGCACGGGCATCATCGCTTTAACCGGCAATATTTTAATGACTGCTGGTGGCAGTCAGACCTTGACGCTGAATGCCTTGGCGAACATTATTTTAGACGGCAATATCACAGCCAGTGGTACAGGCAATAATCTCAGTGTGGTTTTAAACGCTGTCACTGGCGTGACCATGAACGGCACTATCACCACGCGGGGCGGAAGCCTAACAATTAACAACACGGGCGCATTCGCAGTGACGCAAGGGGGCGTCTCGGTTCTTACGATTGGCGGCACAACAAGTGTGCAAACTGGCGCTGGCGCAATCACGCTTGTGGGCGCGGCAGCAAATGACATGAATGGCGCTGTCTCTCTTAGAAATACTGGCGCGTTCGATGTTTCTATCACAGATGCAAACGGGCTGATCTTGGGCATATCAAGCGTTGGCCGGAATCTGTCAGTGACCACTGGAAGCGCCGGGATTCCTTTGTCGGCAAGCCTTACTCAAACAGGAGCTTTAATTGTTCCAGGAACAACAAGCATCACATCCTCCGCGGAAGTGACAGATATAGATTTGTCCACGCACCCCAACAACTTCGCAGGCACGTTCAGGCTTCTCACTGCGGAAAATATACGTGACTTCAGCCTACGAAATGTAAATCCTTCCGCGCGGGCGATTACGAATCTAAGCGACGCGGCGTTTCTTCGCAATTTATATATTAAGTACGATTTCGCGGCTTATGTGGTGCCATTGCTGGAGATGGAATTACTGAACAACATCACAGTGATCGCGGGTGGCGAGATCACGCAAAGCTCTTATATTTTTTCCAATGGCGATGCGAGTTTTACTACTGGCGCTTTCCCAATTACTTTGAATGGAAATAATTTTTTTGGTGGCTCGGCTTCGTTCGCCAACACTGGCGCGAATGATGTATCCATCACGGCGGGATTTGATTTGGGTTTGGGAACATCCAACATTGGCAGGGATCTGATCGTTGTCACTGGCGCTTCTGCCTCTGGAATTCCAGCAAACCTTCATCAGCATGGAGTGCTCACTGTTGGAAGAAATACAACTATCACATCTGTTGCGCCAGAGACAGATATAGATTTTTCCACGCAAGCCAACGACTTTGCGGGCACATTCACCCTTCTAACGCCGGCGCATGTGCATGACTTTGCGCTTCGCAACATCCACATAACCGCTGGCGCGGTTGTAAATCTTGACAACTCACTCACAGGCACCACCGGACTTGGTGACTTGACAATTATTTACGATTTTGCCGCCTATGTGGTGCCAACGTTGACCATGTCCACGCTTGGCAATGTTGCAATCACGGCCGGCGGGGCGATTACGCAAGATGTTGGCGGCATAGATAATTCCGTCACGGGCGGCACGGCAAGTTTCACAACGGGCGGCTTTGCGATCACGCTTACGGATGCAAACAATAATTTTGGCGGCGCGGTTTCTTTAGCCAACACAGGCGCGAATGATGTTGCCATTACAACTACGAACGGACTTACGTTGGGCACGCTCAATATCGCGGGTGGCAACCTCACGGCTATTTCCACTGGCGCAATGGATCTTGGCGTGGGCACAGTGGGCGGAGATCTATCGGCCAACTCAAATGGCGGCGCGATTACGCAGACTGGCGCGCTCGCCATCGGCGGAACTTCAGACATGAACGCGGGCGCTAATTCGATCACTCTTACGAATACCAGCAATGACTTTGGCGGCGCAGTGTCCTTGGCCAACACGGGTGCGTTTGATGTTGCAATCACGGGTGCCAGCGCTCTGACATTGGGCACGCTCAATATCACGGATGGCAACCTCACGGTAATTTCCACTGGCGCAATGAATCTTGGCGCGGGCACAGTGGGCGGGATTCTGTCGGCAAACTCAAATGGCGGCGCGATTACTCAGTCAGGCGCGCTCGCGATCGTGGGGATTTCAGACATCAACGCCGGCGCGAACTCAATCACGCTTATAGATCCCGGCAATGACTTTGGTGACGCGGTTTCCTTGGCCAACACTGGCGCGAATGATGTATCCATCACGACTGGATTTAGTTTGGTTTTGGGAGCATCCAATATTGGTAGAGATCTGTTCGTTGTCACCGGCGCCTCTGGGTCTGGAATTCCAGCAAGCTTTAGTCAAAATGGAGTGCTGACTGTTGGAAGAAACACAACTGTCTCATCTATTGCGCCCGGGTCAGATATAGATTTGTCCACGCAAGCCAACAATCTCTCTGGCACTGTGACAATTGACAACACCGCGGGCACGGCAAGCAATGTGCGTGATTTCAAGCTTTACAACACAAATGCCGCCGCGGGCGCGGTTGTAAATCTAAGCAACACCGGCACGACCAATCTTCGTGACTTAACAATTATTTACGATAATGCCGCCTATGTGGTGCCAACGCTGACCATGTCCACGCTACGCAATGTGGCAATCACGGCCGGCGGGGCGATTACGCAAGATGTTGGTGGCATAAATAATTCCTTCACGGGTGGCACGGCAAGTTTCACAACGGGCAACTTTGCAATCACGCTTACAGATGCCAGCAATAACTTTGGCGGCGTCGTAACTTTAACCAACACTGGCGCGAATGATGTTGCCATTACAACCGCAAACGCACTCACGTTGGGCACGCTCAGCATTGCGGGTGGCAACCTCACGGCAATTTCCACTGGCACAATGGATCTTGGCGCGGGCACGGTGGGCGGAAGTCTGTCGGCGAACTCAAATGGCGGCGCGATTACTCAGACTGGCGCGCTCTCCATCGGTGGAACTTCAAACATCAACGCCGGTGCGAACTCGATCACGCTTACGGATGCAAGCAATAATTTTGGCGGCGCGGTTTCCTTGGCCAATACTGGCGTGAATGATGTTGCAATTACGGATGTGAACGGACTCACGTTGGGCACGCTCAATATCACGGGTGGCAACCTCACGGCAATTTCCACTGGCGCAATGAATCTTGGCGCGGGCACAGTGGGCGGGATTCTGTCGGCCAACTCAAATGGCGGCGCGATTACTCAGACTGGCGCGCTTGTGATCGCAGGAACTTCAGACATCAACGCCGGCGCGAACTCAATCACGCTCACCAATTCAAGCAATGACTTTGGCGGCGCGGTGTCCTTGGCCAACACTGGAGTATTTAATGTCGCCATTACCAACGGCTCTGGCAATGGACTCCTGCAACTTGCGACGGTGTCCGCGGGCCAAAATTTCACCGCCACGGCTGATGCGATCACTCTTACAAGCACGGTAACTACTTCAATTTCAAACGCCGGTGCCGTTCGTGTAACGGCTAATGCTGGGCTGTTAACGATAAACGTGGGAGCAGACATTAACAGTGGTGGTGAAGTGATCTTGTCTGGCGATTCTGGAATTGTCACCGCGGGCAATGTGACCACGGCCAACGCCAACGTGTCTTTCCTGTCCGCAACAACGCTCACTGGCAATGTTGCAATTACCACGGGCGCAGGCGCTGCCACGGGTGACATTCTCTTTGATGGTGAGATCAGCGGTTCCAGTGGCGGTGAAAACCTGACCGTGACCGCCAGCGGAAATATTCAGTTCAACAACACCGTTGGCGGAACGCTTGCCACCACTCAGCTTGGAACTTTCACGGTTGACTGTGGAAATAATTTTGGAAATACCATCACCTTTGGAGCCTTGGCATCAACAGTACGTGCGGTGGATGTGAAGTTGAACACCAACACGCTTCTGGCCACACCAGCAACTGTCGCCACCATTGTTGCAAGCGGCAATATCACATTCTCCAACACCACATTTGAAATGGGTCACAATCATAAGTTGACAGGCTTGGGCAATATCACCATCGGCGGCTTGGCTGCGGCCGATGCCACAAGCGTGACCTTGGGCGACGTGAACGCGGTTGGCAACCTGAGCGTGACATCTTCAAGCATCGCATTGCTCGCGCGGGCATCTGGTTCAATCCTCACCAACACTGGAGGAACAATCACAGATCCAACAGTTGATTATGTGGTTGGTGGCCAAGTGTTTTTCAGCACAGCGCCAGTGATGGTTGGAAGCGGTGGTCGAGCCATATTCTCCAATCCAACCGGCAATGTGGACGGATCTGGAACACTGGGCGGCTTTGAACAGTCGCTGTATTCAGAGGCTATTACGGCGGCTTTGCTGACAGGTACAACTGGTCAGATCCTGGATCTCAGCGCTACGAATGTTGTGCCACCACCTCCTCCGTCCAATCCTGTGCTCAATCCAGCGAATATTATTCCCCCAGCAATGTCCTCGCTTGCATCCATAGGTTTTTTAGGTGACGGCGACACTTTGGATTCAGACGAGACCGACGACGATTTGAAGACCAAAAAAGAATCGGATAAGTCGTCGGCGAAAGACAAAAAATCATCATCGGACACGCCAACCACTGCGGCGCCTGTTTCGGCGGGGAGCCGCTAAATAGTTCTGAATAATTGGAATGATTTATAAATATGGGCGGCTCCGCTGTCCCCAAGACATTGGGCGGGCGCAATTCTGGTGGAGGATTGCAATGCAAAAAGTTCGACCAACATCCAGCGCCACCGCAACCAACGCACTTTCACCGCGGCGCGTATTCACATGTTTATTTGCGTGCGCGTTTATGTCCTGTGCGACTTTGGCGCAGACCATAAGCGCAAGCAACTTCACGGGGCGCTCCGCAAAAAATTCAGCGCAAGGCGGCGCGCAGGGTGGTCAAACAAGTGGCGGCAAGGGTGGCGCCAAAGGTGGCCAAACTGGCGGCAGAGGCGGTCCGCCAAATGGCGGCGGGCCAGAGACCAAGACCACAAGTCCCGCAACGGGCAAGGACCCGGCGATTCAGTGGTACGCAACTTTGGAGCGCGGGCTTGCGGAGGCCAAGCGCACCAACAAGCCGATTCTGTTTGTCACGGGCGCGCCGCATTGCTCGGGCGTGTCGGGCATGTGGTGTCCTGGCAAAAAGAAAATTGACGATGGCTGGCTCACGCACAACGACATCATTGAAGTGGCGCAGAAATTTGTGTGTATTCGATTGACTTCGTATGAGTCGCAGTCGGAGTCCGCGTTTATTGAGAAGTTGCGCGGCAATCCTGTGAATACTGCGTTTGCCATTTTAACGCCGCAGGGCGAGCCTGCGCTGAAAGTGCAGGGACTAGGGCGCGGGCCAAGTGAATTGTTTGGCGACACCGCCGACATGGTGAAGCAAATGAATGAAGTGGCGGCGAAGTTTGGTGCCACTGATGTGGCGCAAACTCCAATGTTGCCTGTGACGCTGAGCGCCAAGTTGGGGCTGGCTGTTGCGTCGGCGGATTTGCAACCGTTGGTGCTTGTGGTGGCTTCGGATGCCGCCGTGCGCGCCGCGCTAGAAGCTAAAGTTGCAAAGCTTGCGTGGAGTAAAGACTTTCAAGGATTTTTCACATACGCAAATGCCGCAAACACAAAGTCGCTTGTGCTGACAAGCGCCGCGAACACTTCGAGCGGCAACGTAGCGAACACCGTTGCCATGAACAAAGACAGCGTGTTGATTATTGAACCAGACATATTTGGCGCCGCGGGAAAAATTGTCGCGCAGATTTCCGCCAGCGATGTGGATACGCAATTGCCTAGCGCCATGAAGAGCGCGCGGACAAATCATGTGCGCATGGAAAAGTCGCGCGAGCAACTCAAGCGCATGGCGTTGGCGCAGGGCATTTACTTTGAAACTGGCATACCCGTGAGCGGCAAACGAGAAGCCGAAGACCGCGCCAAGTACAAGCAGAAGTTGGACGCGCGCAAGAAGACCTTGTAAGGCGCGGGCGTATGTATGAATTGCGTTCTGTAATCTGCCTGAATTTCTCACGCTATTCGCCCGCCATGTCTCGGTGCCGAATGCGCCAATAATCAATA
>Ga0209190_1001220_pt1 | contig 18039 bp, 20 predicted proteins | sample M_140205_XF_Meta_FD_187315 | JGI IMG/M metagenome (GOLD analysis project Ga0209190, IMG submission 187315) | Freshwater microbial communities from Lake Montjoie, Canada to study carbon cycling - M_140205_XF_MetaG (SPAdes) (version 2) | ecosystem: Environmental > Aquatic > Freshwater > Lake... | reverse complement strand
GTAAGACTTATTCACGAACCAACAGGACTCGTTGCGTCGTCGCAACAAGAGCGTTCGCAATTGCAAAACCGTGAGAGTGCGTTGAAGCGCCTCAAGACGATGGTCGCATCTCGTATCGAAGAAGAACGTGACGCTGCAATGAAAAAAATTGCGGGCAAGCCATCGGCGATTGGCTGGGGTAGCCAGATTCGCTCGTATGTCATGCAGCCGTATCAGATGGTGAAAGATGTGCGCACCGAGATTGAGAGCGGAAACATCGCAGGGGTTTTGGACGGAGATCTGAATCTCTTTATGGAGGGCTATCTCAGGTGGCGCCGTGCAAACTCGGATTCATAAACTAAACTGAGTTTTCGTCGCCTGGAAGGGGCCCCATGATCCGTTTGGAAAGTGTGACCAAGAGGTACGGCACCGAAACGGTGGCCGTTCGAGATGCAAGTTTCGATATCGCTAAAGGCGACTTCGTGTTTTTGGTTGGACCATCTGGATCTGGCAAGTCGACACTGTTGCGACTAATTAACCGTCAAGAACAGCCCGAGCGTGGCGAGGTGTGGGTGGCTGGGCAAAACGTTAATGAGATGGCCGAGTCGCGCGTTCCGTATTTGCGCCGCAACATGGGCAACGTGTTTCAGGATTACAAGTTGTTGCCCAACAAGACAGTTTTCGAAAACGTGGCGTTTGCTCTCGAAGTCATTGGTAAGCCAAGACACGTCATCAATCGACAGGTTCCGGTTGTGCTCGAGTTGGTGGGTCTTGCTGGCAAGGAAGATCGTTTCCCAGAGCAGTTGTCGGGTGGAGAGCAACAGCGCGTGTCGATCGCGCGAGCATTTGTTAATAGACCGCTCATCATGTTGGCCGATGAGCCAACCGGCAACCTCGACCCAGCAACGGGCGAGGGCATCATGGCGCTATTGGAAGAGATCAATCGCACGGGCACCACAGTGGTGATGGCAACGCACGACCATCGTGTTGTTAATGCAATGCGTAAGCGCGTTATTCAACTTGACCGTGGTGTCATCGTGCGCGACCAAGAACGCGGGGTGTACGAATGATCGCCCGTATTGCATATGCGTTTCGCGAAATGTGGGCAAGCTTTAGGCGCAACCTCACACTTACTGTCGCAGCCATCCTTACGTCAGCCATTGCGCTGCTGTTGGTGGGCACAACATTTTTGATTCAGCGCGCATTTGACAATCTGCTTGTGCAGTGGCGTGGCGACGTTGAGATGATTGTGTTTGTGCGCAGCGATGCAACACCCGAGCAGATCTCGTTGATCGACCAGACAATTAAGGCTGCACCAACCATCATTGATGCTGAAAAGTTGCTGTACCTAGACAAAACTCAAAGCTACGAAGAAGCAAAACGGATTTTTGTTGGAGATCCTGTCACCTTGAGTTTGCTGACCCCCGACAATATTCCGTCGCAGTTCAAGGTTGTACCGATTACTCAAGACCCAGAGCTCGTGCGTAGTTTGAGTGAGCAATATCGCTCCTTGCCTGGCGTGCAAGATGTGGCTCTTGCCGAAGACGAGTTTCAAGTGATCTCGACGCTGTCTCGTTTCGTGCGAACTGTCACGTTGGTGATGTCGCTCGTTTTGTTGGTCGTAGCAGTAGGCCTGATTTGGAACACGATTCGTACAGCGATGTTTGCGCGCAGGCGGGAGATAGAAGTGATGAAATTGGTCGGAGCAACAAACTGGTTTATCAGGGTGCCGTTCATGCTTGAAGGCTTATTGCACGGTTTGCTCGGAGGCATTGCATCTTGTGGTGGGCTGTGGGTGCTCAACTCTGCATGGACCAATGGCGTCGCTGGGTTTAAGCCCGGTACAGGAATCAGTTCGCTCGTTGTACCGTCTAGTTATTTGACGGGAGTGATGTTGATGATTCTTGCAATAGGTGCGCTTGTCGGTGCTATTGGTTCAGCCATTGCGGCTTCACGATTCTTAGATGTATAGACGTATAAACGCAACACTGTAAAGGCACCCAGCACATGTATACAGAAATCATTTACGAGGTGAGCAACAACATCGCAACGGTCACGATGCATCGCCCCGACAAGATGAATGCGTTTACGGGTGTGATGATGAACGAGTTGTTGCAAGTATTCGACGAGATCGATGCCGATGACAACGTGCGTGCAGTGATCGTCACGGGCAGTGGTCGCGCATTTTGTGCGGGTGCCGACTTGTCGCACGGTGCAGACACATTTAGCGACGGCAAGTTGAGTGGTCAAAATCCAACCTCGGTGCGTCGCGATGGTGGTGGCATGGTGACTCTGCGCATGTTTAGGTGCAACAAACCAATCATTGGTGCGATCAACGGCGCGGCAGTTGGTATTGGTGCGACGATGACGTTGCCAATGGATATTCGAATTGCTGCTGACACCGCCAAAATGGGTTTCGTGTTTACTCGCCGCGGCATTGTGCCTGAGGCTTGTTCGTCATGGTTTTTGCCACGTCTAGTAGGTATCGCACAGGCCCAAGAATGGGTGCTGACCGGACGGGTCTTTTTGGCCGACGAAGCATTGCGTGGTGGTCTCGTGCGCAGTATTCATCCGCAGGCAGAGCTACTGCAAGTTGCTCGCGAACTTGCGCAAGAAATTGTGGACAATACGGCTCCGGTTTCTGTTGCTCTTGCACGTCAGATGATGTGGCGAATGCTTGGGGCTTCACACCCAATGGAGGCACATCGTGTTGATTCACGTGGCATTCAAGAACGTGGTCGTTCGGCAGACACCCGCGAAGGTGTCATGAGCTTTTTGCAAAAGCGACCAGCGGTGTTTACCGACAAGGTGAGCACAGACATACCAGACATTTTTGCGGGCTGGGAAGAACCAGAGTTTTTCTAGTTCATGAGTCTTTTTGAAGAAGTAGGCGGCTCACAGTTTTTTGATCGATTGGTCGATCGTTTTTACGAAGGTGTAGCAACAGATGATGTGTTGCTGCCGTTGTACCCAGAGCAGTCAGACTTGAGCGGAGCCAAAGAACGCCTCACACTTTTTCTGCAGCAATATTGGGGTGGACCAACGACGTATAGCGATCAACGCGGGCATCCACGTTTGCGACAAAGACATTTTCCATTTGTGATTGGCGAACGCGAACGAGATCGTTGGATGGTGCACATGATGGCCGCAGTTGATGAACTCTCACCCAATGAGACGGTTCATCAGCAACTGACGGAATATATGACGATGGCATCAACAGCCATGATCAATTCGCCCGGCGCAACTATTTGAGTGCGTAACACGCAATTGCGGTAGCCGACGCAACATTGAGCGAGTCAATCCCGACTGCCATTGGAATGTTGGTCAGAATTGTGCATGCTTCAAGCGCTGCATCGCTGAGACCCTGGCGTTCAGAACCGAGCACAAGGGCGCGGGGCTGAGAGTCGTCAAGATTGATGTGATTCATTGGCAGCACTTGCTTGGTTGGGTGGGTCAATGTCATGCCCACAACAGCGAAGCCGCGACTTGCAAGTTGATGCAACGTGGTTGAGATGTCGGTAATTCGCGCGTAGGGCAAGTTGAAAGTGGTGCCCATCGATACTCGCAGTGCTCGTCGGGTGAGTGGATCAGATGACGTTTGGTCAAGCAGCATTGCGTCCCATCCAAGTGCAACTGCGCTTCGTGCGATGGCGCCAACGTTGCTGGGGTTGTCGATGCAATCCAGAATAACGAGCCGTGTAGACGTGTCTATTAATGATTGTGCATCGCGCAACGCTGGACGGTGAAATACGCCGATTGCGTCGAGTGGAACACCGAGCCCAGTGACTTCGCGGCGAATGTCGGCCGAGGCGCTCAATGTGATGCCACCGTGCTGGTTGATGTCGGCAACGAAATCTTGTGCACATTTTGGGTCGCATAAGACAACCGAAGGTTTGCAACCAGCTTCGAGTGCGCGGCGGACAACGAGGTCACCTTCTGCGACAAACATTCCATTTGATTCGAGGTTGTTGACTTGTGCGGCCTTGCGTTGCGCGATGGTGTTGAGTTGTCGTTCGCGCCAACGAAATGCATTCAGCCGTTCGTCAGATGCATCGTCGACTTCGATAATCACGAAAAGTTATTTTAGAATTGCCATGGGAAGGCGTCCCAGTTTGGGTCGCGCTTTTCAAGAAAAGCGTTGCGTCCTTCTTCTGCTTCGTCTGTCATGTAGGCAAGTCGTGTGGCCTCTCCGGCGAACACTTGCTGGCCAACAAGACCATCATCGATCAAGTTGAACGAAAACTTGAGCATTCGCTGTGCGGTTGGGCTCTTTGAGTTGATTTCTTTTGCCCACTGCAGTGCTGTTGCTTCAAGTTCGGCGTGTGGTACGACGGCATTGACCATGCCCATGCGCTGCGCATCATCGGCGGAGTATTCACGGCCAAGGAAAAAGATTTCTCGAGCAAATTTTTGGCCAACTTGTCGCGCAAGATATGCCGAACCGAATCCGCCATCGAAGCTTGCAACATCGGCATCGGTTTGCTTAAAGCGAGCATGTTCTTTGCTTGCCAATGTGAGATCGGAAACCACGTGCAAACTGTGTCCGCCACCCGCGGCCCAACCCGGCACCACGCAGATCACAATCTTCGGCATGAATCTGATTAGACGTTGCACCTCGAGAATGTGTAGTCGACCGGTGCGACCTTGATTGATGGTGCTTGCGGTGTCTCCGTCGGCGTACTTGTAGCCGTCCTTGCCTCGAATGCGTTGGTCGCCTCCGCTGCAAAAAGCCCAACCACCATCTTTGGCTGATGGTCCGTTGCCGGTGAGTAGTACGCAACCAACGTCGGTTGTTTGGCGTGCGTGATCGAGAGCGACAAAGAGTTCGTCCACTGTTGCCGGACGAAAAGCATTGCGCACTTCTGGGCGATTGAACGCAATGCGCACTGTGCCGTGGGCGAGTGCGCGATGGTATGTGATGTCATTAAACGAGAAACCTTCAACTTCGCGCCAAGCTGTTGGATCGAAAATGTCGGAAACCTGTTTGGTGTTCACCGTTCTATCTTACAAACTAGACACGTTGGCGCGGTGGGCGTGCTCGGGGTGCTCAAGCACGAACCGTTCTGCCCATTCTTTGGAGGTGGCATCAGATTGCTTCTTTGTTTGCGGGGCAGGCACCGTATCGATAGGAGAGTCAATGTGGTTCATCACCAGGCGAACTGTTGCATCCATGTCATGAGTCAGTTGCTCGTAGGTGATATCTAGCGGCACGATGTTGTTGTCGACAAAATATTTTTGCCACTGAGTATTTTCATCGCTAATGCGTGCAAGGGCGATTTCGATTGCGTCACCGTCATAGATGGGCTCACGTTGCACTTCCATGTTGCTGTTCCATGACTCGCTTTGGGATGCACGGACAAATGAAATTGCTTGGCGGATTTCGTTTTGGCGCATGATGCGCACCCAGCGCACAGGCACACCCCAATAGTTGGCATTCAGATCAAGGTCGAGCATGTGGCGCTTGTATTGATTCCAGTGCATTTTGATTCCGAACACTCCGTTTTGCGTGGTATTGATTTCGGCAAGACGAGTGAGGTACGACAGGTAAGAGTGGTGAGAAAAATACGAAATGTCTCGCCATGCCGATCTGCCAAGCAGTTTGCGAAGCGCACTGATCGGTTGGCGAGTTGGGGTGATCGCTGGCACTCCATATTTATTGCGGAAGCGGACAAAGTTTTGAGTGTGGATGTTGAGGTATTCCACTGGGGTGCCAGCGGCCAACGTGCCACGCAGTATTGAGCACAACAGTGTGGAGCCAGTGCGCTCGACCGAGGCAACGACCAATAATTTTTTGGTTTCCACGCTTCAGATCCTAGAAGAAAGGGCCATTGCTGATACCGTTTTGCGGCAGTATCAACCAGCAGTAATCAACAACTATCCCCCAAACTCAAATTCGATGGAGACCACCATGGCCGCACAACTCACACTCGCCGACTGGACAAAGCGCGCAGGTCAAAAAGTATCGCGCACGCAATTATTCATTGATGGCAAGTTTGTAGATGCGGCAAGTGGCAAAACATTTGAGTCAATCAATCCTCGCGATGGAAGCATCATCGCACATGTTGCCGAAGGCGATGTTGAGGATGTCAATCGCGCGGTTGCAGTAGCAAAGCGCACGTTTGAGGCTGGCATCTGGAGCGAGATGGCTCCGCTCGATCGAAAGAATGTGATGCTCAAGTGGGCGCAGTTGATCCGTGATCATGCCGAAGAGTTGGCATTGCTCGAAACCATGAACTGCGGCAAACCAATCAGCGATTCACTCAACGTGGACGTTGTGTCGTGTGCCGGCAACATTCAGTGGTACGCCGAAACTATTGACAAGTTGTACGGTGAGATTGCTCCAGTACCTCGTGACTCGATCGCGTTGATTGAGCGCGAGCCAATGGGCGTTGTCGGAGCAGTGGTTCCGTGGAACTACCCGCTGATCATTAGTTCGTGGAAAGTTGGCGCTGCACTTGCAGGTGGCAACTCTGTCATTCTGAAGCCTGCAGAGCAGTCGCCATTGTCGGCGTTGTTGTTTGCAGAACTCGCAGTGCAGGCCGGTTTGCCTGCTGGCGTATTCAACGTGGTCAACGGCTTTGGCCCAAGCTGTGGCGGCACACTCGGCAAGCACATGGACGTCAACAAACTTGCCTTCACTGGCTCGACCGAAGTTGGCAAATATTTCTTGAAGTACTCCGCTGAAAGTAATGCAAAAGCGGTTTCACTCGAATTGGGTGGCAAGACACCACACGTGGTGTTGAGCGATTGCCCAGACATCGATGCTGCGGCATCTGCAATTGCGTGGGGTGTGTTTTACAACGCTGGCCAAACATGCCATGCCGGTACTCGCATGGTTGTTGACCAGAAGGTTGAAGATGAGTTGTTGCAGAAGATTCAGGATGTCTCAAAGACAATCATGCCTGGCGACACCTACGACCCGAAGACCGCGATGGGAACAATTGTGGATCGCTCGCAGTTCGACCGCGTGAACGAGTACATCAACATTGGCAAGAGCGAGGGAGCAATTGTGCACACGGGTGGCACACCTGTCGAGCCAGTCAAGGGCGGCATCTTTATTCCACCAACGATTTTCAAAGGCGTGAAGCCAGGTATGCGCATAGAGCAAGAGGAGATCTTTGGTCCAGTACTTGGCTCTATTCGAGTAACAAACGACGAAGATGCAGTGCGCATTGCAAATGATTCGCAGTATGGTCTTGCCGCTGCGTTATGGACACGAGACGTTTCAAAGGCCCACAAGATTGCGCGTCAATTGCGTGCAGGAACCGTATGGGTCAATACGTTTGACCGCGGTTCAATCACCACGCCATTCGGTGGATTTAAGCAATCGGGTACAGGTCGCGATCGCTCGTTGCACTCGATCGAGGGCTACACCAACCTGAAGACAACTTGGATTCAACTCTAAACATCTCAATACAACTATCAATTCGTAAAAGATAAGCAAAGGGGCTCATATGCGTTGCGGATTTATCGGTCTAGGTCACATCGGCAAGTTTTTGGCAGGCAGTTTGCTCCGCAACGGGTTTGAGGTCGCTGTGTACGACCTCAACGCCGACGCAGCAGCGCCTCTCGTAGCCAAAGGTGCAAAGTTGGCTGGTTCGATCAAAGAGTTGTGCGATGCATCCGACACGGTGTTTACATGCTTGCCGTCGCCTCGTGCAATTGACGCTGTTGTTGCTGGTAGTGGTGGAGTGATTGAGTCACTTGCCGGCCGAGCAACTCGCGGCACATGGATTGACATGAGCACCAATGACCAAGACGAAACATTGCGTCTTGGAGCGATGTGTGAATCAAAGGGCATCAATGTGCTCGAGTCACCAGTGACAGGTGGTGTACATAAAGCAGCACACGGAGACATCACCGTCTTGGTGGGTGGCGAAGAAGCAGTATTCAAAGCGCACGAGAAGGCTCTGAATGCGATGGGTCAACCGGTGTTGTACATCGGCAAGTTGGGGAGTGCTGCAGTAATCAAAGTGATCACCAACATGCTTGCATTCATTCACTTGGTTGCTGCAGGCGAAGCATTGATGCTTGCAAAGCGTGGTGGGCTCGATCTTGGCATCGCGTTTGAAGCGATCAAGCAATCATCTGGCAACAGTTTTGTGCATGAAACGGAAAGCCAAGTGATTCTCAACGGCAGTTACAACATCAACTTCACCATGGACTTGGCACTCAAAGACATGGGCTTTGCGCTCGGGTATGGCAAAGAGTTTGGTGTGCCACTCGCATTGGCAACTTTGACAAATGAGCAATTTGTGAAGGCAAAGGCTGCCTACGGTGGCGAGGCTTGGTCGTCACAAGTAGTCAAGTTGCTTGAAGATGCAACCGGCTCAGACTTGCGCGCACCTGGCTTTCCTGCCGAATTGGAATAGAGTCTTTCTCGTTAGTCCAATGTAAGCACTGGGGGCACGAGTGGCGCACAAAAGAACTCGCAGAGAATTGGCCGCTGCATTTCGATGGGCTGCCAGACTTGATTACCACGAAGGCATAGCCAACCATTTCAGTGCTGCAGTCAGTGATGACGGACAAGAGTTTTTGATCAACACACGTGGCATGCACTTTTCTCGTGCTCAGGCAAGTCAGTTGGCGTTGGTGACCACAACCGATCGAGCGTCTGACCCAGTTGCACAGAACGTAGATGCAACAGCGTGGATTTTGCATTCATTTATCCATCGCAATGTGCCTCGGGCCAGATGCATCTTGCACACCCACATGCCATACACAACGGCACTTGCAAGCTTGAAAGACTTTGAGTTTTTGATGCTGGATCAAAATGCGTGCCGTTTTTATGATCGCATCGCATACGACCGCCACTATGCGGGCATGGCACTTGAACCCACTGAGGGTGAGCGGGTGGCTTCACTTTTGAAGGATGGCAAAGACATCTTGTTTCTTGCTAACCATGGCGTGTTGGTGGTAGCGGACACGATTGCACAAGCCTTTGACGAGTTGTACTACCTCGAAAAGGCAGCACAATTGCAAGTGATTGCTCTTTCGACTGGACGCGAACTGCAACTGGTGGATAATGAGACTGCAGCTCTTGCATGCAAGCAGTGGCGCGAGTATCCAGAGGCTGCCGAGTTGCATTTTGCGGCCTTGATGGACATTCTTGATATTGAGTCAGCCGACTACATTAAGTGAGTCCGTTTAAACCCCTCAGAGCCAGAAAGTAGAACAATTCTATGAAAGCAGCAGTGTGTCGCGAGTTTGGTAAGCCACTCGTCATCGAAGAAGTACAACTTGCCGATGCTGGTCCTGGCGAAGTTCGTGTCAAGGTTTCGGCCGTCGCGATTTGTCACAGCGATATCACTTACGCAGAGGGTTCATGGGGCGGCACATTGCCAGCCATCTATGGTCACGAGTGTGCTGGCGTTGTCGAAAAAGTGGGCGCTGATGTCACCACTGTCAAAGTGGGAGAGCACGTTGTTGTCACATTGATTCGGTCGTGTGGACATTGCCATGGTTGCAGCATGGGGAACCCTGTTACATGCAGCACGCAATTTCCTCTCGATGCTAAGTCGCCAATCACCGATGCAAAAGGCAATTCGATTGTGCAGAGCATGCGCACGGGTGGCTTTGCTGAGTTTGTACTCGTGCACGAGTCGCAGTGTGTGGCAGTGCCAAAGACGATTCCGATGGCAAGTGCATCGCTCCTTGCATGCGGTGTCATCACTGGATTTGGTGCAGTAACCAATACTGCAAAAGTTCCTGCTGGTAGTCACGTCGTCGTTATCGGCACTGGTGGTGTTGGTCTCAATGCGATTCAGGGTGCACGCGTGAGCGGCGCACGCACGGTTATTGCCATTGATATCGCCGACAACAAGATTGCGGCTGCCAAAGATTTTGGTGCAACGCATGGCATCAACTCCAAAACCGAAAACGTTGCAGAGCGTGTGCTCGAACTTACCGATGGTCGCGGTGCCGACTACGTGTTTGTGACTGTTGGTGTCAAGTCGGCATTTGACTCGTCATACGGCATGCTGGCCAAGAGCGGTTCGGTAGTGCTTGTGGGCATGCCGGCAAGCGGCGTGATGTCGGAAATCGACCCAGGCACGATGGCTGCTTACAGCCAAAACATCTTGGGTTCAAAGATGGGTTCGGCTCGAATTCAAGTCGACATTCCAAATCTTGTTGGTTTGTACAACCAAGGTCGAGTCAAGTTAGACGAACTCGTCACGAAGACATATCCGATTGAGGAAATCAATGAAGCAATCGACGCAGTGAAGCGCGGCGAAGCACTTCGCAACGTGATTGTGTTCTAGGCGACTGCTCTTTCATGAAAATTGTTGACGTCAAAACATTTGTGGTGGGTAACCCACCTCCGCGTTTTGGCGGTCGCTATTTTATTTTTGTCAAACTCACTACAGACTCTGGCATTACGGGCATCGGCGAGGTCTACACCGCCACTTACTCACCCCATCTTGTAGCCAAGATGATTGAGGAAGTTGCTCAACGTCACGTCATCGGCAGTGATCCGTTTCATATCGAGATGATGTGGCGCAATGTGTACGGCCGTGGGTATTCGTTGCGTCCCGACCTCACAACAGGTGGCATCGTGAGCGGTATTGAGATGGCCATGTGGGACATCTGCGGCAAAGAGACTGGCAAGCCCGTATACGAATTGCTGGGTGGTCGCGTGCACGACAAATTGCGTGCATATACGTATCTCTATCCACCCGTTGGCGTCGATGTCTATGCAGATGACCCGGTGTATAGCGACCCCGATGCAGCAGCCGAGGCTGCGGTGCGAGAAGTTGAACGCGGTTTTACTGGGGTCAAGTTTGATCCAGCCGGAAGGTATTCGGTGTTTGACGGTCGGCAGCCTGCGTTGCATGCAATTGATCTCTCGGTCAAGATGGTGCGCGCAGTACGCGAAGCTATTGGCACTCGCGCCGACATCTTGTTTGGCACTCACGGTCAATTCAGTGCGTCTGGAGCAATTCGACTTGCTAAGCAACTCGAAAAGTATGACCCATTGTGGTTTGAAGAACCAGTGCCACCAGATTCGCCAGAAGAGATTGCCAAAGTGGCTCGTGCAACCAGCATTCCAATTTCGGCAGGCGAGCGACTCACCACAAAGTACGAGTTTCATCAACTGCTCAAAACTGGTGCGGCATCGATTTTGCAACCAAACCTTGGGCGTTGCGGTGGATTGCTAGAAGGCAAGAAGATTGCATCCATGGCCGAGGTGTATCACGCGCAAATTGCGCCGCACCTGTATTGCGGACCAGTTGTTGCCGCCGCCAACATTCAACTCGCCACATGTACGCCAAACTTTTTGATTCTTGAAACCATTCAGGGGTGGCAGGGCTTTCATGCAGAACTCGTGAAGACATCGATCAAATTTGAGGGCGGCTTCATCATCCCACCGACCGAACCTGGTTTGGGAATTGAACTGAATGAGAAAGTTGCGCTCGCCAATCCATACACCGGCAGCGAGCTGCATCTCGAAATGAGTTCGGTACCAGCAACACTGTTGTAGTTTTTGATCATCATGTCTCTTGGTCGCGCAATCCCGCTGTGGCAAGAGGACGTGCAGTTAAATGCCACCACTCGACGAAACGCTGTTGATGGCGTTGTTGAATCCGATGTCGTCATTGTGGGTGGTGGGTACACAGGATTGTGGACTGCCTTTTATCTCAAGCAACTCGCCCCACATTTATCAATCTCACTCGTTGAGTCTCAGTTTGTTGGGTTTGGAGGCAGTGGTCGCAACGGCGGTTGGTGCAGTGCATTTTTGCCCATGTCACCGAACGAGATGTCGGCTGAGCATGGTTTGCAAGCAATGCGCTTTTTACAGGATCAAATGTTTGCAACTGTGGATGAGATTGCTCGCGTTGCTCAGGAGCACAATATTGCATGCGATTTCCATAAGGGTGGCACCATTACGTCGGCGTCAAACCCAGCACATGTCGAGCGATTACATCACTACATAGATGATTGGCATGCTGCGGGGTTTAGCACTACCGATATGACTTGGGAAAGTGCCGAACAGATTTCGCAACGCATTCACGTTTCGTCCACTTTGGGTGGCATGTATAGCCCGCATTGCGCTGTGGTGAACCCGTGGAAGTTGGTGACAGGGTTGGCACGAACAGTGGAGAGTCTTGGTGTCGTGATTTTCGAGGATTCGCTTGCGCTCGCAATTGAGCCGCGAAGAGTTGTGCTTGAGCGGGGTGAAGTTCGTGCCAAATGGGTGGTCAATGCTCTTGAGTCCTTCACCTCACAACTTCCTGCAGGTAAGCGCAAGATCGTGCCGTTGTATTCGTTGATGGTGGCAACCGAGCCACTTTCGGAATCTGTGTGGAGTTCGCTTGGTTGGACACATCGTGAAACTTTCGCCGATGGTCGCAACATGGTCACCTATGCGCAACGTACGGCTGACGGTCGCATTGCGTTCGGTGGTCGTGGTGCGCCGTATCACTTCGGTTCAAGTATTTCTGACTCGTATGATCGCAACACAACAATTCATGGTCGGCTCGAGCAAACTGTGCAAGAGATCTTTCCTCAAGTAGCCGACGCGCGATTTACTCATCACTGGGGTGGACCTGTTGGTGCACCACGAGACTGGCATGCATTTGCCAATGTCGATGCCGAAACCGGCCTTTGTGCAGGTGGTGGATATGTCGGTGACGGTGTTGCATTATCAAGTTTGGTCGGCCGAACACTTGCGCATCAGATTGTCGGTACTGGCGATGCGCTTACCCGCTCTGCGCTTGTCAATCATCAGTCAAAACAATGGGAAGTTGAGCCACTTCGTTGGCTTGGGGTCAATTCGTTATTGGCCCTCACCGAATATGCCGACAAGGCAGAGCGACGCACTCATCGACCAATGAAACGATTGCTCGCACTTCGCGACGGATTGTTGGGTTAATGATAAATCCGCTCGGGGTGTAGAATAATTCTTATGGTTCGGCACGAAGAAGGTCATTTCAGTCATCGAATTGGGTTGTTACGCGCGATGGTGCTTGGTGCAAACGACGGAATCATCTCGACTGCATGTTTGATCTTGGGTGTTGCTGCGGCAGATGCATCCCGTGGCACCATCATTACTGCTGGTGTTGCAGGCTTGGTTGCAGGTGCAGCCTCAATGGCCATCGGTGAATATGTTTCTGTGAGTGCGCAGCGCGATGCCGAACAGGCTGATATCGCAAAGGAAACATGGGAACTCGAGAACACGCCCGAGCACGAACTTGATGAGTTGACCGCAATATATAAAGGCAAGGGACTCACTCAGGAGTTGGCGCGTGCGGTGGCGGTTCAGTTAACGAAAGAGGATGCGCTCAAGGTCCACATGGCCGAGGAGTTGGGCATTACTCATCTGACCCTTGCCCGCCCCGTGCAGGCAAGCGTAAGTTCTGCTGGTTCTTTCTCGGTTGGTGCAGCAATTCCGCTCATTGCTGTAGCTCTTGCAGCGTCATCCCAGCGCATCGCTACAACCATTGTTGTTGCTGTATTTGGGCTTGTTGCGCTTGGAATCTCAAGTGCGAAAGCCGGTGGAGCACATCCATTGCGACCAACGTTCCGTGTGGTTTTTGGTGGTTTAGTGGCGATGGCTTTCACTATGGCCGTGGGCCATTTTGTTGGCTCTGCAGTTGCTTAGCTCAGACTCCTGAGTCAATAGGCTGTTGCAATGACAATTTCATTTCGCGCACTCGAGATTCCTGCATCCGACTTGGCTCAAAAACCACTTGGTCAACCTTCGGCCGAACCATTGACAGGAGAAATACTTACTCGTGCTCAAGTGTTCCTTGACAACGAGACTGTGACTGCGGGAACGTGGGAGTGCGAGCCAGGTGAATCACGTTGGGAATTCGCAACTCGTGGCGAAGTGATCTACGTTTTGAAGGGCCGCATGATCGTGCACGAAGACGGTGGCGAACCAGTCGAGCTCACTGAAGGTTCAAGTTGCATCTTTCCAATTGGCTGGAAGGGCAAGTGGACCGTTATCGAGACACTGCGCAAAGTGTTCGTTGTTTATCGCACGAACTAGCTATCACGAACTAGCTAACTGATAGCAATGCGGATGAAATGAGGTCCGCTGCTGTTGAGTGCTGCATCAAGTGATGTTGCAAGTTGTTCAGGTGTCGTGACGTCAACTGCATTCCAACCAAATCCGCGAGCGATTGCTGATGGATCGTGTGAAGTTACGTCAACTCCCATGCGTGGCGCTTGCACATCGTCAAATGATGTACGGATCTGTTCGTAGCCGCTGTTGTCCCACAAGATCATGACGATGTCGCTTGCGAGATCTTTCGCTGCTGCCATTTCGGCAACGGTAAATAGCCAACCGCCGTCGCCTGCAATGGCAAGAACTGGTCGGTCTGGTGCGGCAACTGCCGCACCGATCGCCATTGGCAGTGCGCAACCGAGTGTGCCAAAACCGTAAGGTGCCAACCAAGAGCGACTGCGAGTCGCCGGCAACCACCAGTGAGCCGAGTATCCAAGTTGTGTTGAATCAAGTGCAACAATCGCGTTGTCTGGCAGCCATTGTTCGATGACTTGTAGCCACGGAACAAACGTGTTGCTTGTCTTATTGCGCGCATGATCTCGCCATTGCTGCGCTCGCTGCGCACCTGTAGTTGCATTGCGTGCCACAATGCCACGAGAAAGTGATGTAACTGTGTGCGCAGCATCGCCAACAATGCCGACTATTGGGGTGGTGCGACGATTGATTTGATCTGGATCAATGTCAATGCGAATAACTTTGCCACCGAATTGCAACGCTCTGCCGTCGTTGTAGAGATCGGTATCAGACAACTCGGTGCCAACAACGATCACTACATCGGCAGCCTCGATATCTTTTTGCACACGACCGAACACCAAACAGTTACCAGCACAGAGTGGGTGAGATGACGACATCACACCTTTGGCATTGCCGGTCAAAAGCACTGGTGCATCAAGTGCTTCGGCCAGCGCAACGAGTTGGGTTGATGCATCAATTGAACCGCCGCCAGCGATGATCACTGGCGCCGAAGACGCGTTGATGATGTCGAGCGCTCGAGCAATGTCGTTGTCGTGAGCAATTGGACGAACAGCAGGTGTGTGCACCCGCACAAATGGTGCGCACGGCTGAGCGAGCACGTCCATGGGGATTGCAATGTGCACTGGTCGCGGACGGGCAGAAGTAAATACGTTCCATGCTCGTTCAATCAATTCTGGAAGCATCGTTGGGTCAGTCACTGTTTCGCTAAACGCACAGACCGAGCGTGCAACTGCAGCCTGGTCGGGAAGGTCATGCAACGGTCCAAAGCTTTTGCCGAGCGCATCAGTTGGAGTAGTGGATGCAATCACAAGCATTGGTCGCGAATCGTGATACGCCTGAGCGATTGGTGTGAGTGCATTGGTAAGCCCAGGGCCACTGATGAGCACGCAGATTCCAGGCTTGCCTGTCACGATTGACCAGCCATCGGCCATAAACCCTGCACCTTGCTCGTGGCGCGGAGAGATAGCTTTCACGCCCGAGCGATGCAGACCGCGATACAACTCGATGTTGTGTACACCGGGTATTCCGAATACGACATCTACGCCATATTCGCGCGACAACAAATCAATAATTGCTTCACCAACTTTGAGCTGCTCGCTTGTCATGTTGGTTGATGCTTACTTGCGCTCAGTAAGACATGTGTCGGCGAGGCGGCGGATACGGATACTCGCTTCTTTGAGCAATTCGGATTCGACGGTGAGTGCAACACGCACGTGTCCTGCGCCGCCGCTACCAAAACTTTCGCCCGGCATTGCGCCCACATTTTCTTCATCGAGCAGTCGCCAGGCAAACTCTTCACCAGTTAAACCAGTTTTTCGAATGTCGAGCATGATAAACATTCCGCCCTCTGGTAGGCGCGCCGAAACCGATGTTGAGTCTGCAAATGCGTTGACTAACACGGCTGCACGTTCTTTGTACGCGGCACGCATGCGTTCAACCTCTGGGTGTGTTTCGTTTAATGCAACAGCGAGTGCATCTTCGATAAATGGTTGTGAACCGAAGAGCATTGCTTCGGCAACGAGAATGAGTCGAGGAGTCACTTCGGCAGGGCATGCAACCCAGCCAGCACGAAAACCGGGTAGTGCATGCGACTTAGAAATGGAAGAAACACTGAGTGTGCGATGGCGTAGGTGTGGTCGGTCAAACGGTGAGCAGAAGGTGCCATCAAATGTCATGTCGGCGTACACCTCATCGCAGATAATCCACAGATCGTGGCGCTCGCATACTTCGCCAATCGCATCGATTTCTTCTACAGACAGCACTGCTCCTGTTGGGTTGCTTGGATTATTGAGCAGCAGCACTTTCGTTCTCGGAGTGATTGCGGCTTCGATGGCCGAAGCAGTGACGTGAAATCCGTTGTCTGGGGAAGTGGGTACGGCAACAAACGTTGCACCTGATGCAGCCACCAATCCTTCATATGTCGCGTAGTACGGATCGGGAACGAGCACTTCGTCGCCAGCCTCTACGAGCGTGAAGAGGGCAGTGCACAAACCATTTTGGGTGCCCGCTGTGTACAGAACTTCTTCGGGGGTGACGGGATTGCCCGAACGCTTGCTGAGATGATTTGCAATTGCGAGGAGCGCTTCTGGCTCACCCTGTCCGGCTGCATAACGAGTACGACCGTTGCGCATCGAGTTGCTGGCTTGGTCAAGGACCTTTGCGGGTGGTGGCAAATCTGGCTCGCCAATCGACAACACGATGATTGGTTGTCCGAGCGCTGCACGACGAAGCGACTCTGAATGCACCGCCCATTTGGCTGCGCCTAGCCCCGTGAGGCGATCAGAGATTGGTGCAAACTTCATCAGGCTACAAATCTACGCTGTCAGACTGCGTCTTTCACTCGTTGTAAAACGACGCGAACCCCTCCCATGTCTGGGCGCTGCCAAATCATGTTTCCATTGTTATCAAGGTGGCGAGTGACTTCGATTCCTGGCATGCCGACTGGGCGCAAGACAAATACTGAGTCCTCATAACTTGCCACAACGTGAATTGGTGTTGTGTAATCAAAAACGGAAACGTCGTGCACGCCATTTTCTTCAGTGCCATCAGCGCGACAGTCAGCGATTGTTCCTCCACCACAGTCAACGATTCGATTACCACACTGCTCAATTCGCTCGGTGTATGACATCAAACGATCGTCTGGTGCTACTTGCACGCCGCCGCGAGTTGCGCTCACTGTTATCCAGATACCTCGCAGGTCTGGTGCGCCTGCAACAAGTGGTTCGGTGCAATCGCCAAGAATGAGCGGGGGAAAGGTTGCGCCATAACCACCAGTTGGTGTGTGCGCGACTGGAATTTCGGATGAATGCATGGCGCCACCATACAAGTCATTTGACCGCACTATTCAGAGACTCGCACACACATGGTAGATGTGCCAAGACTTTCATACTTCTATGGAATTTCCATTTACATGTATCCCCGCGACCACAACCCGCCCCATTTTCATGTCATTTACGGCGAATTCTCGGCACAGGTACAAATATCAAGCGGTGCAATTATCGGCGGCGGTCTGCCCAGCCGCGCAGAACGAATGGTCGGTGAATGGTTGGCCGCACATCGACTTGATTTATTTCGAGCGTGGGTGTTGATGCAAGAAGGAAAAAGTACGAATGAAATTGCGCCACTTGGATAGGGTGGAGAAATGAAGCAAAGTTCACAAGTATGTTCTGTTTCGTACATCGGTGGTCGCAAACTTGAGGTGACGTTTACCGACGGAGTGACGCGCGAACTTGAATTTCATAATGGCTGGAATGGCTATCTAGAGCCCCTCAACGAAGATGACTTTCTTGCGAAGGTTTTCGTTGATCCAGTCGCTCACACGTTGAGTTGGCCAAACGAGATTGATTTGGATCCAGATGTACTGCACGGAGATTATGTGCCCGCAACCGGTGCGTATTTTTCTGTAGCAAAAGAAGTTCGACTGCAAACTTCATAAACCCATTTCTTGAATACAACTAGTGGAGCTGGGGGGAATCGAACCCCCGTCCATCAGCCGTTGAACGCCCGTGATACGACCATTCCCAACATTGTCGCTACGCAGCAACACCGGCGGGTCGGCTGTGAGCCAACATACG
>Ga0209190_1001215_pt1 | contig 18092 bp, 11 predicted proteins | sample M_140205_XF_Meta_FD_187315 | JGI IMG/M metagenome (GOLD analysis project Ga0209190, IMG submission 187315) | Freshwater microbial communities from Lake Montjoie, Canada to study carbon cycling - M_140205_XF_MetaG (SPAdes) (version 2) | ecosystem: Environmental > Aquatic > Freshwater > Lake... | reverse complement strand
AGTTTCTGTAAATGTGAACCGCACCAGCCTTGCACTTTCCAGAAAATAGCCTTCTTGAAAATCTTATACATTGTGGCCTCTGCACAAAATGCTCGCATAACCGAAAAGGGAACCGCCAATGACATCATCGCTGAACAACTGTAAAAAACAGATCTGGTCCTGCCGCCACATTGCGTTTGCGCTCATCGCCACACTGCCACTTGTACTTTCCATGCCAGCGCATGCGCAACAAAACCAAATTCCAACTTCCGATCGCGGCAGTTCAAAGGTTGAATATCAAGGCCACTCGATTGATGAAATGATCTACACGTTCATGGCGGAGAAACAAATTCCAGGCTTGTCGCTAGCCATTGTGCAGGCTCCATACATTTCACGCTCGGTCGCTTACGGCATTTCTGATTTGGAACAACATCGTTTGGCCTCACCAAATACGGTGTGGAACGCGGGACCAATTTCGCAAGGATATGCAGCCGTTGCCGTGATGCAGTTGTACGAGCAAGGCAAGTTGGATATCCGTGAAAAACTTTCCAAATATGTGCCAGGCCTGCCCGCCGCATGGGCGGATGTGACCGTGTTTGAACTTATGCAACACGCAACTGGAATTGCCGACTACCGAAATCAGCCTGGCTACGACGCGGCAAAAAACTATTCCAGCCAGGATTTAATCAACAGCGTGAAAGATATTCCTCTGGCATTCACGCCGGGCACGGATGTCGCGCAAAGCGCCACCAATTTTCTATTGCTTGCCAACGCGGTCGAAACTGCCAGCGGCATGAGCTACAGCGACTTTGTCACCAAGAACCAGATTCAATTTCTAGGTCTAAAGCACACGTGTTTCTCCCAAGACATTTCTAAATTGCCCATGGAAAATGTTGCCGCGAATAACAACAAGCACAAAGAGTTCAAAACCAAATTGCAGTTCATCGACCCCACCGAAAACGCGGTTGGCTACAACGCCAATCTCACGCGCGTTCCATTGCCCAACTCCGCCGCCCTCAAAGGCTTCAGCGATATTTTTGCTTCTTCGGCGGACATCAGTGTGTGGGACATCGCGCTGGCCGGCTCCTTGCTGATCAAACCTGAACACCACGAATTGATTTACCGCCCCACCAAACTGGACAACGGAAAGATTGTTCCCGCGATGGCTGGCTGGACTTTCTTTCATCACAAAGGGTTGATGGATTCCAAAGGCACCACCGCTGGTTTTTCCGCATTCATTTGCCGCTTCACCGATCCATCGGAACTTGTGTGCGTCACGTTGCTGGCGAACAAAGAGGGAATTGATTTCACCAATCTTGCCCGCCGAATCGCTTCGGCGTATGGTAAGTCCATGAGTTCCGGCGCCAACGACAACACCTTGTATTTACTTGAGAGCGCTCACTCCGTGGAGCAAACCGTTGCGCGCGTGCAAGCCGAATTGAAGAAACGCAACATTCAATTGTTCACCATTATTGATCACGGGCAAAATGCAAAAGATGCCAAACTGGAAATGCCACCCAGCCAAGTGCTTGTGTTTGGATCTGCCGCCGTGGGCACGCCGCTTATGAAAATCAATCCCAGTTTTTCCGGTGAATTGCCGCTGAAAATTGCGGTTTGGCAAGACGCCAGCGGCAGCGTGTGGCTTTCGTTTCCACGGATGAAGGAATTGGCGGCCGGCTACGGTTTGGAAAATGATCCATCCATTACCGCCATGCAAACTCTGCTTGAATCAATTACGCAAGCCGCTGCGGCTCAGTACTGAAGTCTGGCGCGCCGAGGCCATTGACAAGAGATACGTCACAAGTATCAATACTAGAGATTTATCTCTTTATATTTTTCAATTAAATTTCACGAAATGCAATAAAGCATTTGAACTATCGCAATTTCAATGCGAGATTATTTCTATGACTGATCAACCGACCATTTTGATTATTGACGACAACGCCAGCGCGCGCCATGTTGTTGAAAGCATGCTGACCAACATGGATCTACGCCTTCTTTTTGCAGCTAATGGCCCAGACGGCCTTAAGGAAGCGGCAGAAAACCAGCCGGACCTCATTCTGCTTGACATCATGATGCCAGTAATGAATGGATACGAAGTGTGTGAAAAACTTCGCGAAGCGACCAAAAATACCGATGTGCCAATCATTATGATTACGGCGCTTGATGACAGAGCTTCTAGGATCCAAGGAATTGAATGCGGCGCGGATGATTTTCTAACCAAGCCTTTAAATCGAATCGAGATTCGAACCCGCGTGGAATCAATTGTGCGTTTGAATCGCATTCGCAAGTTGCTGATGCAGCAACCCGATAACTCCCAATTTCAAGAAAGCTTGAAACAAGCTTCGGACGAGACCATTGACGGCTGGATACATGACCCGGATTGCAAGGACGATTCAGAGTAAAGCGCTCTGAATTCCAAATTGACCTAAAATGTGCCTAAATCCCATAAAAAAGCCGCGTGTCTTGTCGCCAAATGCCCCCTCCTCAACGAAGCTTTTTATGATTAACGTCCCTTTCCAAATAACTTTATTTTGGGAATTGAAACTCTGTTTATTTCGATTTTAATTGGAGAAATAATTTGCAACTCCTGTATTTTGAGTTAAATTATTGTGAAGTCATTGCGGATTTTGAGGTTCTCTTCCCAACATACCTCAGCATTTGTATTGATTTTGTTCCCCGTCTGTTCCCTTTTTGGAGTTCCAATTAGTATGAAAATGTCCCTATTAGGGTCCGCAATTTTTTGCGGCACAATTACTTCCGCCGTTTCTGCGGCAGTAACAAGCTACAGCGACTTTTCCTTCTGGACAGAAGATGTAGTTGCTAGTGGCTCCAGCGTTGCCACTGAAACCTTTAATTCCTACAACGGTTTTTATCCAACCATGACCGGCTCAACCGGTGGCATTCATTGGACGGCTGACGCTTCTAATGGCCTCTACTGCGACTCTGGTCTTTTCTCGACCAACAATCCAAATCTTGCTGCCACATTTACATTTGCACCTGGCGTGCAAGCTGTGGGCGGAAATATCTTTGGAACAGCCGTTGATTTTAGCAGCATTTCAAACGCCAAAATTAAAGTCACTCTCGCTGATGGCTCTGCCTATGTTGGCTACAGCAGTAGCGCCGCGGACTTTGTTGGCTTTGTTTCTGACGGAGTCGCTATTTCCAGCATGTCCATTTTGGCTACCAAGCCCGGTGTTGATGTTTATGTGAGCGCTGACAATTTGTACTTTGGTGTCACCGCTGTTCCTGCTCCTGGCGCAATTGCGCTTGTGGGCTTGGCTGGTCTTGTATCCCGTAGACGACGCTAAGTTGTGTTTTTTTTCTAAGGTCGTATTATGAAACAGAATTTAATCGCAAGTGCATTGATGTGTGTAGTTGTTGGATCAAGCGCCTCGGCGGCTGTAATTCGTTACACCAACCTTTCGCTGTGGGGCGAAGACGTGGCAGTGGCGGGATCCGCAGTTGCAACAGAGAATTTTAATTCCTATAGCGGCTACTACGCAAATCCACTCACCGGAAACGCTGGTGGGATTACTTGGTCGGCAACGGCCAATGGTGGCTTGTTTGTGCAATCTGGAAATTTCAAGGCTTTCAGCGCCAACACCGACGTCACATTCAACTTTGCTCCTGGCGTCATGGCCGTGGGTGGAAATATCTTTGGAACCGATTCTGGTTTCAACGCCATCACCAGCAAGATTAAAGTGACATTGGCTGACGGTTCCTCCCAAATTGGAAACGCCGGTAATGCGGCATCATTTGTTGGTTTCATTTCAGATGGGGTAGCAATTTCTAGCATTGTGATTTCCGCCACCAAAACTGGTTCTGACGTGTGGGTGACCGCTGACAATTTGTACTTTGGCGTGACTCCAATTCCAGCACCTGCTCCGGCTGCGTTGCTTGGATTAGCTGCTCTTTTAAATCGTCGACGACGCTGAAAATTTGACATAAGTTGCCCCGTCCTTTGGGGCATAAAGTCGCTTGAGTCCTTGTGACTCGGCGACTTATTTTATGCGTTGGCATTTTTAAATTGCGCAAGTGAACCAATTCAATGGCCGCATGAGGATGCGTGTTGGAGCGAATGTTTCATATATGCCAGTGGCAAGTCTTGTAACAAAAACAAAGTGTGGTTTGTGGCGCAAAATTTAAACCGCGAATGGAATTTCTACGCATGTGGGGTATGAATGAAGGGCTTGCAGAACTAGCGCATTTCGGTGTTCCCACACTCAAACGAAATGCGTGAAGTCTGCGGCAGCGTTCCCTTTTCACTTTCAACATAAGCGGAGTTCTTACTCATGAAGCCGTGCAATTTGGTTTCTACAATTCTTTGCGGAGCACTCACTTCTTCGCTTTCCGCGGCCATTGTCAGCTACACCGATCTTGGCTTATGGAGCGAAGACGTTGTGGCGTCTGGCGAAAGTGTGGCCACGGAGACATTTAACAATTACCACGGCTTTTACCCTAGTTCCATCAGTGGAAACACTGGCGGAATCGCTTGGACAGCGACCTCGCCTGGCAATTTTGCCTGCGATGAAGGCTTGGTGACAACAAACAATTCCAACTCCCCTATTACGTTCACATTTAATCCTGGAGTGAAGTCCATTGGTGGAAATATTTTCGCCACGGATTGGTATTACGAAGCCATCACGGCAAGAATTAAAGTGACTCTGACCGATGGATCGGCGTATGTTGGCTACAGCAAAAGCTCGGCGGACTTTATTGGATTTATTTCCAACGGCGCATCCATTACCAGCATGACGCTGGTTGCCACCAAAGCCAACACCGATATCTATGCCACGATCGACAACATGTATATTGGCGTGGTGCCCGCGCCTGGAGCCATCGCCCTATTGGGCTTGGCTGGCTTTGTGAGCCGCCGGAGACGATGAGCATGTTGGTTGCAACTTTATAATGGCGCCACGCTATTAGGCAGACTGCCGCAATCCAAGAAGTGATCAATGTTCAGTTGGCGGCTTGGTCTCTGGATCACCCATTGCCGTGGCCTCGCCATCCGCGCCAGTCGGCTTCACAGGCGGACGCTTTGCGCCAAAGCGCGCGGACAAACTAAGAATCATTACAAAGAACACCGGCACCACCAATTGATCCATGGTGCTTGAACCAATCATGCCACCAAGCACGGTGGTTCCAATGGATTGGCGACTCATAGCGCCGGCGCCCGTGGCAATTGTGAGCGGCAACACGCCAAGCATGAACGCGATGGCGGTCATTAAGATCGGTCGCAAGCGTTGATGCGACGCGTTTACCGCGGCGTCAATAATTTCTTCGCCGCCCTCGTATCTGCTCTTGGCAAATTCAACAATCAAAATTGCGTTCTTGGCGGCCAAACCAACAAGCATGACCAAACCAATTTGCGCGTAGACATCCAGCGCCTTGCCACGAATGTGCATAAATAACAATGCGCCAAGCACAGCGAAGGTGACGGCAAGCAATACGTTCAGCGGCAAAATCCAGCTTTCATAAAGCGCTGCCAACAGCAGGAACACCGCGAGAAGCGCGAACGCGAAGATAATTGGCGCATACGTGCCCGATTCAATCTGTTGATACGTGGTTCCAGTCCACTCATAGGTCACGCCGTCTGGCAGCGTGGCCGCGGCAACTTCTTCAACGGCCTTGATGGCGTCACCCGAACCATATCCAGGACCCGTTGCGCCATTGATCTGAATGGTGTTGTACATGTTGTAGCGCGTTGCGTTGTCCGTGCCAACCTCAACGGAATAACTTATGAACGACGAAACCGGAACCATGTCGCCGCTTTTATTCTTCACAAACAACTTCATCACATCGGTCAAGTTCATGCGCTGCGAGGCATCGGCCTGAACCATGACGTTGTACACCTGGTTGAACTGGTTGAAGTTGTTCACAAACGACTGGCCAATAGTTTGGCCAAGCGTGTTGAACACGTCGCTCATTGCCAAGCCGTAACTCATGGCTTTGGTTCGATCAATGGTGAGGCGCAGAATTGGAACTTGGTCCTGGAAAGGCGAGCTAATGTTGGCAATTTCAGGGCGTTTCTCTAGTTCGGCGTTGAAGTTGGCGGCGGCCTCTGCAAGCAACGGGTAGCCAATTCCGTTCACGTCTTCCAATTGCAACTGCCAACCCGCGACGGCGCCAAGACCTGGAATAGGTGGCGGCGGGAATGCAAACACGTTGGCCTCAGGAATTTTGAACAACTCCGGGAACACGCGAAAAATAATTGCGCGCGCGTTCTCAGTGATTGGATCGCGTTGATCCCATGGTTTCAAAATGACAATGATGAAGCCAGCGTTGGTTGTGGAAACCGACGTGAGAAAGTTGTAGCCGTTGATCTGAATGACATCCACCACCGCAGGATCGCGCCTGACAAGCTCCAACACTTTGGCGCTCACGGCTTCGGTTCTTTCCAAACTGGAACCGGATGGCAATGTCATGCCAACGAAATAGTACCCCTGATCCTCATTGGGAATGAACGCGGTTGGCGTGCGCTCCAGTAGATAGACCACGGCCAACGCGCCAATGACAAATGTCGCGGCAATGATGTACCAGTGGTGCGAAAGCCAGCGCACAAACGTGGAGTAGCGGCCGGTGCAATACTCAAAGCCCTCGTTGAATATGACAAATGGGCGGAAGGTGGTTTTGTGTGGTTTCTGCAGGAAAACGCCGCATAACGCCGGTGACAGCGTGAGCGAATTAATCATGCTCAGCACAATGCTAAACGCAATGGTGAGCGCGAATTGGTTGTACAGCTGCCCCGTGATGCCAGGCATCATGGCCGCGGGAATAAACACCGCAAGCAGAACGGAACTGGTCGCGATAATCGGCCCCGCAACTTCTTTCATGGCGCGCTCGGCGGCGATCTTTCCATTGGGCGCGCCAAGTTCAAGTTGCCGGTACACATTCTCAACCACAATAATTGAATCATCCACCACCAAGCCAATGGCAAGCACAAGTCCAAGTAGCGTGAGCGTGTTGATGGTGAACCCCGCCGCCATCATGATGGCGAATGTTCCGACGATTGAAACCGGAATGGCGATCATGGGAATGAGCGTGGCGCGCCAACTCTGCAAGAAAACAAAGATGACAAGCAGAACGAGCAGACCGGCTTCAATGAGCGTCTTCACCAGATCATGAATGCTGGCCGATACGAACGCAGTGCTGTCATACGTAACTTGCCACGTCACGCCTGGCGGCAACAGCGGCTCAATTCGTTTCATCTGCACCTTGACCGCTTCCACAACGGCATAGGCGTTGGCGGTTGGCAATTGATAAATGCTAATTGTGCCCGTGCTTTGGCCATTTCTGGTGCTTGTGGTGTCGTACTGATACGCGCCCAATTCGGTGCGGCCAATGTCGCGAATGCGCACCACCGCGCCGTTGGTTCCAGTGCGCACAATAATGTCGCCAAATTCCTCTTCGCTCATCAAGCGACCCTTGGTGATCATGGTCACGTCAAAACCAGGATTGCCAACCGTTGGACTGGAACCAATACTTCCAATGGACGCCTGTTGATTTTGATCCTTGATGGCCGCGGTCACATCGTCGGTTGAAATGCCAAGCGCTGTCATGCGCATTGGATCCAACCACACGCGCATGGAATATTGCAGCAAGCCAAAAATGCTGATGGTGCCCACGCCGTCAACACGCGCTAGAACCGGTTGCACCACAATGTTTGCGTAGTTGGAAAGAAACTTGCTGTCGTACGTTCCGTCGGTGGAAGTGAGCGATACCACAAGCGTCATGTTGGTGGACTGCTTGGTAATGGTCACGCCAAGTTGTTGCACTTGTTGCGGCAGTTGAGCGGTGGCGGTTTGCACGCGGTTAAGAACATCAACCGCGCCAGTGTTCAGGTCATATCCAACTTGAAACGTGACGGTGATCACGCTGGAGCCATTGTTGGTGCTGTTGGAGGACATGTAAATCATGCCCTCCGTGCCGTTGATTTGCTGCTCCAGTGGCATGGTCACCGAGTTGGCGACCGACAACGCGTCCGCGCCGTTATATGTGGCCGACACCTGAACCGTTGGGGGCACAACATTTGGAAACTGTGAAATTGGAAGCAAAAGCATGGCAATCGCGCCGGCGAGCGCGGTGATGATCGCAATGACGCTGGCGAAAATTGGGCGGTGGATGAAGAAGCGAACCATGGGGGCGTCTGCGTTGTGGAATTATTTTTTCGCCGGCTCGGTGGCGGCGGGAGTTGCGGGCGCGGGGGAAGTTGCGGCGGTTGCGGGCGTGGCTTCGCTTGTCGCGGCCGGTTTAGGAGCTTGCTTCATATCAACAATCTTGGACCCGGGCTTCAATCGCTGAATGCCGTCCACCACAACGCGGTCACCAACTTTGGGACCGCTTGAAAGTTCAACCAGTCCCTGGATTTTCTTCAGCACCTTTACTTGCACAGTCTCAACGGTGTCATCGGCTTTCACGCGCCATATAAATAGATCGGTCTCGCGGGCAAACACCGCGTCTTGCGGAACCACCATGACATTGGGTTCTTCACCAAGCGAAACATTCACCTTCACATACACGCCTGGACGGAAGATGAGGTTTGGATTTGCAAACTCAACGCGCATCATTAAAGTTCCAGTTGATGTTGAAGCTTGATTGTCAGAAAAGATAATTTTTCCAGGGGCTTGAATGGTGTCGTTGCCGTCAAATGTGACCGTGGCTTTCAGGGGGCCTTTGGCTATTAATGCCGAGAATTTAGGCCATTCCGTGGCTGACGGACTGAACTCCGCCCACATGGGATCGATTTGCACAAGTGAGTTGAGATTGGTTGTGTTTGCAGTTCCAACCACCGCGCCTTCAAAGAATTGGCTGGCGCCCAAGATGCCGGCGAATGGACTGACCATGGTGCAGTAGGAAAGATTGATCTTGGCGGTGAGGACATTGGCCTCGGCCGTGAGAAATTTTCCTTGATCGGTTTCATACGTCGCGACCAGTTTGTCAAAATCTTGCTGACTGATGGCATCCGTTTGAACCAGCGGCGCGTTGCGCTCCATTTCCTTGCGGGAGTAATCGCGCTGCGCCACGGCTTGCACAAGCGTTCCTTGCTGCGAAGCCAGCGTGGCCTCGAATGGCCGCGGATCAATTCTATAAATCACTTGATCAGGCTTGGTCACGGATCCATCGGGCACGCCCTGCTTCAACAAAAATCCTTCAACGCGAGCGTCAATCTTGATCATGCGCGGCGAGACGGCAAGACCGGGATACATCTGGTCCAAAGGAACGGTCTGAGTCACAACAAGAGCCGTGGTGACGGGCACGCCATTTGGCCGCGTGGGTGGCGCAGGCGGGCCGCCGCAGGAAAGAAGCGCGGCTGATGCTGTGGCGATGAAGATGATGGCGATTGCGGATCGCTTGGATTGAATGAAGTTCATAAAGGATCTTTTATTGCGGCACTAGGAATGGGCGAGTTTACCGTTGAATGGATTTGACCACCAGCGCTCATGTGTTTGAAATCCAATTTTTTAGTGCGGACATCTGTCTGAACATATCCGTTTACAGGGCCGCTTGCCTTGGGTTTATTGGTTGACGGATCAACGTGGCGTGGCCATAGCCGCCGAAATAATTCAATGCGTTTGGAATCGCAAGCGCCAAACGCGCGGAATGATTCACGCGATGCGATATATTGCCTAAACCTTATGCCTCCACTTGCACCACAGTTGTTAAACGAACTCGCCGCCAAACTTGCCGCCATTGAATCCGCCGACAACGCCAGCGCCGGACCGCATTGGGGCGCCATGCACAAGTTGCTGTTGAAGGCCAAGGTTGACCCCGGCGCGATCATGCGCTTGGTGGGCGCGCGGGATGTGAAGGAATTGAAGCGCGTTGCGGCGCGTTTGCGCGGCGAAGAAGTTGCCCTTGATGTGGTTGCCCCCGCGCCAACACCAGTTGCCGTGGACGCGTCGGTGATGCAAAGCGCGCTGAAGATATTTCGCAGGCGCGTGAAGTTTGCGCAACTAGACGCCGAAAGCAAATTGGGAGTTGGCCCCATGAGTGGCGGAGCGCAACACAAGATTGACGCCATGATTCCACCACGCGAATTTCCTATGCACGTGTGGGAAGCGCTTGTGCATGCGGGCAAATTGCGCCGTGAAGGCGATGGTTTTTACTCGCTTGTGGATGACAACAGCCAAGTTCATTGGTGAGTTGCGGATTGAAACCGGCACGGGCGCAAACCGAAGATTATTACTTGACCGACGGCGGCATGGGTGACTGAGATTGCTCCCCAGCATTTTGCGCGGGGTCGCCATCTCTCTTCACGCGCTTCTTTGGCTTGTCATCGTCGCGTTTGCCGTCTTTATCATTTTCGCTGCGTTCAATGCGAACTTCAAAGTTGCCTTTGTCGTTTGGATTGCCGTTCATGCCGTTCATGCCGTTCATGCCGCGCATTTGATTTGGCATGCCATTGGGGCCGCGTGGATTGCGCATGCCCATTGGCTCGGACGGCATTGAGTCGCGGCGCGACTGAGTGCGCTGACCAAGCCAAAATGCCAGCAACACAATCAAGGCAATCAATGCGATCCAAACGGCAAGGTGCAACCGCCTGACTGTGCGTTCGAGTTGACCCAGACGTTCGGCGCCTTGGCAAGTGGCGGGCTTGTTCGCGCCGCACGACATGGCGCAAGCTTTGCACACGGATGCGTGATGAGCGTTGGTTTCGGCGTGCGCGTCGCGGGATGGAGATTCGGTCATGTTGGGTTCCTTCTTTTTGTTCCGGAGCAATCCAAATGCTATCAATCATTCGATGTTGGTAAAAGTTGCGCTTGCGCCGTGGTATTGGCTTGAAGCAATACCAAGTGCAACGAAATATTTTCAAGGGCAATCGAATGCTCCCGCGCGATCACTTGCGCGTAGGCGCTGAGTTGGCGCGCGTGGTACTGCGCACGCTCCTGCTTCCACTGATCCAGCGTTTGCGTGGAGGCGTTGAAGGAATCCGTTTTAAAATCAATAATGCGCGCGGCGCTCCACTTGATTGGTTGATCGGACTGGTTCGATGCGCCATCTTGAATTGACTGATTGGGCGCGGCGATCAATTCCACGCGATCAATGATGCCCTCTTGCACGCCACCGTTGTCAAACACACGCACAAATTTGCGCTCGCAAAAAACCGCCGCATGCGGCGCGGGCTTGGCCAGCATGGATTTAATTTCGGGGCTATGCAGCTGCGCAATCGTGTCGCGCACAACTTTTTCAATGCCGGATTCGTGGCGCTGCGGAAATTGCGCGCGCGCCTTGGCGACCAAGTCGCCGATAAAGCCTGGCGCATCGGGGCTCCAGTTGTCGCTCCACTGAATACTTTCAGCCACCAAGTGCGCAATGGTGCCACGTTCGGTTGCCAACAGCGCGCCACGATCGATCGCGGATGTTTGATGCTTGGCGTTGGCGCCTGCGGAAGTTGCGAAACTTTCGTGGGTGGACGAAGGCGAACTGAGCGCGCGAATTTTTACCCCACGTGCCTCGGGCATGGACACGTCAACAATTTCCGTGGCGGTCTCTTGCGCATCGGTTGCGTGGGAATTGTTCAGCGCCCACAACGCGTCGCCTTGAGTCATCACTTGAAACGCTTCCGGTTTTGCAATTGCAAGTGATTCGATCTCGTTGCCGTCTTCTTGCGTTGAAGTTTGCGCTGGTGTGTTGGCCGCATCGGTCTCCTTGACCGCGAATGCTGGATGACGCAGACCAAGCATGGAACACATGGCGTCGTCCACAATTCCCGCGGGCGTTGCGCCAATGCCATCGCTTTTGCGCGAGCCAACAATCCACAAGCCTTGCTTGGCGCGGGTCAGCGCGACGTACAACTGGCTCAGTTGCTCTTGCAGGCGGAATTCATTGGCGAAATCCATTGTGCTTTGATAGCGCTCTGGAATAATGTCGCCGCTGATCCACGGCACAACACACGTTGGCGGCTGCAACGGTTGCTCACGATTCACCGCGAATGTCGGGCGCGTGCCCGCGAGTTTATCTGGGCCCGCGTGGTAGACCACGGCGTCCCATTCCAAACCTTTGGCTTGATGAATGTTGATCACATGAATGGCGTTGGCGCGAGCGTCCTGCACGCGCACCGCCGCAAGCGAGTCCACAAGCTCCTCCACTGTGCGGGTGCCCTGCGCTTCAAGGCGCGTTGTTTCTTGAATCAGCCGCGCAATTCGCTGCTGATCACTTTGATCAAAGAGCGGCGTTGTCGATTGCATGAGTTGCCTATGCCAATGCGAGAAGGCGCCAGCCACGCCCATCTGCGCCAGTTGCTCGCGAATGTCGCGCGCTGCGCTTTCGCGCTGGCGCATGCGTTCACGCGCGACGGTTTTATCTTGGTGGCTGCAAGCCCACTCTTGCTGTAGACCAAGCACTTGCGCAAGCGGCGTGGTGGCAACGCCAAACAAACTAATCGTGTCGCCGGGATGCGAACTGAATCGCAGCGCGTCCAGGAACGCGACCACCGCGGGCGAAGTTTGCATATCGCCGCCGGCAAGCGCAACGCACGCGACGGTTTGGGGATGGTTGCGAATGCACTCCACCAATTTAGCCACGTCTTTGTTGCGTCGCGCGATGATTGCGACCTTGACATTGCCTTTGAAACGGCGGAATTGCTCGATGGCAATGCTGGCGCTTTCGCTGATCAAGCGTTGCTCAACGGCGGCGGGCGAAACGCCCTTGACCGCTGGAAGCATGCGCACTTGCACGCACCCCGCGAGATTTTTGCACTGCGGCGCTGATTCATGCGCGACATACTGCGCGGCCCACTTTTGAATTGCGCCATAAAATCGCAGCGAATCGGGATCATCAATCAAATCAAGCACGCCGCTCAAACCGCTTTGTAAACGCAGGAACAAGTGGTCCACAAATTGCAATATCACGGGCGAACTGCGATAGGAGGTATTCAGCGTCTCTGTGTCGTGCACATCAAGCTCGCTGCGGCCATCGTGGATCATGTTTTTAAAGTCGCACAACAAACGCGGCTCGCCGGCGCGCCAACCATAGATCGATTGCTTGGGATCACCCACAACAAGCAAGCTGCGCACGCGGTCGGCGTTGTCGGTGGATGCGATTTCCTGGGCCAGTGGTCGCAGCGCTTGCCATTGGCCAACGCTGGTGTCTTGAAACTCGTCAAGCAGCAAGTGATCAATGCGCGCGTCAAGTCGAAAGGCGATCTCTGGAATGTCGGCGTGGTTCATGGCGCGCGACAACTCGCGCGTGACAGATTCGAAAGTGACTTTCTCATCCTGAAGCATCATGCGTTTCCACTGGGCGTCAATAAGCAAAAGAAATTCCGCCCACGCCTGCGCCTGCGCCGCCACCGCTACGTCTTGCAACGCGGTGATGTGGTCCAGCAGAATTTGAATTTGCTTGGCGCAACCCACGGGAACCTGCTTGCGGGAATACATGGGATTGTGCGGGTTTTTCACCACGGACAAAGGCGGCCCGCTGCTTTTCCATTCCTCCCAACTATGTTGCTTGCCTTTCAACACGCGCGGAAGCGGGTTTAATTTTTCAACCATGGCGATATAAAATTTATTTTGGCTGGGCATGGCTTGCACCTCGAGCCGAAGCGCGTCCACCACTTTGATGAGTCGCTCATCGGCGAGCAACTTGCCGGATATTTTTCCTGGCGGCGCGTTCCACGCGGGCGGAATATCTGTTTCAAGCGCGCCGGGAAGTTGGGAGTCACGCAGCGCCGACAGTCCGCTGTCCAACTTGTCGCCAATGACACGCTCCACGGAACTTGCCGCCACGCCGTACGCCAACTTTTGTAGGCGCTTGGAAATAATGTCCACGTCCGCGGATTCATTCATGACCCGCCGCAACGCGCGCCGCGAAGCTGTGGCGGTTTCAGCCTCGCTTAAAAACTGCAGCGGCAGCGGAAGACCAACCTCTTGGCCAAAGGCTTGAGCCAAGCGCGTGAACACGCTGTCAATGGTGCGGATTTCCAGGCGATCAAAATCATTGGTGAGGCGCTTGAGAATGCGCGCGGGATCAAACGCGCCGGCAAGCGACGGATCAATTTTGCACACATCGTCGTGGAGAGTCTTTCGTTTGCCTTCATTCAGCGCGGCCTGCGCAAGGCGTGTGAGAATGCGGTCGCGAATTTCGCCCGCGGCGGCGCGAGTGAATGTGGTGGCCAACACGGAAGCCGGATCAAACGCGGCGCCAGAACTCTCGCGCCGCAGCATGGCGGCGATGATGGCGATATAGCGCGTGGACAGCGCGTATGTTTTTCCGCTGCCAGCGTTGGCAATAATGCGCGTCATGCGCCGGTTGGCGCCAGGGTGGTCGCTCATGTGGCCACGCCCTCGGCCGCTTCTTCTTGGGCGGACTCCTGGTCAAATATGGGCAAGCACAACGCACGGCGCACGCGGTCAAACTTTTTAGAGGGATCGCGACCGGTGTCGGGGAATGTGCCGGAGCGAATTTCACGCACAATTCGTTTGGCTTGCTCAACGGCGGTGTCGATTGGTTCAAGAAGTGGGCACCACACAGGCTCCATGTTGGACGCGGGCACGGACAACACGCCCACTTCTATTTTGTCGCTGGTGGCCGAAGCAAGTCCCGCAAGTTCCGCGTGTTGCGCCGCGATTTGCGGCAACAAAAACTTGTACAGCGGCAATTGCAAGTCGATCCATTTGCCGCCGCGTAACACCTTGTCTTTGATGTTGAACCCGCCATCGCTAGATTTGTAATCAATAATGCGCCAACCGCGCTGGTCATGAAAGTCGATGCGGTCCACGCGAAACTTTATGATTTGCGGTGCTCCGTCCACATCAAGCGTGGCAAGGGCATCATCCTGGGCGCGCGGCCACTCAGTGGCAACAACGCGCCAACCCGCGCGCAATTGCGCCGCATGCCACGCCACAAGCGCGGGCAAACGATTCTGCAATTCAAGCAGCGCCAAGCGAATGGAAAGCGTGAGGTCGCCGCCGTATTTTGTTTGGGCGCGCTCGCGCGCCACTTGCATGATTGTTTGAACGCACCGCGTCTCATAGTTGGCGTGATTGAAGTCAAGCAATTTGATGGCGTCGCCGTCTAAAGCTTGCGCCGCCGCGTGCAACAACGTGCCAAACTCGGCGGCGTTTAATTCCACTTGGTCCAATTCGGGCGCGCTGAGCTTGAGCACTTTTTCCAACCAGTAGCGATATGGATTGTCAATGTGCACGGCGAAATCCGTTACGGAAATGGCGCGGGGCATTTGATTTTTATTCTCGTCGCGAGGCTGCGGCTTCACCGCAAACGCGCTGAATGCTGCGGGCGAATTCTTGGGCGTTGGTCGCATGCGCTTGATTGCAACAGCGTCAGCGTCATGCGGCAGCAACAATAAAATTCTATGCGCAATGGCAATTTCATCTTTGGGCAACAACAAACGACTGGGCTTTAATGGCTCGCCGTCACCGCCAAGTTGGCCCGCGATAATGGCCAAGCCACTGGCGCCCATGTGCGCCGCGTTGATATTTGCAACATGCGCGCGCGCGACAAGCGCGCTAAGCAAATACGCGTCACGCGCAAAGCGCGCCCCGCGCGTGGGCAACCCGATCGCCGCGCGAATGCTTTCATTGAACCAACCGTCCACTTGCGCCGCCGAGGGAAGACTGCCTTCAAACACGCCGGTCAACACGAATTTTTTACAAGGTTCAAACAATGTTTCAAGCCAACCAACGGTGTCCACGTTTTGCGCGTCGCTGGGATCGGGCACGCTGATGTCAGCGCACAACAGAAGCGCTATCGACAACGCGTCGGGCGCGCTTGCCAATTCAAGTGCCGCCATGCTTTCTTGCGCGCGCTGCAACGCCTTCACGCACTCCAAACAAGCGCGCGTGGTGATTGGGTTTGTATTGGAAGCAAATTGGCAACTAATCCATTCTTGCAGTTGATTCCACCGCGCGCCCAACGGCCGTTGCTCATTGGCCGCGGGAGACATGCACGCGAACCAATCCTTGAATTGATTTTCAAGGGCAATCGCCAAATTCTTGGCGCCGTTTTTTGCTTTCAGCTGCGGCCAAAACTGATCAATTGAAGTTGCCTTGCAATCAACCAAAAGTTTCTCAAGAGTTTGAATTGGCGATTGAATTGTTGTGTCAATGACCTTCTCGCCAAAGTTGTCACCAGAGTTGTCGCCGGAAGTGTCTCCGTCCATAATGATTCCGCGTGTGATGGCGGGAACGCGAATGAACTCGATCAACTGCGAGGCTTGCCCCCCACTGGTCGCCGCCTCTAGCCGCTGCAAACATTGACCAACTTCTGTTTGCGCAAACGCAATGCCGCCGCCGGAATGAACGCCACGACCATGTTGCGCGAAGGCGCGCGCCATATTTGGCAACAGCGACTCGTCGGCAAGCACAATGCATGTGTCGCCCGTGTCCACGGCGCCAGTTAATTTGCAATATCGCGCCACGGTTGCGGCGGCTTGATCGGCCGGATCACCCGCCACTTCAATCATGTTGTCATGAATATCGGGACCGCTTATGAAACCATTGTCGCCACCAATGACCACTCCAAGATGATCAAATTTTGCGGCCTCACTTGCGGGCGCAAGCACCAGCGCGTGCACCTGCGTGGGCTGCCCGTTGAACCGCGCCTTTGCCAAACTTTCCGCGGCGAACGAAACATTGCGCGCAAAATCCGGCAGGCCCGCCAACACAAGCGCTCCGCACTTGGGCGTCCATCGCGCCGTATCCGCAAGATCAATCACATCGCTGCGCTCCAGCATTCGCACATTCACAAGCGCGCCCATGTCTTGCAACTCGCGCTTCATCTCTGCGTGAAGCTGCCCAAGATTTTCCCAAGACCGCGCCATGGCGGGACTGTTGTGAAGAATTTCCAGGCGCGAAATTTCAGCCACGCTTTTATGGGCGTCGTCGGCGCGGTCGATCACATCCAGCAAGCGTTTGGCTGGACGCACAAGCGCTGCCAATGTGGTGGCGCGCGCATTTGGCAGCAACTGTTCACGCAGTGAATTATTTTTAGCAAGCGCCTTGCAGATGGCGGTCAATCGTTCGAGTGGTCCCGCCACAACACTGCCGGCTGGAGTTTCAAATGCGTTCACCATGAACTTGCCCGGCGTGGCCATGCTTGGCGGAATCATTGCGCCCTGAATTATTTTTCGTAGCGCAGCAAGCACTTGCCGACGCGCGCCCGTGCCTGGAACAATCACCAGCGTGTTGGTGAAATCAAGAACGCCGCTTTGATTGGTGGCAAGCGTGTCACGCCGCTCATGTAGCCACCGCGCCACACTGAGCGCGGCGCTTTCAGTCCAACCCAGGAAATGGCGTTCAGGTAGCGGCATGCGGTCTTTCTTCAAACGATTGAATGGGCCAAGTGTGACATCTCAATCAAGCGCGTCTGCAAGAGTAACCCTGAACCATGCCTGCTTATTTGGCGCAGAAACGAAGAAATTTGTTGGATCGATATGTCCAAATGCTCCATGTCGCTTACCAAAACAGTGCAAGATTGTTGTCCTGACGTCGACTTCTACCATGTCTAAAGCTTTCGTCACAAGTCCACGTTTGATCAAAGGTAGAAGTTGGTCGCTCCAACTGAGCCAGGGTTTTACGTAAGCAAGCAGATGCGAACCACCGCTACCAAGATTTGAGTCTGGCAAGGGAGAATGAATTCTCAACTGAACCCCGCAAAGTTTAAAAATAAAAGAACTCGCCCTTGATGCACGTCATCCGTTGAAGGAGAGCGGTACGGCGAGTGTGTTAAGCTAAGTTTAGCCGCACAATTTGCACTGTCAAGGAATGGACAAACAGAATTGTGTTTAACGATTGTAAAAAACCGTGTCATGCAACGCCAATGATCGCAAGAACAAATGCCTTGAACATTTTCCCTGCCTTTTTTCTGGAAGATTTTGATAACGATTGAATAGGCCAACTGTGACAGTTCAATCAAGCGCGTCTGCAAGAGTAACCCTGAACCATGCCTGCTTATTGGGTGGCGTTGTTTGCCAGAAGCCTGCACGATGATCAGCAAGTCGTGACAGGAACCCCCATTTCTGCCACAGAAACGGCTCCCGCGCAACAATCTTCAAAATCTTTTGCATTGCGTGATCAAGGTCACCTGGTTTTTACGTTTACATCTATGGATAGCGAGTTGAAGCGTTGGGAAGCGCGACAACAACTAATCTT
>Ga0209190_1001214_pt1 | contig 18093 bp, 26 predicted proteins | sample M_140205_XF_Meta_FD_187315 | JGI IMG/M metagenome (GOLD analysis project Ga0209190, IMG submission 187315) | Freshwater microbial communities from Lake Montjoie, Canada to study carbon cycling - M_140205_XF_MetaG (SPAdes) (version 2) | ecosystem: Environmental > Aquatic > Freshwater > Lake... | reverse complement strand
CACTCTTTCCGTCGAACTTATCGACCGTTCTTCACCGGCATTCTTTGAAGAACTTATTCGCCTAATGGCAGGTGCTTACGCAAAAGCAACAGATACCGCAGTCAATGCCGCGATTATTTCTGGAGCAACTGCCGATGGAACAACAACCGTAACTTATCCGACTGCTGCCGAACTTCTCGGAATAGTTAGCCGTGGAGCCGCTTCGGTCTATGCAGGAACTCAGGGCTTCGCTCGTAACATGATCTGCAATACTTCACAATGGGCGAACCTAATGACACTTAACAATTCAGGCGCGCCTCTTTACAACGTTGCCGCAGGAACTAATAACTTCACCGGTGGACAAGTAAATCCGCAATCAGTACGCGGAAACGTTGCGGGTCTTGATCTCTACGTTACTGCTAACACCGCAAGCACAACTGATACAGATGGATCCATCTTAATCGTCAATCCAGACGCTTATACATGGTACGAGTCTCCAACACTTCGCTTAACTTCTAACTTAATTAATACTGGTCAGGTTGAAGTCATGTATTACGGTTACGGCGCAATCGCGACAAAGGTCGGAGCTGGAGCATTCAAGAATAACAAGGCTTAATTAGCCTGATAATCATGGGCTAGGTGCGCTCCCGTATCTAGCCCAGCAGTAGAGAGGATCGGAAATGCCTAGCATAGTTACGGCGTCACAACTTCGCACCGTGCTGGGCGTTTCCGTTTCCTTATATTCCGACGCATACTTAGATGGAATTATTGTCAGCGCGGAGCAGGTAATTCTGCCGTTACTAACGGCGAATCAGAATGCAATCGCAGCCGTTTATCTTAAATCCAATGTCGCTTATTATGTAACTCAAAAATTAAATACATTTGTCGCCGGTCAATCCGTCGTCGTTACTGGTTGCGTTCCTTCGACCTTTAACGGAACTATTACAATTACAGACACGCTAGAAGGCGATTATACTTTCACGGCGGCGTTAGTGAATGCCGATATATTAATCCGTCCGGTCATTCCTACGGGAGTCGCTTATTTATCCGGAGCGAACGCCGCAACTCTTTACGCAAGCACCGAAGCAATCGAGCAAGCGGTTCTTATCGTTTCAACGGAAATCTTTCAATCCGTGACCGCAGCCGGTGGACAGATTGAAGGCGTGGACTTTACTCCATCGCCTTATCGAATGGGACGATCACTCCAAAACCGTGTTATCGGTTTAATCGGAAATTATGTGGACGTCGAAACGATGGCGCAATAATGCCAACTCCGACAACTATTTCGACAAACGTGAGAGGCGCACTCGCCACTTCACTATCTAGCGTCGTCGCCTCCGTTTATTCAAGCGTTCCAGAGACGGTGATTCCTCCGGCTTGCGTTATCGTTCCAGATTCGCCTTATCTAGAATCAACTCTTATCGGTAAAACAAACGTCAAGGTAAAGATCAATTTCGTTATTACTGCCGCCGTTGCGTATAACTCAAACGCCGGCGCACTCGATAATCTCGAACAGTTAGTGATTAGCATTCTTGCGGCTATGCCCGTCGGATACGTCGTCGGCGACGTTCAACGTCCGACAGTTATGCAAGTCGGGGCGAGCAATTTACTCGTCGCGGATCTATCCGTTTCGACCTACTACACGCAACAGACAATCTAAGGAGATACCTAATGGCAACAACAATCATCACGGGTCGCGACATAACTTTGACTCTTGATTCAAAGAGTTACGATCCGCAAACGACTTCCGCCGTGCTATCGAACGCTCCAGTAATTACGACTTATCAAACTCTTGACGGTAAAGCGTATAAGCATATTGACGACCAATGGACTTTAACTCTTAATCTACTTTCGGACTGGGGCGCAAATTCTCCGTCATCGCTATTCGAAGCCATGTGGACGGCGTTTACTACTGCACCGAATACGGCTCTCTCGGTTGTAATGATTGCGGCTACAGGTGCTTCGTTTGCGGTAACAGTCTTTCCAGTCGCACCTAATGCAGGAGGCGCGGCTCCAGACGCACAGACCGACACTTGGACTATGTTATGCGCTACAACTCCAGTCTTAACCATCACTTGATCTAACTAGAGAAAACGGGAGCAATAATGAAACTACCTATCATCATCGAATACATGTCGGGAAACGTTGAAACCTACATCGCGCAACCGCCGGAGTGGGCTAAATGGGAAACTAAAACGGGTCACACCATATCGCAAGCGCAAGAGAAAATCGGGATCGCAGATCTCTTATTTCTTGCCTATACTGCTATGAAACGTGAATCAGGCGGAAAGCCTGTCAAAGGTTTCGAATTATGGTGTGATTCCGTTGCCGACGTGCGAACCGGAGACGAAGCCCCAAAAGTTACGCCGCCGGAAGCGTGAATCGAATACTCGTCGAGTTAGCATTAGCGACGGGAATAGCGATGAGCGAATGGGTCACGGCGGAGCAGATCTACACCGCGAAAGAGATCTTGGAGGAACGAAGCCGTGGACAATGACGCAATCTCCTATGACAAGGCAGATTTACGTCGAATCACGGGCGCATTCAAAGCGATGGACGAGGAAGCAATCGCAGCCGCTAAACGCGAATCTTCTGCTTTGGCAGAATTTGCTCAAGGCAGAATAAAGGAGAAATCAAATACTCGTGGAATTGCGGCGCAACGAATTGCGCAAGGTTCACGCGTTTCCAAATCTTCCAAGATAGGCGAACTCTCTTTCGGTTTCGCTTCTCAAAAATTCTCCGGCGGTGCAACGACTCAGCAATTATGGGGCGGAAACGAATTCGGATCTAATAAATATAAGCAATTTCCTATCTGGTCAGGGCGCGAAGGTAGAGGATCTAAAGGCTGGTTTATTTATCCGACACTTCGCGAGATACAACCGGAAATCATTACTCAATGGGAGAATGCGTTCGATAGAATCTTGAAGGAGTGGTAATGGCAACAGGGTCACGAACGTTAAAACTCTCAATCCTTGCCGACGTTGATAATTTAAAAAAGAATCTCAACGCCGGATCCGATGACGTTCAATCTTTTGGCGACAAGGTTTCGGACTTTGGAAAGAAAGCCGGACTAGCATTTGCCGCAGCTGGAGCCGCCGCCGCAATTTATGCCGGCAAGTTAGCAATCGAAGGCGTCAAAGCAGCGATAGAAGATGAAGCCGCACAAGTACGCCTTGCTAATTCTCTCAAGAATGCAACTGGCGCAACGAATGACCAGATAAAGGCAATTGAAGATAACATCTTAAAAATGTCTCTTGCTTCGGGCGTCTCGGACGATAAACTTCGTCCGGCTCTTTCCCGTCTGGCACTTTCAACTAATGACGCGAAAAAGGCTCAAGATCTTCTTACTCTTGCACTCGATATATCTCAGGCAACTGGTAAAGACTTGGAAGGCGTCGCTAACGCTCTTGGTAAAGCCTACGACGGCAATAACACCGCACTCGGTAAATTAGGCGTCGGACTTTCTGCCGCCGAATTAAAGGCGATGAGTTTCACGGAAACACAGACAAAACTTTCGGATCTATTCGGTGGGGCTTCTGCCGCTAATGCGAAGACATTCGCCGGACGAATGGAAATTCTCAAGGTTACATTTGATGAAGCGAAGGAATCCGTCGGAGCAAAACTGCTTCCAATTATCCAGGATCTAGTGCAATTCGTCATTGACAAAGTTATTCCGGCACTTGGTAAGTTTGCCGATTATTTCAAGCCTATAACTAAAGCAATCGACGATAATAAAGAGACATTTAAGGCATTCGGTCAATTCATAGTCGATTACGTTGCGCCCGTTATCGTTACCATTCTTGGCGGCGCGTTTCAAGTTATCGGTAAAATCGCCGGCGGAGTTATTGACGTTATGGCGGCAATTATTAAAGGACTCAACGTTCTCATTCAGGGAGCCGTCGCAGGCATTAATGGATTAATAACGGTCTATAACTCGATTCCGTTTCTTCCTAACGTCTCAAAAATATCTGCTCCATCGATTTCGGTTCCTTCCGTTTCCGTTCCCGACATGGGAGGCGCGCCTTCCGTTCCCACTATTTCAGTTCCAGAAGTAAGCGGTGGCGGTTCAACTTCTGGAGGCGTATCTAGTGCCGTCGCCGGTGCAACGCAGTTCTTTAATCCTTCTGCTAATTACGTTCCCTCATTCGGAAAATCTTCTTCAATAGCACTCATGGAGGCAGGACAGTTTCAACGGCAATCCTCAATTGTCAATAACATCACGGTCAACGGTGCAATCGACGCCGAAGGAACCGCGCGTCAAATTGCCGACGTAATGAATAATTCTTATTACAGAGGCACGGGCGGAGCCTCTCAGTTCGTAGGTATTTCGTGACACAATGGAGTCCAGTCTGGAAAATCGAGATAAATGGCGTCACTTATACGACGGTTACTCTTGCGAATCTCTCAATCACTTCTGGACGCTCGAACATCTATACTCAAGCGCAAGCCGGCTATGCGACGATAAATCTAATCAACCTCACCGGATCGGCAATAGTTCCGACAATTAACGACACGCTAGCAATCTCGGTCAAAGATACCTCGGCAGTCTATGTCCCGATATTTGGTGGATCTATTGTGGACGTCGGTGTAACCGTGTCTCAAGTCGGATCCATAGGAATAGCGCAGACGATTACAATTACCGCTCTAGGAGCCTTAGCAAGGCTTCAGAAGGCACTTACCAACGGCGTTCTAACTCAAGATTTTGACGGCAATCAGATAGACACAATTCTTCGGCAAGTTTTATTCGCTCAATGGCAACAAGTTCCAGCAGCTCTAACTTGGGCGACTTATGATCCGACAACGACATGGGCGAACGCAGAAAATACTGGACTTGGCGAAATAGATACTCCTGGAAATTATGAACTAGCGCAACGCGCTTCAAATCGAACCGACGTTTATTCTCTCGTTGCAGCACTTGCAACTTCTGGACTCGGTTATCTTTACGAGGACGCGCAAGGACTAATCTCCTACGCCGATTCAACTCATCGCACGACTTACCTAGCGACTTACGGTTATACGGATCTTGACGCAAATCAGGCACTTGGACAAGGAATTAGAATCCAGACACGCGCCGGAGATATCCGAAACGACTTGACAATTAAATACGGAACTCTTTCGGCTAGTGAAGTCAGCGATACGGATCAAACGTCAATCGGACTTTACGGTGATCTTGCTCAAATCATTACGACGACGATTAAGCACTCGGCAGACGCAAGGGCTCAAGCTGCATTCTATCTATCTCTTCGCGCTTATCCACAACCGATATTCGAATCCATAACTTTTGCTCTTACGAATCCCGAACTCGATAACGGCGACCGAGACTCGCTTATCAACGCATTCATGGGACAACCAATCAACCTTACAAATCTTCCGGCGAATATGTCTTCGGGCAACTTTCAAGGATTTATCGAAGGCTGGAGATTCTCAGCCTCTTACAACGAATTGTCTATCACGCTTCTACTTTCACCGCTTGCGTTCTCGTTGCAGGCGATGAAGTGGAATGACGTGCCAATCGTTGAAACATGGTCGAGCGTGTCGCCGACTCTGGACTGGGAAAATGCGACGATTGTCGCTTAGAAAAGGAGATAAATAAATGGCTAATCCAACAACGAATTACGGCTGGGTCATGCCGGCGGCTACGGATCTCGTTACGGATCTACCGGCGGATTTCAACGTCTTCGGTCAAGGCGTCGATACCTCTATGCAGTATTTACTCGGAGGAACGACTGGACAGATTCTTTCTAAGACTTCCGGAACTAATATGGCGTTCACTTGGATAACTAATGACGTCGGCGATATAACCGCAGTCACGGCAGGAACAGGAATATCAGGCGGAGGCACTTCCGGAGCCGTTACCGTTACCAACTCAATGGCAACGGCAATTACAACCGCCGGAGACGTCATTCAAGGCACAGGGTCAGGAACCTTTGCACGTCTTGGAATCGGAACCGTCGGACAAGTCTTGACCGTCAATTCTGGCGCGACTGCTCTTGAATATGCGACTCTTACAAGCGGAGGAATGACACTAATTTCCACAACATCATTAACAGGATCGAGCGTTTCGATTACGGTTCCGAGCGGTTATAAAAATATAATTTATGTTATTCGCGACGCAGTAGCGGTTACTACTTCTGGATCATATCTTTATCAAACTTTCAATTCCGATACAGCGGCAAATTACAATTATGTTGAACTTAGAGGTACAGCAGCCAGTGCTGCAACAACTTCAATGACAACAGATGCAAAGATTTATTTGCCTTATGTCAATAATGGTTCAGATAATAATATGTTTGTTGCAAACACAATTTATGATTACTTGAACACCTCAACCAATAAATCCTTCAATGCGGTTATGAATAGTAAAAACAACTCAGCTGTTCGAGTCGTCGGAAACATTACAGGCACATATTTCCCAACGACACCAGCGGCGATAACATCTATTCAATTTGCTTGGGAGACGTCGAATCATTCAAGCGGTTCCGTTCTACTTTATGGAGTGAACTAATGACAAAAAATACGATCACAATCACCGACGAACAAGGCGTGACTATTACTCGCGACATGACAAACGAGGAATCGCTGGCATTCGATAATTTCAGAAAAGATTCAGTAGAAAAACGTCTGGCAAGAGAAGCCGAAGAATCTGCAAAGCAATTAGCAAAAGAATCCGCACTCGCTAAACTTGCCGCGCTCGGACTTACATCGGAGGAAATAAGTGCCATTTCCTAACGGCACTCTTCACCGTGTTATCGAAATCGCTCTGGGCGAAGTCGGAACGATTGAAGAAGGCGACAACCTAACAAAGTACGGAAAAGCCTTTGGCGTAGATGGTCTGCCGTGGTGCGGTTCATTCTGTAATTGGGTCTATAAAGAAGCCGGAGTCAAAATCCCATCGGTTATCTCAACGGCGGCAGGGGCTCACGCCTTTAAGAATCTTGCTAAATTCAGAGAAGCACCTCAAGTCGGAGATCTTGCATTCATGGACTTTCCTCACGATGGCGTAGATCGTATTTCGCACATCGGAATTGTGGTAAAAGTTGCGTCAGATTCGATTACTACAATCGAAGGAAATACGTCAGGGACAGGCGATCAACGCAACGGCGGAATGGTAATGATCAAGACTCGCGCACTCGGTACAGGGTCACCGGTTGTCGGTTTCGGTCGTTGCCGTTTCGCAGAATTCGATGGTGATCTTCCGGTCATTATCGAAACCGTGATAACTCCTAAAAAAAAGATAGGCAGGATAAAAAAATGAAGGAAGCAAAAGCACTAGCTGCGTCGTGGGCGCGCTCTTTCCTAGCGGCTGCAATCGCTCTTATTGCAATCGGTGAGACAAATCCTAAAGCAATTATTACGGCAGGAATGGCGGCGGTTCTGCCCGTTATCTTGCGAACACTCAATCCAAAGGACGCAAGTTTCGGAGTCAAGGGCTAATGTCTCCGACGGAATGGGCGGCGTTTATCGGTTGCGTTATTGCAATTATTTCCGCCGTCTATTCCGCTATGAGGATCATGATTAAATCTATCCTTCGCGAGTTCTCGCCTAATGGTGGAGCAAGCCTAAAGGATCAAGTGAACCGAATAGAGGCTCGCTTAGATCTACTCTTGGCGGAGATTCTCAAGAAATAGACACGCCGAGACATAGGCGCAAGGCTTGAAAATGTCGGCTCTCGATGAGACTCTTTATTCGGGAGCAACGACAAGGCTCCCACGGGAGCAATAATGATTGAAGAATTTCAATACTGGTTAGCAATCGCGTGTTTAACAGTTATAGCAATCTCATGGGCTTACTCAAGGGGCTGGAAAGATGGACATTCCGAGGGCTACGTTCGCGGACGTGCTATCGCTAAAGCACTCAAGGAGATTAACAAATGAGTAATTTCCTAGAAGGATATGAGGACGTCAATGCAAGAATTACAAGAATTCACGCCGAATTCCCATCGTGTCGAATCATCACGCATATCGAGGATATCGACGTCGTTAAAGGTTACGTACTCGTCAAGGCAGAATTCTTCAAAGAGTTCGAGGATCACGTTCCATCATTCACAGATTACGCGCTGGAAATGCGCTCCGATCGTGGAGTCAATCTACACTTCTGGGTCGAAAACGGAATTACTAGCGCAATCGGACGAGTCATCGGATTAGCCTCACCTTCAAAGGATCCAAAAACTGCCGCACGTCCGACACGTCAAGACATGGAAAAGGTTGAACGCCTATCGACTTCCGACGTTTCAGAATTGAAGAAGAGCGACGCTTGGACTTCTATTCCATCATTTGACACTAAAGAAGCCGCCGAATCTGCTGGAATGCCAACACTTGGAACGGCAATCGATGAGATTAAAGAATCAATCGGTGAGCCGGTTATTTACGATCCTCTTATCTGCCGTCATGGACAACGCAATTTCCGAAGCGGAATATCAAAGAAAACAGATAAGCCTTACGGTGGCTGGTATTGCCCTAATGGAATCGTATCGCACCAATGCGAAGTAGTGTGGGGCGTATTAGGTGCAGATGGTAATTGGGCGGTAAAGAAATGAGCGAAGAATTATGCGATTCATGCGATAAATACACCGAATCCAGTAAAGGTCAAGCATTTAAAGATCGCGGAGAAGTAGTCTTGTGGATCTGTTACAAGTGCCAACCGCAGAAATAAGATATTCAGTTGCCTTCGCAGACGAAATGTATATTCACCAAGCTGCGACCGATAAAATCTTACAAGGATCCGGAGTAATGGGATCTCAGCCTCGATACAACCTGGCTCTTAACACTCACGAACAGGTCTCAGAATTAGCCGAATCCATAACGGCAGAGTTAATCGTTGCACGTTACTTCAAACTCGATTATGACGCACGTCAAAATAACGGCAAACATCATGCAGACGTGGGGCAGGGCTTGGAAATCAAGTGGACGAAATACGAATCGGGACACCTGATCATCTATCCAAATGACAGAGATAGCGACGTGGCGATAATGGTCGTCGGTAAATCGCCTACCTATCGCATAGCCGGCTGGATTCCGGTTCAATTCGCTAAACGGGCTAAATATAAGCACCGATCACAGGATTCATGGTGGATAGAGCAGCACAATCTCTTTCCGATTGAAGATCTAGTAAGGAGCGAACATGGACGTTCACTTATCTAGTTGTCGCATATGTAAGAAGGTCACTATGCAACGCGAACGCATAGTCACGGATAAATTGCCGCCTAATGTGAAAGTGCTGGAATGTCTCAAGTGTGGAGTAATGGGCGTGGTGTTACTGGAGAGTAACTTATGAATAGTTATCCACAGGAGTTATCCACAGGCACACTAAACCTGTGGACGACACGCAGGAGTCGCGCTCAAGTTATCCACATACTCGTCGGTAACTTGACAGTAGGACTACCATCGCGACACGGTGGCGAGCCGCTAAGGCGGATAGCTCGCAGCCGTTTCTCGGTGGTTACGGGACTCCTATGTCTCAACGTGGTTATGACGGCTTATCCATCAAATGCTGTTAATAACACAATAGAAATCTATAAACTCTATGCACATACAAAGCTTCTCAATGCAAAAGAATTTCATTGTGTGGATCTACTTTGGACGAAAGAAAGTCAATGGAATTCACGATCTAAGAATAAACATTCAACCGCATTCGGAATTCCTCAGCTTCTCAAGATGAAGGAAACTAATCCATTTCGCCAGATAGATTTAGGCTTGCGCTATATTCGTCACAGACATTCGACTCCGTGCAAGGCGTGGGAATACTGGAAGAAGAAGGGTCATTACTAGATGGCACAAGACAGACACGGGAAAGTCTATGGATCAGCGTGGCGCAAAATGCGCAAGATGATTCTCGCTCGAGACGGATTTACTTGCGGTTATTGCGGTCAGCCGGCTAATACCGTCGATCATGTTCAAGCCGTAAATAAAGGCGGAGAGATATTGAATCCAGATAATCTCATCGCCGCCTGTGTTTCGTGTAATTCACGAAAGCAAGATAAGCCGACTCACCTTTTTTTAAGACCGCGTTCCACCGCCATGCTATCCCGTGAATCTCTTTCACCACTAAACGAAACGATAAGTTATGACTAAGGCTGGACAGGGCAAGACAAGGGCTCTCAAGGTCGTATCAGGGACGAACAGGGATTCGGTCAGCATAGATTCGACACTTGCGCCAGTAAAGTCTCTAATCGGCTCTCCTACGCCTCGAATTCACTCACGGCTCAATGATTTACCGTCTAAAGGTGGCGAACTAATCGACTTTGCGACTAAGTACGGGATTGAACTTATGCCGTGGCAAAAATTCGTCATGGAACACGCGCACAAAATCAAGGAAGATCAACGGTGGAATTCAAGCGAGATCTGCATAGTCGGAGCGCGTCAGAATGGAAAATCTACGCTTCTCATGGTGCGAGCGTTAGCCGGACTCTTCTTATGGAATGAGCCTCTTCAGATTTCCTCGGCTCACCGTCTATCTACGTCGCTCGAACTCTTTCGCCAGATAGTCAAGATTATCGAAACTCACGACGAACTCAAGGAGCAAGTCAAGGTCATTCGATGGGCTCATGGATCCGAAGAAATTGAAACTAAATCGGGAAATCGTTATGTGGTTCGAGCCAGTAATTCAGCAGCTAGAGGAATCGCACGTCCGGAAGTCATTTACATGGACGAACTTTCCATGATGAAAGATCTCGACGGCTTCGCCTCGCTTCGTTATACGATGATGGCGTCTAGGAATCCGCAAGTCTGGACGTTCTCAACGGCTGGAGATCAGTCCTCCGTCGTACTCAATCAACTTCGCGAACGCGGAATGAATGCCGCAGTCGGTGGAAGCGATAAAATTACGTATCTCGAATGGTCTGCCTATACCGAAGATATCCACGACGAAGATAACTGGGTCGCTAGTAATCCGGCACTTGGTCACACAATTCACGAAGACAACATTCGAGCCGTTCTCAATGATCCGCCTCACGTCGTCCAGACCGAAGTTCTCTGTCGGTGGATCCATCAAAAGGACGCAGTAATTCCGGCTATTTCATGGGAAGAGTGTGGCGACGACGTAGATCTTGACATAGAACGTCAAACATGGTTCGGACTCGACTTATCACCGGATAGAAAAGCCGGCGCGTTGGTTGCGGCTCAACGCTTAGACGATAATCGTTTCGTAATAAAGTTAATGCGAACATGGGAGAACTCTGTCTCTCTCAATGATCTATCTATAGCAAACGATATTGCGGAACACTTTCGAAAGTATCCCGTCGAGGTTATCGCATATAGCAAGCGCACCGCCTCCGCCGTTGCCGGACGCCTCGTTCCTGCCGGTATCCCAATTATGGATTTCGACGGGCATAACTACGCGACTTCTTGCGATCTTCTACTTTCGGCAATTACTTCCGGCAGACTTCGACACAATCGGAATCCAGAATTGACTAAACAAATACTCTCAGCCGTGCGACTGCCTCATGGCGATGGAGGCTGGATTATAGGAAGAAGAGCAAGTCAGACGACCGTATGCGCTGCCGTTGCCGCAGCTCTCGTGACACACTTTGCGACACGCGGAGAGACAGAGATAGACATTCTCGTCGGATAAGCGTATAAGTGCGCTCTACACTTTGCGCATGGGTCTAAAAGATTTATTTATCACAAAGCCTCAAAGCCTACCGCCGACCTCCGACATAGAGGCGTCGCTTGCTCCTGTCAATGTCACATCGTCGCTATATAACATCTACGGCGTTGCCGGAATTACGGCTTCACGCGTTGAATTCATGTCGGTTCCAACGTGTGCGCGCGCTCGAAACATTATTTCGTCAAGTGTTGCAAGTATTCCGCTTAAGGTTCGCACAAAAGCCGACGGCGCGCGTGTTGAAACACCGCCGCGCGTTATTAATCAACCGGATCCACGCGTTCCCGGATCCGCGACTTATGCGTGGTTAGCGGAGGATATTCTTCTATACGGTTACGGCTACTTAAAAATTAATGAAATTTATTCCGACACATATCGCATTCGTTCTTGCGAAAGAGTAGATCCAACTCGGGTCACGATTAAAACTAATGCGATGGGAACGGAAATTGAGTATTACTGCGTAGATTCAATGCCAGTTCCTTATGAAGGCGTCGGATCTCTTGCGGTGTTCTATGGCAACGATGAAGGAATTCTCAATCGCGCCGGACGCACAATCAAAGCCGGAGCAGAATTGGAACGTGCCGCGACAATGTATGCACGCGAACCGGTTCCAACAATGGTTCTCAAATCTAACGGCGCGGCTCTTCCGGCGGATCGTATTGCAAAACTTCTCGAGTCATGGGGCGCGGCTCGTCGCAATCGTTCAACCGCATTTCTCAATGCCGACGTAACTCTGGAAACACTTGGATTCGATCCCGAGAAATTACAATTAAATCAAGCTCGTTCCTACGTTGCGACCGAACTCGCTCGCGTTACTGGCATTCCGGCTTATTATGTAGACGCAGAATCTGGATCTAGCATGACATATTCTAACGCGTCTCTGGCGAGACAATCTTTGCTTGATTTTTCTTTGCGACCAATTATGACGAGTATTGAAGAGCGTCTTTCAATGACAGGAATGCCAAATGATTTCGTCTCATCTACTCAAGAAGTGAAATTCGATCTTGACGATTACTTGCGCGGTTCTGCAAAAGAGCGCGCCGACGTTTATAAAATTCTTTTTGATATAGGGGCAATTACCGCCGATGAAATCCGAATGGAAGAGGAAATGATCCGATGAATGAAACTCCAATGAATCTCAACTTTTCGATAAAGGTCAGCGCAACGGATTTTCCAAAGCGCGAAATCTCTGGACGCATAGTGACATGGAATGAAGTCGGTTCGACTTCTGCCGGTGAAACTTTATTTACTCCAGGATCTATTACTTTCGGCGACACTACTAAATTATTACTTGAACACAAACGCGAAGCACCAATCGGATTTCTTAAGTCTTATCAAGTCACAGATCAAGGAATCGACGCAACATTCTCCATCGGAAATACAACCGCCGGAAACGATAGTCTCGTCGAGGCAAGTTCCGGACTTCGCGATGGTTTCAGCGTAGGAGTTCTAGCCGATAAATATAAAAATATAGATGGCGTTCTTACAATTTCCGCGAGTTCTCTCAAAGAGGTTTCACTCGTTACAGATCCAGCAATAGCAAGTGCCAAAGTCGCAATCGCGGCAAGTGAAAATTCTGATTCGGAAACACCGGAGACAGAAGAAATAAATCCAACTAATGAAGGAGAAAACGAAGTGGAAATCACTCCAACCGTTCCAGACGCTCCAGCCGAAACGGTTGAAGCGGCGAAGGTAGTGAACTTAGGTTCAGCACCTCTCGCATTCACAAAGCCACGTTCACCAATTCTTACTGCAGGAAATTATCTTGAACACACAATCCGAGCAGGTCTTGGAAATGAAGATTCACGTCAATATGTAAAAGCGGCAGACGATAGCTTCACAACAAATCCAGCGTTTAGCCCAGTTTCTTACGTTCGCGACGTTGCACAAAATACTAGCGCTATGCGTCCAGTAATTGACGCTTGCGGTGGAACACGTCCACTTAATAGTTACGGAATGACGGTTTCAATTCCTAAGATTACTGCTAATTCAACTGCGGCAACTGTTGCAGAAGGCGGAGATCCAACTGGAACAACTGCGATTACTTCTGCTTACGTCAATGCAACTGTAATCAAAAAAGCCGGATTCCAACGCTACAGCGTGGAACTTTTGGACAGATCAGATCCATCATTCTATGACATCATGCTTCAAAATCTTCGCGACGCATATGCTCAAGCAACCGATCAGTATGTAATTGCACAAATTACAGCCGGCGGAACTCAAGCAACTGCAACAGCCGCAGATTCAGCCGGTATTATTTCATTCGTATCGACAGAATCTCCTGCCGCTTTCACCGCAACAAAGCGCACCGCAAAGTCATTCGTATCTGGAACATCTATCTGGAGCCTTCTTATGGGAGCAACAGATACAACAGGTCGTCCAATTTATAACGCGGGAAATCCGATGAATAATGCGGGATCTGCAATTCCTACAAGCATTCGCGGAAACGTTCTTGGACTTGATTACTACGTTGATCCGAACATGGTTTCAACTTCAATCGACGAGTCCGCGTTCATTATCGAACCACGTTCGATTGAAATTTTTGAATCTCCTGCTCTTCAACTCGCCACTAACGTTCCAACAACGGGCGAGATTGAAATCATGCTCTACGGATACATCGCGGCTCAAGCAGTATTCGCCGGCGGTCTCCGTCGTTTCAATCTAACTTAATCCAAATAATCATCGGCTAGGTGCGCTCCCGTATCTAGCCGAGCAGACGAGAGGATCGGAAATGCCTAGTATCGTAACGGCGTCACAACTTCGCACCGTGCTAGGCGTTTCCGTTTCCTTATATTCAGACGCTTATCTTGAAGGAATTATCACAAGCGCAGAGCAAGCAATTCTGCCAATGCTTACCGCTAATCAAAATGCTATTAGCGCGGTTTATTTACAAAATAATGTCGCCTATTACATAACTCAAAAGCCGAATAGTTTTGTCGCCGGTCAAAGCGTCATCGTTACAGGTTGCGTCCCTTCTACATTCAACGGAACGCAGACCGTGACATCGAATTATTATGATCCGTTTCCATATCTTCCATACGCTTATCCTGCTCCTTATTATGTCTTTACGGCAGCGATTACGAATGCGAATATCACCTTCCGTCCGGTGATACCGGCTGGCGTTGCCTATCTATCCGGAGCCAACGCCGCCACTCTTTACGCTAATACCGAAGCAATCGAACAGGCTATCCTCGTCGTATCCGTTGAAATTATGCAAAGCGTTACGGCTCCTGGAAATACTTCTGCAGATCTTGAATTCAATCCGCAACCATTCGTCCTCGGTAGATCATTACAAAATCGAGTCATGGGACTTCTATCACCTTACATCGACGTTGAAACTATGGCGCAATAATGCCAACGCCGACAAGTATTGCGACAAACGTTCGAGGGACTCTCGCGACTGCTCTTTCCTCCGTTGCCGCTTCCGTTTATTCTTCCGTGCCAGAATCGGTAATTGCTCCGGCTTGCGTAATTGTGTACGACTCTCCAATGATGGAAAGTAACTTAATCGGTAATAGCACCGTAAGAGTGAAACTTAATTTCGTAATATCTGCCGCCGTTGCGTTTAATAATAATGCCGGCGCACTCGATAATCTCGAGAAATTAATAATAAGCATTCTGTCGGTTATACCGTCCGGATACGTCGTCGGAAACGTCCAAACTCCGCAAGTCATATCGCTAGGATCGTCGAATTTACTTTCGGCGGATCTATCCGTTTCGACCTACTACACACAACAGACAATCTAAGGAGATACCTAAAATGCCAACTACAATCGTAACGGGTCGCGATATAACCTTTACGCTCGCAACCGTAAATTATGACGCGCAAACGACTTCGGTCACTCTAGTTAATGCGCCAGTTATCACGACTTATCAAACACTCGATGGGAAAGCCTATAAGCACATCGACGACCAATGGACTCTTAATATTGCACTTCTTGCAGACTGGGGCGCGACTTCATCGCTATTCGAAGCCATGTGGACGGCGTTCACTTCGGCTCCAAATACTGCACTCGCATTCACGCTTATTTCGGCTACCGGTGCTTCTTTCGCTGGCAACGCCTTTCCGGTTGCTCCGACTGCCGGCGGCGCGGCTCCAGACGCACAGACCGACACTTGGACAATGCTATGTTCTACAACTCCAGTCTTAACAATCACTTGATCTAACTAGAGGAAACGGGAGCAATAATGAAACTACCAATCACCATCGAATATATGTCCGGAGACTCAGGAACCTACACGGCTCAACCGCCGGAGTGGGCTAAATGGGAAAATAAAACCGGATACACAATTTCACAAGCGCAAGAAAAAATCGGGATATCGGATCTCTTATTTCTTGCTTGGAATGCTATGAAAAGGGAGTCAGGCGGCAAGCCTGTCAAGCCTTTCGATATATGGTGCGAAACTGTTTCCAATGTGACAACCGGAGACGAAGCCCCAAAAGTTACGCCGCCGGAAGTGTGAATCGAATGCTCGTCGAGTTAGCGATAGCGACGGGCATTCCGATGAGCGAATGGGTCACGGCGGAGCAGATCTATACGGCAAAGGAAATCTTGGAGGCTAGAGAATGACATTCAAGGCGACAAAAGGTCAAGGCACTTTCCGAATAGAGTGCGAGCCTTACGCGTTGAAAAATCTAATTCAGACTCTCAACATGCTGGACAAAGAAACTCAAGGGAGAGTCAGAGACGCGGCTCAACCTCTTTCGCAAAGACTAGCCGGTCAGATTATGCAATTCGGAGACGCCTCTCCTACTCCGCAGACGAAACTCGTTCTTAAATCTATCGCCACGCCTCGCGATCGCTTGATTCGTGTCGACGTCGGTGGATCTAAGAAGGTCGGTCGTCCCTACGGTGGAACCGCGAGCAAAAGCGGCAAAGGAAACAAAGTAGGAAGAAGTGCGGCTCCTGCCGGTGCGCTCCTATGGGGCTCGGAATATGGATCCCATCAAGGCGTAGATCGTGCAGGAAGAAAATTTACAAATAGATTTAAGGCTCCTTACCGTAGAGATGGCTATTGGCTAAATAAAGCCGTGGACTTCTATACGCCTATCGTTGCAAAAGAATACATCGACCTCGTTCAATCCGTTATTAAGAATCTGGAACTCGACTAATGGCTGGCATTCCTAAAGTAAAGATTACCTTCGACGCCGATTTCGACGACCTTAAAAAGGGAATCAAAGGCGGACAAGACGAAATCGAATCTTTCGGAGATAAGGTTGCAGACTTCGGAAAGAAAGCCGGAATCGCATTCGCCGCCGCCGCCGGAGCTGCTGCAATTTACGCCGGCAAGTTAGCAATCGACGGAGTAAAAGCGGCTATAGAAGATGAAGCCGCGCAGGTACGCCTTGCTAATTCTCTCAAGAATGCAACCGGCGCAACCAATGATCAGATAAAAGCGATTGAAGAAAACATATTAAAAATGTCTCTCGCTTCGGGCGTCTCGGACGAAAAATTGCGTCCGGCTCTGTCCAGACTTGCGCTCTCGACAAATGACGCGAAGAAGGCTCAAGATCTTCTCACTCTTGCACTCGATATTTCGCAGGCAACCGGTAAAGACTTGGAAGGCGTTGCTAACGCTCTCGGTAAAGCATACGACGGCAATAACACCGCACTCGGAAAGTTAGGAGTCGGACTCTCAGCTGCCGAATTAAAAGCGATGAGTTTCACGGAAACACAGACAAAACTTTCGGATTTATTTGGTGGGGCTTCTGCCGCTAATGCAGAGACATTTGCCGGACGAATGGAAATCCTCAAAGTTACATTCGACGAAGCAAAGGAATCAGTCGGAGCAAAACTTCTTCCAATTATTCAAGATCTAGTCCAATTCGTAATCGAGAAAGTTATTCCGGCACTCGGTAAATTTGCAGATTATTTCAAACCGATAACTCAAGCGATAAACGATAATAAAGAAACGTTCAAAGCATTCGGACAATTTATTGTCGATTACGTTGCGCCGGTTCTGGTCAAGGTTCTAGGCGGCGCGTTCGAAATAGTCGGTAAAATAGCCGGCGGAGTTATTGACGTCGTAGCTGCCGTTATCAAGGGACTAAATTTCCTAATTCAGGGAGCCGTTCAAGGAATCAACGCGTTAATCGGGATCTATAACTCCGTGCCATTCTTGCCTAACGTTTCTAAAGTAAGCGCACCTAGTATTAGCGTTCCGACGGTTTCCGTTCCCGACATGGGCGGAAGTGCTTCGGTTCCTACTATCTCGGTTCCGGACTTGAGTGGAGGCGGCTCAACTTCTGGAGGTTCTGGCGTATCTAGTGCTGCGGCAGGTGCGGCGCAATTCTTCAATCCTTCCGCTAATTACGTTCCTTCCTTTGGTAAATCTTCATCTATTGCACTTATGGAGGCAGGACAATTTCAAAGACAGTCTTCCATCGTAAATAACATCACGGTCAATGGTGCAATCGACGCCGAAGGAACCGCGCGTCAAATTGCCGACGTAATGAATAATTCTTATTACAGAGGCACGGGCGGAGCCTCTCAGTTCGTAGGTATTTCGTGA
>Ga0209190_1001212_pt1 | contig 18109 bp, 24 predicted proteins | sample M_140205_XF_Meta_FD_187315 | JGI IMG/M metagenome (GOLD analysis project Ga0209190, IMG submission 187315) | Freshwater microbial communities from Lake Montjoie, Canada to study carbon cycling - M_140205_XF_MetaG (SPAdes) (version 2) | ecosystem: Environmental > Aquatic > Freshwater > Lake... | reverse complement strand
CATCAACTCATAATTGACAAGTCTTTCGGTTTTATGCCCGTTTGCACAGGCAAAATCAAACATTCTTTTCATTCAATTCCTCAAAGGCTCGTTCACTGACCTCTTTCAAGGTTTTCAGCCAAGTCAAAATAGAAAGTTCACCTTTTTTGAACATTAAGGTCTTTTCATCAGGAATAACACTTATATTATTCAGCGACTCTATCATAATGTCAATATCGGCGCATAAATCTTTCCAGCCCTCATTTGACATCATGGAGAACCGCTCAGAGTAATATTTGTCAAGTTCTGGGGTCATGGTGCGACAGGCCACTCAATAGTCCAAGGGAAACCAGCCTGAGATGGCACATCACGCAGTGCTTGGCAGTAATCCTTCCACGCCTGTGATGGAGTCATGTCACTACGAAACCGCCAGTCAGTCTCTGACAGCTTGGTGTCCCTAGTGGTGCGTACAGATTTGGCTTGTTCTGCGTCTTTGGCGGCTTTGTAAGCGGCTTCATTTTGAGCAGCAGTGGTTACATTGCCTTCAGCATCTTCAGTTTGAAAGAACGATGGGCCTAGATTCCATTTGGTGTACCACTTGCCCTCAATCTGCTCAATGCCACCATAGACTGAGTATTGATAGACAGTGCCACCTGTAGCTTGTGGGCCTTCAAAGACTACATCAGCACCCAAGGCTTCTAGCACCTCAGTTGTTGTTGTCTCCCATGATGGGCCACCATTGGCTTTTGTGTATGCACGAAATTCTGCCTCGTACATTACTTGCCCGTCATTTGTTCTGATTTGCATGGTTGTTCCTTATGCGATTGCCAAGAAGATGTATGTTCCACCGCTTGCATTGATGGCTGCTGGCGCTGTGCTACTAATCTCAAACCCTGCGCTGTAGGGATCGATGTAGTCAGTGTTAGTCACTTCAGCGGCAGTGCTGTTGAGCAACAGGTAGGGGTCATCACCTGAAACAATGCCTCTAGCTGTGTCCCACACATACCAAGCACCAGTAGAGTCAGTGCGCTTTATGAGTACAAACCTTGCCCCTGCTGTGAAGCCACAGTTAATTTGCAGAGTTGTACCTGTGCCCGTGTATGAACCCACCTTACTGACCCCACTACACGTTGAAAAGAGGTAGGAAACGTAAGTTTTAGCTGATAGATTGTTAGCGCCAGCGCTTAACGGCAATCCAGTTGTTGTGGGTTTGGCGCTAAACATATCCCCACCTGTACCATAAGTTACGGCGGTATTTGCGGCATTGGTCGTACTTAATGTGTTTTGGTCATACGTTGTGCTGGTGAAATTAAAACAGGTGTACCACCCAAACGTGCTATCCCTATTTTTGTTGATTACAAGTTCAGGTACTACTGTCAAGTTATGGCTCACAGTAGTTGCAGAACCCGTTCCCGTATAGCAAACCACATCCATAAACGATGGGGCTCTGGCAAAGAACTCCCCAATTTCAGGATTTGAACTTCTGTTATATCCATAGTTGCTATTGTCTGTACCCAAAGAGATTCCGTCCATATTAAATGAAGTAACGCCTTGAGTTATTCCAGTTGATTCACTGTCGGTATTGAATGTACGCAATACATTAGAAGGGCCTCTAAGCTTATCATTTACAACAAAACTATAACCTGTTGCATCAGACCGATCTCTTATAAGAGTTAAGTCTGGAGAGAAATTAGTTCCTGTAATGCTTCTTGCCGTACTGTTGCCAGTCCATATATTAGGACTAAACACACTCGTACCCGTAGTAGGCACTTTCATCGGGCCTCGGCGTATGGCTATGTAGATGTAGGTGGTGTTAGCCCCTAAATCTTGAACGGATTCAAAACCTGTAGCTGTTGGAAAAAAAGCGTATGTTGCATCACCAAAACCGCCTATTTCAGCATTTGATAAATTAGGTTGCAATGCCGCTGTTTTTGTTAGCGAAAAACCACGCATATTATCAATTACAAACCAATTCCCTGTGGCAGAAGAACTTTTAATCATTACATACTGCGGCTCATACCCAAGGTTTACGGTTGCACTAGCAGAGCCATCAGTCGTAAAACTCCCACACGAAATCACATTGTCCGTACCCGTCAGGCCAAAGCCCCCTGCGTCATGGGCGAATAGGTAGGCAACATATTGTTGACTATCACCATTAACAGAACCGCTTGTGCCAACAGTAAATTGTGTTGATGTTGGAGCAGTATTATTCCAAAAATTGCTAGACGTTGCGGCGGCATTTGTTAAATTTAAATAAACATATTGCGTTGCACCAAGTGAACGATGATAAACAACCCAGTTGTATCCAGTTTGGTCAGTACATTTAACAATAATAACTGCTGGAGTAGAACCCAAATTGTGAGCAATGTTTTGTACAGCATTACCAGAAGCGCCCGTATACGTCACAACATCAAAAAACTTAGGCTGCTTGCGGAATGTCCACGAGACGTAGGTGGCAGCAGATGTGTTGTAGTCGGCATCAGCACCAATTGTAAATCCAGTTGTGCCAAATGCAGTTAAGCCTGTGGTTTCAGTTACTTCTGCGGCAGTAGAATTTGATTCTAAAGATTTTGTAACACCTCTTGTTGTATCAGTTAAACGATGACCAGTTGCGCCACTTCTACCTTTTATCCAAGTCAAACCACCCTTGGTAGACAAGTCAATATTATTGGTGATAGTCTGTGAAGCACCTGTACCCGTGTATAAAAAGCAAGAAAACACATCCTCAATAAAGTTAGGCACAACAGCCACACCATTGCCACCATAGGCATCTTGAGAAGCCGCACCGCTTGTAGCTTGTAATGGCATCTTTTTAAGCCTTAAATTGTGTGTTGCTTGCCAAGACAGTAAAAGTTGCACTGCCTGTTTTGATAATGAGATAGCGGTAACTATCAATGCCGCTTGCATTACCAGCAGTAGGCGCACCACCAAACCATCTTGTAGTTACACCTGTACCAGTGCCATCAACTTGCACAGCAGAGTTGTAGTAAGCAGTTGCACCTTGCGTCACTAAGAAAGCCACAGTCATTGATTGACCTGTACTCATCAAAGTATTTAGCGATGTACCGCTAGACCCTCTGAAGTTAACTGTCCAGTTAGCAGATGCGTTGCTGGTGTAGTACAAAACCGACTGTGTGGTGATGTCGTAGTTAATAGTACCTGTAGCTGCTGTAGCTGAGACTGTTGCTACCTCGGCGGCATCATTCAAAACAATTGCTGTTTTTGATGATGATCCTGAGAATGTTTGTGTTCCTGTGAAAGTATTGTCTGCAGATGCAGATAAACCAGAACTAGGTGTTACCCAAGTTGGTGCGCCAACTCCATTTGTTTGCAAGACCTGACCGCTAGTGCCAACTGCCAACATCTGAGTTGTGCCAGAAGCAGATTGGTAAGGAATTGTCCCGTTTGATCCACCAGCCAAATTGGTTGATGTAGTTGCTGTACTCGCACTTGTTAGAATTGTGCCACTGGTTGATGGCAAAGTAAGCGTTGTAGTTCCAGCCACCGATGGAGCTTGTAGAGTTACAGTCCCTGACGTAGTTCCAGAAATATCAATCGCATTAGCTTTTAGGGTTACTGACGTTGCCATATTTTTCCTTTATGGTGTTCCATTTGCAACAATATTAGTTGCTGATGTAATCATTCCAGTTGAAGACATTGATGCAATTGTAGTTGCACCATACTTAAATATCAACTTTCCGCCCGATTCTTCAATTGTGAAGTTTGTTGTTGTGAGAGTTGGTGTTGCCCATGATGTATTTGTTCCATCAGTCGTTAAAAACTTTCCAGAATTGCTTGTTTGAGAGGGTAGTGTTGTACCAGCACCGCCAGAAGTCACAAGTTTAATTCTTTCTTGTAACTCAGGTGCTACAACCTCACCTACATTGATTTGCTGACCCGTAGAGAGAGTAATAATTAACGATCCATCAAAGTCAATTTGGGCATTTAAGACAGAAACACCATCTTTTCCATCAAATCCGTCTTTTCCATCCCGACCATCCCGACCATTCTTACCATCTACGCCTTGTCTACCATCCACACCTTTTTCGCCTTTATCTCCCTTATCACCTTTTTGTGGGACTATAGCTTTGGCAATCTCTAGTTGGGTAGAAACTTTGTTTTCCATGACTTTGATAGCCTCAACTATCAAATCTACATTGTCTTGAACAGCCTTTTCTTCTTGCTGTCGCATTGCAACAAGAGTTTCTTCCATAGTATTAATAGCATATAACTTCTCATCAAAAGATGAGTCTGATGACTGTATGCTTTTAATAAGTTCTTTTATATTAGCCATTCTTCAATCCATCTGTAAGCCTTGTTAGGAAATCTTGTTTGACTTTATTCTGTGAATCAACTTTATCAGCCATTTGTAACTCAACAATCTTACTCTTGTTCTTTATATCAGCCTCTTTAAGCATCAATTCAGCAATCTTGACTCGCTTGTCAAACTCTGCAGATGCTTGATTATCTTGATTAGGAAGGTTTTTGGTCATTGCCGCCATGTTTTTTGCCTGTATTTCCTGTGGCATTAACTGCGCCTCAACAGACAATTTGATAGCTTCAGCTTTGTTTTGCTCTGCTTGGCTGGTCTGAACAGCAATATTAGCCTGTGCAGCTTGCATTGCCAACTCTGCTTGCATCTGTTGCATCTGCTGTGCTTGAGGATTAGGCTTGCTCATCTCATCCAGAGCCGCCATCATCTCGTATCTGTTGCTCAAACTTGAATTTGCGATGATTCCTTTAAGAATTACAGGCAAAACAGGTGTATTGGGGCCAAGAGTCTGCAACAAACCAATGAATTGCTGCTGTTCATACTCACGAGCAATAATTCCAAGCGTTGCAGTAGGTATGAAGTTCATGTCAACAGAGGGATAACGCTCTGGATCGAACTGCATGAACCTAAAAGCCGCCTTCTTGATGAACGGCACAAGGAAATCTTCTTGAAAGTTGACCAATGTACGCTTGTACTTCTTGATGATGGAGGCAACCGCCATCGACATACCACCCCCATCACGGCTAGATTGGGAAACCATACCATTTGAGTCAAGCGTACCTGTCGCTTGTAGCAACATTCGCTCAAAGTCTTTGGCAGTTGCTAGGTTATTTGGGTCACTCTGACCAAACTTGAAGGGATACAGGATTTCATTGGGATTGCCATTGGTGAGAATAGCTTTACCAGCTTTAATCTCAAACTTCATGCCACGGGGCAAGCGTGTGGCATCCATAGCAACCATAGGAGCAGTGGTCAAAGCGAGTGAATCCAAGTGAGCACGAGTCTGAGCATCAATAGCTTTCTGCATATTGAAGGCTTTTTCCACTGTACCTCGCCCCAACAAGCGATTAGGCACTGTATCGTCTTGGTACGACAACACAGGTCTGTCTTTCATCATGTAAGGATTTTCTTCAGCCTTGAGCAATTGACCATCGTTGGCAATTACGACAATAGCCTCAACCATGTCTGAGTAGTCTTCAGCGGCAGAGTTCTCAGGGAATAACTCAACAATGTCTTTGTTTTCCTCAAGATTATTTAAGTATTCACGGGGTACTAACCCGTAATAGGTCAACAATAGAACCTTCTCATCTTGATACTGAGATACTTCTTGGGTGGGCTCTAAGTCGGTATCTTCACTAGCTGTCCCAATGTCCACCTTGCGATAGATGCCTTTTTCAATGCCTTGAACAACTTTATGGATAGAGACATACTTCTCAATAGCCACACCCATACAGTCATCAATGCTTGTCCCATTAGGGTCAAACAAGAAGTTCTTGGGGTTGATAGGCATGATCTTGACAGAAATCCTGTCTCTCTCCATCACGCCAATAGCTGCTTGACCTTGTTGATTAGGAATAGCCTGAGTAGAAGGTACATACTCTTTCTCAGTCTTGACAATGATCTCGCCAATACCTGTGCCATAAATTTCAGCCATCAACTCAATCTGGTCAATACTCTTGCGAATCTTGTCCTTCTTGAAGTCTTCCATCAACTGATTCTTGATTACTTCAACATCTATAGGGTTTCCACCTATGTCTTGAATATTGTCTTCAATGTCAAAAAAGTCGCCTTGACCAAAGATAGCTTCCATGATCTCGGCATGGCGAGTCTCTACAGCTTGCTGAGTCGCAGGGGTAACTATTCGGCTACGCTCAGACTCACGGGTCTTGTCTTCAGAAGCCCATTGACCACGGAATATGCGCTCATACTCAAGCCAATCAGGAAGAAAGTTGGTGTCTCTATAGTCACGCCACTTGTTGCAGTGGTCAGTAACAAAGTCGGTCAGTTCTTTATCAGCCTCAGTAGGCTCATAAAACTCGTTTTGTTCTAGCTTGACTTCTTTGTCTGTTGCCATAGTGTTACCTTATTGATGAACCGATTGTATTTCCAAAGGGGTCAGAGTATTTTGGTGATGCTTGAGGAACTGGCATCCGCAGGTCTTGAGGTGTTGCAAATGGGCTAAGACCTTGCTGAATACGCCTCAAAGCAAACTGCTGTGCCTTTTGATAAATCTCAGGTGTTGGCCTACCACCCATACGCAACAATTTAATTTCTTGGGCTGACAATGTTGGGACAACCAAAGGATGCTGTATTGTTTGACCATTCAACTCAAAGGAAGATGACAACTCTGTCATTGGCTCTCCCACTGATGTAGGCATAACGCCCATGTAGCCACGACCTTTTATTTCAGGTTGGTCAAATAGAGAGTTTGAATGTCTCAATCCAAATGGTGCAAGTGGGTTTGATTCAGACGAACCAAGGAAATCAGGAAACAATCCTTTAACTATTCCTTGACCTGCATTACCCATTGTTGCCATTTATATCCCCGAAATAATATCTAGAGGCTCCCACTCATCTTCTTGGTCATCAACAAAGTATGAGGTCACAGCCAGTTGGTCAATGTAGGAAAGAGCATCGGGTAAGTCATCGTGAACACCTTGGGCTGGGAACATCAAGAGTTGATCTTTGAATTCATCCCAATCTTCCTCAGAGTTCAGCACAATACGCCCATGCTCAAACCTTCCTTGGAGACTCCAGATAATTCTGTCAGTCTTTTTCCTGTTGCCATGCGTTAAGTCAACTATGTGCGAATATACATTATTTTTCCGCATTAAGTCTGACAAATACGGCAAAACTGCATTTTTTAATGCTCCACGCTCAATTCCAACACTCAAAGGTCGATATTCCCGCATCTTTAGCAGAATCGTGGCAGCAGTCTCCCTAATGTCCCACCTGCCAAAAGCAATCTCTTTGACAAACCATTTGCCATCTTCAGTGACCTTGACTACAGCAATGGCAGTCTGGTCTAGCCGCTTCTTAGAGTTAGCCGCCTGTCTAGCTACTTCCTCAAATCCAGCTAAGTCACAGGCTATGAAGTAAGAACCATGCTCAGGTTCTTCCCCGTACTTAATCCATTCTTCCTTGAAAACATCAGATCCAGCATTTGAGAAACTTGCCATATACTCTTGCTTGAAGGCGAATGAACTTAGGGTTTTCTTCGCACTCTCGATTTCACTAGGGTCAATAAGTGGGTTGTCTGCTGTCGTAAAGTGCCAACTTTTCCAATCAGGATCACTACCCTCTTGCCCTAAGTTATACAAGTCAAAGAACCAGTTGCGCCCCTTGGGTGTGCCGATAAACATGGCTTTACCCTTCTTGTCTGACAAACTTGCCCTTATGACCTGTTCCCAAGTCTCAGGCTTAATGTCAGCTACCTCATCCAGTACAGCGTAAGTCAATGAGACTCCCCGCAAGGTGTCGGGTCTGTCACTGCCCCTAACATATATCTTTGCGCCGTTAATAAGCGTGACTTCCATGTTGTTTACATGGCTTGATTGAATTATCTCCCTGCCAACATCCAACAGAACATCCCAAACAATTTGCCGAGCCTGTCCCTGAGTCGGGGCAACGTACAGCACCGCACTACCAGCAGGACAGCTTAAACCCTCAATCAGTAGCGTAGTAACCGCTAACCTTGACTTACCGCACCGCCGCCCCGCAACCACAACCTTGAACCTTGTCTTATCAGCGTATACCTGTTGTTGCCACGGCAATAGCGCAAAGTTCAAATCAGCCATTCTTAGCCTCTATGTCTTCTATGTCTTCTACGTCTTTGGGTTCTTCCTCAACTATCGCCGCCACTGGTGCGCCTATGCCAGTGATATTAATGTGGATTGCACTCCTCTGGCTCTTATCCTTCTCAAACATCGACACTGGCAGGGTGCGGTCTACACACATCTTGATAGCTGCCATCTGTGCGGGGTGATTGTCGTTCAACGCTATGCTAATCATCTTCTCGACAACATCCTTACCACTCGACCTGATAAGCATATCCTTCAAGTCTTTTATTCTTTGGTTGTCGGTCTTGGGTAAAGCAAGGTCAGGATTCCTTGCGTACTCCTGTATCTGACGCTTGAGTTTGAATACGCCCTTGGGTCTGCCAGCCTTCTTCTTTTCAGTTGTCGGTTGCGCTTCCTCATCTTGGATGCTGTCCATTTGCTCTATCTTCACGATTGTCCTTGGGAGTTGTGGGCGTGATGTTGGGGGGGACTATAGCAAATTGCGAGGCGATAGTCTTCTTTTTTTTCATTTTCGTTTTTTCAAAGGGGAGGAGGCTCCCACAATTATCACGACCAGCGACCACCCCCTCCCCCCTATCAAAATAATAAGACAGTTATCCACAGGCAACTGTGGATAGTGTGGATAACTTCTGCAAGTCATTGATTCCATTGGACTTTTACCAGACGCTTACAGATTGCTTACAAAATCGGCTTTATACAATGTTCATTATGTTAACTTTAAATATCTGAAAGTGTTACATGCATCTGCAAATTGCAACTGGAAATGAAACCAATTGGGCAAATTGTGGATAACTTGCCCTCCGATCTGTGGATAACCTGTGGATAACTTTTATATTTCGCATTCTGAAAAGAATTTTCTGGGCGGTGCTGGAGAGGGAAAGAGGCGGGTGGTGCATTATCGGGGGACATTGTCATTGCAATGCTGTTTAGATTACATTGTAAATGAGAATGATTCGCATTCAATAATTAGTTACCAAAGCCACGTTAAAGATCGTCATGGCAATGCCTCTAGGAAGCCTTAAAACAAGGTTTAAAGCCGTTTTACTGGCTATCCTTGTCTACCCCTAAGAAATCCCTTAGATCGTCTTTAGGGCGGTATCCTAGTTCCCACAAGATTGCGTAGCAATCCAAGACATTCTTAAACCCATTGCTGATGTTTCCTTTGCCAGCACAGAGCAGGATTGTCCTGTCGGCATCAGTCAACTTGCGCCTGAACTGGACTGTCGTTGTAGTCGGAGGTCTAGCCACGATTCAAAGGCTTGTACTTAGCTTCATAAGGCTCACCAGAGAAGATCGCATCTAGGTCTTCTTCCATGTCATCAAAGCCTGAACCTTGACCGAATCCTTCTTTGGGTGTGAACTTAGTCATCCTTGCAGTGGGGGACAGGGCTTTAGCCTTGATAATGGTCTGCACCTGTGGCTGTTGCAAGAACAGTTCAATTTCCTCAAGTGTCCAGATGTTCCCATTGTTAATGTCTTTGCGGTGCGTCTGGAGTTCAACTGCATCGTTCTCTGTTCTGACCACAACCATTGGAACTCCTCTAACTGACTTCCATTCAAGGAACTGGATGGGTGGGTTGGGTTCAATCTCATTTTCCAAAGCCCACTTCTCTAAAGCATCGAAACCTTTACACATCCCGTTAACTGCTTTATGCAGCTTGTCGAGGTCACCCATATCTAGTGCATCCCAAACTCTACCCATTTGCAGCCAAACCTTAGTCCTAAACTCAATGTCAACTAAAGTAATCAATCGGTCAACTCCCCATTTCTCGTAGTGCTGACCCTTTTTACGCTCAAGTTCCACCAGCACAGCGTTAGACTGAATCTCCCACTGCGTTGCCTGTCTCGCTGGCTTGATAACTTCAGGAACATCTTTTCTCGACCTTGACCTAACCATTTTCATAACTCCTTAAAAAAACGACAAAGGGACAAACCGACAGGGGACAAACCTCTTGTACATAGACAAGAGGTGGTTTGTCCCCATTTACTCGGAAAGACATTTGGGACATTTGTCCCCATTTGTCTCGTTTGTCACTGGATGAACGTACAGCACTCATGTCTCTAGTGCAGACTTCAGCCACACCCAACCAGAGCCAATTACAACCTTATTTACGGCTACAAGTCTCTCCCTTGCCCGTGTCCAAGCCTTCTTGAAGGCTGCCTTATCATCCTCTGTACACCCTTTAATGTTCCAGAATTCATCCTTCCAATCATCCAAACTCACGCCAAACCTACTAGTACCATCTACTACACGATATGAGCCTTTAGCCTTAATCGCTTTGTAGAGAGAATCCAACTCAATCTTCTGATTTCCACCGCTACCTGAGTTGTTTTTAGTCCCTTTTGGTCTGCTGTTAGCGATCTCAGGGTTGGGTCTAACGGCTAAACTGGTGATGGTTTCAAACCCCAAGGCTGACTCACCGACCTCAACATTCACCACTTCGATGCCTACAGTTATGGAGTCCGCTCCATCCTTCTGCTTGGTCACAGTCAGGATTGCGTTGCCTACAACTGATGTATCTGCCGAGTTGATAACCGAATCCTGACGCTGTATCTCAAGTTCAGTGTCTACAGCACCTAGCAAGCTGGAGTGTCCTCGCAGACCTTTCGTTATGTCTTTACCGCTATGGTGAATCAGCAACATGGCACATAGGTAGATTGCTTGTAACTTGCCAGCTTGGGTGATGAAACCACCCATATCTTCCGAACTATTCTCATTAAAGCCGCCACCTGACATCCTCATCAGCGTGTCCAAAATGATGAGTTCTAGGGGTTCATCTATCTCGGCGATGAGTTCATTGATGGCAGCTACTAAGGCATCAAAGTCTTCTTGACTTGACCTGATGTTGATTTGCGCCCGTATTACATACAGGTTAGCACCATCTGGACTCTTGTTCTGTATCTTGCAAGCCTTGACCCTTGCGCCCATACCACCATGACCTTCACCAGCTATGTACAGGACTGCGCCTTTCTTTGGTACTCTGTAGCCCATCCATTCCCTACCTGTTGCTACTGCTTCTGCAATATCTAGGGCAATGAACGACTTAAAGCTGGCTGGTGGTGCGTACAGTGCTACAAATGCTCTCTTTGGGATGATGGACTCTATGAGCCATTCAACTGGTTCATCCTTTATGGAATCCCAAGACTCGACAAGGAATCTAGACTTTGTGGCTTCATCTTGTGGAGTCTCTGACAGGTACAACAATCTTTGTGGAGGCTGAACCCATTGACTATGCTCCACAACAGGACAGGCTTTCGCTATTTGCGCCAGCAAGGTGCGAGAACCATCGTATCTGTTGACCCACTCGTAGGCATCTTCTTTTGGGTTACTTAGGTTCAAGTCCAAGACTCTGACACTCTTGGCAAATGGTATTAGTGCCTCTGTCACCTTTTGGGCGTAGTGCCAACCTACAAGGTCATTGTCTGGCACGACTACCACATTGGCATCTTTAAAGTATTGGTTTAACTCATCATTCCAACCACCAGCACCAGCATGACTTGTCGTAACTACCACGCCCAAGCTGCCCAAGGCATCTGCCGCTTTCTCACCTTCTGTGATGTAGACAACTCGTCCAGCGGCTGTTGCCTGTCGCAGTTCGGGCAGCTTGTAGGGGACGATTCTGCAATCTCCTAACTTGCCCACTCGACTGCCATCAGGCATGACTCTCAAGGTCTTATAGGTCTTGCCTTTGGAGTCAAAGGTCTTGAATCTTTGCTTGATGAACAGGCTTGTGCCATCTTCATCTGTGTAATGCCATTCATGCTCTAGCACAGGCGTAGAGATGAGTGGTATGGGTTTCATTGGTTTGATGCTGTCAAGGTAATCGGGTCTGTCAGGCAGGGCTGGCAGCAGTCCCATGTCTTTGATGGTTGAGAAGACTGTGTGCTGATCGCAACCGCTATGGCACTTGAATAGGAAGTTGCCATCATCCGACATTGAGATTGAGAGACTTGGATGCTTGTCTCCGTTGCCTTGACCATGAGAGGGTACGGGGCAAGATGCGAGGTAACCATTTCCCACTTTCTTTGCGTTACCCAAACTGGACGCTATTTCTTGTGCTGACATTTAGTATCTTTATTAAGGGGACAAAAAAACCAGAGTTCTCCCCCGAAAACTCTGGTGCTGTTGAGTGCTAGGGGTTAGCTAAACATCTCGTCATCATCCATTGATGGTGCTGGCTTAGAGGGTGCTGGTTTGCTAGGTGCGGGTTTCTCTCTGAAAGGTATAGCCTCAACTTCTGACTCACCATTTGCAGTTAATGCCGATGGTCTAGCCACCCAACCTGTGACAGTGAACTCAGGTACACGGGTGCTACCCTTGCCAACCTTTTCGGGGCGTGAGCCTTTGTACTCGACCACGGGTAACTTACCCTCATTGCTTGCAACTTGTGCTTGCACTTGCTTATACAAGGCTTCCAAGCCCATGTTACTTCCAGCGCCGTTTGCAGACCATTCTGCAACTCCCATAGTCTTGTTATAGAACACGACCTTAAAGCCACGTTTGTGTTCGGGACTTGGTTGTGCGCCTTTACGACCTAAAGAGTCATCAGCGTTGAATTCAAAGACACCAGTTGCAATGAGCATCCATCCAGTTTGGACATTCTCATAGTCAAAGACAAACTTGTCTAAGGTGAATTCACCATCTTGGTTTGACCAAGAATTAGCTTGGGGGGAGAAGCGGATGTAGTTTCCAGAGCCGCCAGAGTTTGAAAGGTTAAGGTTCATTTGATGTTTCCTGTTTAAAGTTTAAGTTGAAGTGGCTTATGCCACAGGGTTGGGGGATTCGGGGTAGTGATTATTGGGTCAAACCTTTGTCTCGTGCAAGCGTTAATCCGCTAGATATGCGGGAAGTTAACGCTTCAAGGTTCGGCTTTTGGTCTTTTGTTAGCAGTTTCTCTGCCGCTGCAGGGGTGATGAGTTCGGTCTTTGTTACTTGATCTTCGTCAAGTCCCAAAGCCAACAGTCCAGCATAAGCCTCTTTTTCATCTGTCCATGAACGTAGCGCTCGTTTAGGTTGCAGTTGCCAGCCATCAATGACTGCTCCTGATTCCATGCGTTTTAAGGCGTGTTCTCTGACTGCCTTGATGTAGCCCTCAACCATGTCAAACTTAGTCAGCAAGACGCTTATTTGCCCTTCTGTGAGCATCTCTACAGGCGGTGCAGTTGCGACTACTTCAGCAAGATTGGATTGTGCAGGGCAGATTGTTCTAGCGCTGCAGTATTGGCAAGCAGAGTCAGAGGGTACGGGTGGGAATGCAGGGTTCAGTGCATTCTCAATGGCAGGGACTAGAACGTAGTGTTCCCAATCCACCAGTTCTTGCGTTGTCATTGTGTGCTTGCGTACCTCACCATGATGGGGCTGGATAATCCACAACTCGACAGTATCAATGTCTTGGTAGAGTTGTTTAGCTTCTAAGGCTGCTAATGCGTAGAGTTTTAATTGTTCACTGTCAGCATCGACATAGCCTCGACCTGTTTTAAGGTCTGCAATGATGAGTTTGCGCCATGATTTGCAAATGCCAATGAAATCAGCAGTACCACCAACCTTGACCTGTGGAGTGTCTTGGTAGGGTAGGAATTCTTCTACAAGACCTTCACAATGCCATTCATGGTCGTTGTATATATTAAAAATAGCGTGAAGGTATTGTTTAGCAAAATCACAGTTCTCCTCAGTCATTGTGATGCCTTCAACGACTGTGCCAACTAAGGTCATGGGGTCTGATTGATCCTTAAAGCAAGTCTCTGCCAGCTTATGAATGGCAGTCCCGATCTTCGCCGCCTCGCCACCCTCTACATAGGGCATTTGTGCTGAGAGTCTGGCAGAGGCGGGGCAGGCAATCCATCTAGATGCCGCTGATGCTCTAAGGCTTAGTTGTTTTGTTGCCATGATGCTCTTTCAATGTGGTGGTTTTCAATAAGTAGTTGATAGGCTATTTGCCTTGTCTCGTTTGACACTGCATGACCTAAGTCTTCAGGGTCAAGTAGACGCTTGATGAAGACTACAGTCTGTTGGTTTTGTTTGCGTTCTTGCTCAAGCTGTGAGCCTAGCCAAACGATGTGTTCACGCAAGGTTTGACGTTCTTTATCATCCATGTCTTAGCCCCCAAGCTGCAATGAGTGCCGCATCTGCTCTGCCATCATCTTTTACCCGTTTAAACAGGTCAACATTCCAAGGGAAGACTTCCATTGCCCTTGCTCTAGCGCCATCTTTGCCGCCTGAGACTCCCATAGCTTTCTGCCAAGTCTGTGGAGTAACGAGAGTGGACTTGATTGATCTTGCCGCTATAACGCCTTCTATAGCCCCTAGAGAGCGCCCAAATGAGAAGACGCTTGTTACCCCTTGTCCTGCCATAGCAAACACCTTCTCTATGTACGCTTCTTCAGGCTTAAACAGATCAATGATTGCGATAAGTTCAGGGATGGAAATCTGCCTCTTTGACTTTCCATTGCGGTCTAGCGTGACTGTGGGCATATCAACTACACCAGTTAAGGTTTCGCCTTGCATCATTGCTATAGCGCCATTTAATCCTACGTCAATGCCAATGATTCGCCTTGGGGTGAAGACTGTGGTGGTCATTCTGTACGCCCATTCAGGGCTTCAATACGTTGCTGGATTAGGGAATCTACTGATTCTTCTAGCCGTTGTATTGAAGTCACCAATGGTATGGTTCTACCAGTGGCGTAGCGAGATACCTGTGATGGGTCAAAGCCTGCATAGCGGGCAACATCAGTGATGGTGAAGCCAGCCTTCTCAGCTTTTTCCTTAATGTTTTCAATGGTTTGCATGGTTGGTGTGTTCATGGGTAAGGATTCTAGGGAGGATTAGACTGATTAGTCAAGTCTTATCTGACTAAATACCCTAGTTGAATGTGTGGGATTAGATGTAGGGGGGTTGACTAAGTAGTCAACTGTGATATGATTCACTCCATCAGCAACCAAACAGGAGAAACAAAATGAACCAGCAACTTACAACCTTAATCGCAGAAGCAAATGCCAATGAATTTAAATGTGCATCTTCAGTCATCAATGCAAAACGTGTTTCTGTGACAGTGATTCGCCAAACTCGCCGCACAACTGCTAGATCAACACAACATCCATCTTTGATGTGGAAAGTTGATGGCAAGCGAGTTTCAGCAAAAGACCTGATGCAAGCAATTTAAACCCAACGGGGCGAGAGCCCCATCTTTAAGGAGAAAACCCATGAAAGAAACAATCCCCGACATCCTCGCCGCCGTTGCCATCGGCATCGGTCTTGCAATCCTCTTAACCGCATGGTGGTCAACATGAGCATCGCATTAGAAATCACAGAACTGATAAACCGCATAGCGCCAGCTAAAGAAATTGCTGGTGGCTTTATGAGCCGCAACGAGATCATCGAACTTATTGACAAGGTTGCTAATACTGCTGTTGCTATCGGTTGGACTCATGGCGAGAGCATGACTAGGAAGCGTCTTGAGAAGAAACTTGAACTGATGGAACAAGAGATGACCATCATCAAGGAACAGATGAAAGCCTTGGAACTCGACCTGTTAGTGGCTGAAAGCAAATGAATACGATCATCAAGTTCATCATTGCCGCTGCTTGTGCAGTGTCTTTGATGTACTTTGATTCCCTAGATAACAAACCAAAGGAGAAGACAAATGTGGGAAACAATCGTATGGGTAACAGTGATAGGGATTTCAGGGTTCGCATTGGGAATTTGCGTCTGCATAGGATTTGTGTTGTATCTAATAAACAAGGAACCAGACGAGTGAAGTGTCCAGTTTGCGAATTTACAAGAACACCTGATAACCGATATATGTGCAAGAAGATTGAGAGAATCATTCTTGCAACTCAAATAAAGAAAAGATCAAGAAGATGAAAGAAAAGATAGAGCAGGGTAGAGCCATCACGTTGAGACTCACCCAATCCGAACACGCTGAGTTGGTAAGGTTGGGCGGTACTAAGTGGATGAGGATGTTCCTGCAATTGAGTTTAGGGATTCAGAAAGAGATTAAGGAGAAGAAGAAATGAACAAGCCAAAGAATGTTTTTGATTGGAAAGATGGGACTCCCTCAATCTGGACAAGGGACAAGGAACTTAGGATGCTTTCTCAGGGCAGAGCATGGGGTCAAGCTGTACGGGCTAAAATGGAACTTGAATCTAAGCAGCAAGTTAATGTCTATTCAAAGGCTAAACTAAGCAAATGATTCGTAAGATACGAACCTTTTATGGCAAACGTAATGGTCAACGTGGGAACAAAGTAACCACAATAGACCAAGGTGAAGCATGGCTATGTGAGAAGTGCGGGGAGGTGATCTTCTTTGAACACCTTGTCCCCAAACACTTCTGTAAGACTCTAATTAAGCCTGTAGTCCATTCAGATACTGAGTCTTCCCTGCCACCTTAACAGCAGTCAATTCCTGCTTCTTGAGGTTGTTAGGGTCATACGACACATGAACCCACCCGCTATCAGGGATACCTTGTGTGTAGAACTCAAGGATTAATTGGGTGTAGCTCAGATTGTCCATGATGAATTGAGCCAGATCAGCATTGGCAACGCCAGCAATCTCAATATCAGCCGCCATACCTTTGCAGTGGTCTGAGGTCTTAGACCCTCCTACTGCTGGACTTGAATTCAACTCAGGGCTACGATAACCTGAGTTAATGATCACAGACTTACCAAAATGATCACGAACAGGCTGAAGCACCTTGTCGCACAAAGTCTTCAGATTGTCAATGGTTTCCTCATCTGGCGTGTTATCGATACCAAGACGGGTAGCCGTGTCAGATTTCGTGAGTTCTTTCAAAGAAAAATTGGCTGATAAGTTCATTTCTTTAACCTTTCGTAGTAAAAATTGATGGATTATTGCTGGCGGCTGTCACAAAATACAGATAGGATTTTACTTGGCAATCATGCCATAACCAAGGGGAACATTATGTACAAAATTGAGATTGACATTGCAGAGTGGGATTTTGGCTCAGACAAGGTAACTGTTGAGACAGAAGATTTTGACAAGATCGCTATCATTCAGGAATTCATCCAATTCCAAAAAGACCATGACTGGTGCGTTGACTATGACGTTACCGAAGATTACGAGTACCAGTGCGATGAAGAAGCTGACGAAGAAGACGAAGTCGACGAGTACGAAGAAGCCGAAGAATACGAAATCGGAGAAGTCGTAGAAGACGAAGATGGTATTGTCTGGGAACGTGTGGCATAATTTAAGTGCAGTTGTTACTCATAGGGGGGTCTTAGGACTCCCCTTTTTTTATTCAATGTCGTGTTCTGCTTCTATGTCTCTAGCCAACTGCCGCCAATCCAAGCTACGTCTATACAAGGTATAGACACGCTCCTCAGTTAAAGGTTCAGAACGGCGTGCTAGTCTGTCATTTGCCTGTGCCAAAGCAAGCTGCGTTTCATGCAAAATATGATGAAGTTCTTTGATTTCTGATCTTAGATAAGCCACAAGGTCATACGTCATATACCTTACCCCTAAATTCAATTTTGCCCTCATCCCATTTGTGAACTAACTCAGGCCATAACAATTTCCCATTATGGAATGTCAGTACAGCAAACCCTGATCTCCAGTTGGTAGGCGAATCCTCAAGATAATTGACAAACTGAGGGCCATCAGTCTCTGCCAATGTTCCTGAGTCCACGCCAAAACGATTTCCTGAATAATCTGCGTAGGGGGTCACCTTAAGACTGTGTAGATGCCCTGTAACGATGCTTACGCCAGCACCGACAGTATTATTGTGTGTAGCGTGTACACCGCCTTTCCAGCGATGTTTGACAACTACTTCCTGTGTAGGCCAGCAAGACCAGCAGGGATGCCAAGCAGGGAAATGGTCTTTCAGGGAAAACCCTTTGACATACTCATACTGCGGCGCATTAGCAGCTAGGCGATTCTCAAACCTTGCATCATGGTTACCCAATGTCCACACTAGGTTTACATTGTGCCTAGCTTTCTTGGCGGCTTCCTCAATCTCACCAAGGGCTATTTCACAGGCTTTCAACTCTTGGATTACCGATGGCGTTGAATCCCATCCAATACGAGGAAAACGGCTAATACTA
>Ga0209190_1001211_pt1 | contig 18112 bp, 17 predicted proteins | sample M_140205_XF_Meta_FD_187315 | JGI IMG/M metagenome (GOLD analysis project Ga0209190, IMG submission 187315) | Freshwater microbial communities from Lake Montjoie, Canada to study carbon cycling - M_140205_XF_MetaG (SPAdes) (version 2) | ecosystem: Environmental > Aquatic > Freshwater > Lake... | reverse complement strand
TTTCACCGAGACACGCTACGCGTGGGATTGCCTGCCGATTATTGACCTCTTCGCCACCCTGCCGGTTTTGGTGCTCGCGATCCTCGCCTGGAAGAAGGCCGCTCCCCGCCTCGCGGTCTACGGCCTAGTCTGGTTTACATCGTATGCGTTACTCGGCGTCTGGCAGCACGCGCGCGCGGATACTGCGCTGCGCCAGTGGCTCGCCTCGCAGCCGCTCACCCAACACATCGACCGTGTCGCGGTCAAACCGACCGCCCTCAACCTCGTCGTCTGGCGCTGCGTGTGGCTCGAAGACGGCCAGTGGCATACGGCTGCCGTGCGCGTCATACCGTTCGCAGATCCGCAGGTGATCGTCGGCGAAAAGCGCGCAGCCTTGACTCCAAATAGCCCTGGCTTGCCCGTAGTCGGCTCACCCTCGGCTGTCATCATCGCCGACTTCTCTCGCTTCACTCAGGGCTGGAATAGCTTCACGGTCGATGGTTCCGCGGTGCTCATCGGCGATATCCGCTTCGGCATGCTACCGACCAGCGCGCGCCCGCTCTGGTCCATCCGCTGTGAACCGAACGTGCCGAGTACCGTCGTCATGGACCGCTCCCTTAATCCAGGCGACTGGGTCCGCTTCGGGCAGATGATTGCTGGTACCCATCCCGACTACGTCACCCTGAGAAGAGGTGCTTCGCCTCTCTCCTCCTCCAAGTGATTCAGCGCAGCTCGAAGCGATAGCTCGCGATAGCTTCCGCTTCGACCGGCGAACGGTTACGCGAGGCGGGCGAGAATGTCGATGCGCGCGCGGCCGCCAACGCGGCTTCGTCGAGCAGACGGCTGCCCGAACTCTGCGTCAGTTCGACCTGCCGGACGGATCCATCCGGAGCGAGCGCGATGCGCACGCCGACGACGCCTTCGACACCGGCGCGACGGGCGCGCTCGGGATAGGCCGGCTCGTGACGGGAAAGAAAAGAGGGTGGTACGAATACTTCAGCGACGGGAGCCGGGGCGGCGGCGAGGACTTCGCCCTTAGTAGCGAGTGCGACCGCGGCGATGGAAGTCGGCGCCGATGCGAGGGTCGGCGACGTGACGAGCGGCGAGGCCGAAGGAACGGCGACGGGGATATTCATCGCGACAGGAACAGGCAGACCGGCGCCGAGCGCGACGCCTCCCTTGGCTTCACCAAGCAAAGCCACCGGTTCGGCCACGAGCGTCACCAAGACCATACCGCCTTCGCGGGAAGCTTCGCTAACGCCGATGGCGCCGCCCATCCACACCGCGGCGACGGCCGCAAGGTGCACGCCGGCCACGGCGCTCCAGATTAGGCGATGTCGGCGGCTTTCGGGCACGCTGGCAGGGTCAGGGCCGCGTCGCGTTCCGTCAAGAACGGGCCATGTCATTTAGCGAGGTCTGGCGGGATCATCCACAGCAGGCTCCATGAACCATACGGGCGGAGACGCGTCGGCTTGGCCGTGCGCTCCAAGGCCAGTAGGCCAGATTTACGGAAACGGACCATCGCACCGCCGTCGGCCAGGCCCAGCAGCAAGGCGGTCAGTTCAGCCAGATGCGGGTTATGCCCGACGAGCAGGCGGCTGCGGCGCGACTTGCCGAGTAGCTCCGCCGTCTTGCGAGCATCGTGCTCCGGCTCCAGGCCGCCCAGCACCTTAAGTGGCAACGACGAACCCGTCGCGAGACGCAGCAGCTGGGCCGTGCGCACCGCGCGGACGAGTGGGCTATGCTCGATCGCGTCGACCTCCTCGAGCGGCACCCGCCCCGCGCCCTTGGCGAGCAAGGCGACCTGCCGCTGCCCGTGCGCGTTGAGGTCGCGCGAGGCGTCCGGCGTCCCGGGGACGGCTTCGGCATGTCGGAGTAGGTAGACTCGCATACCAGTAAATTGGACCAGTAATAATATTAACGCAAATCGGTCTTGCTCACAGGCGCGGTCCATTAACCAATCGCGCGTGCGCTTCGCCGCCATCGCCGCCCTCCTTCTGAGTTTGTCGTTCCCGGCCGAGTCGGCAGCCGCCACCCCCTATTCAAAGGCCGGCACGAGAGTCGACGGCACGATCTGCGTCGACGCCGCGACCGGCGCGGTGCTCTCGGAAGAGAAAGCCGACTTCCCAGGCCATCCGGCGAGCGTGACAAAGCTCATGACGACCCTCCTCGTACTCGAGGACATCCGGGCGAACCAGACGACCCTGCGCAGTCGGGTGACGGTCACCAAGGCCGCCGCCGACATCGGGGGCTCCCAAATCTGGCTGGCACCGGGCGAAAGCTTCACCGTCGAAGAGATGCTCTACGCGTTGCTGCTGAAGTCCGCCAACGACGTGGCTGTCGCCCTGGCCATCGACCGCGCCGGTAATATCCCCACCTTTGTCGCCCGCATGAACCGCCGCGCCGCCGAACTGGGCATGACGCGCACGACCTTCGTGACGCCCAACGGTCTCACCTACGGTAAGGGCCCCCATGACACCACCACCGCCCGCGATCTGGCCAAGCTCTCAGTCACGCTCTGCCAGTTTCCTGAAGTGCTCAAGTACACCAACACTAAGCAGTATATATTCCGACGGCCGGGTAAACCGCTCGAGCTACTCAACCATAACTACCTTCTGAGCTCATTCCCTGGCTGCGACGGATTGAAGACTGGGTGGACGGTGGCGGCGCACGCCTCGATCGTGACCACGGCTAAGGATAAGGACGTCCGGGTCATCGCGATCGTGCTCGGCTGCCAAAGCCCGGCCGGAGCCAAGACGGAGCAGCGCCTCCGCGACAGCCTGGCAGCCGACCTGATGACCCAAGGTCTCGCTAAATTAAAGAAGCTCGAGGCCGAGAAAGCCTCGCGGCTGGCCCGGACGCCGGCCTTGGCCCCAGCCCCAAAAGCCTCTGTAAAAGCCAAGAAAGAAGAAGGTTTCTGGGACTGGCTGGTAGATTTATTTAGCTTCTAACCCCCGCCCAAAGGGGGGTATAAAGAAGTAGTGAACATTTGTTCATTTTGCTTGCAAGCCGCCCTACCCTCGGCACCTTCCCTTACGCATACCCAACGCTATGTCCGCCAAATCCGAACCCACCGCTAAGGAAAAATCTGCCAACCAGGCAGCCGAGAAGAAGACCCTCGATCTGGCTCTCTCCGCCATCAACAAGCAGTATGGCGATGGCACCCTGATGCGCATGGGAGACGCGACCAAGATGCAAGTCTCGTCCGTCTCCACTGGCTCGGTCGCCATCGACTTAGCCTTGGGCGTCGGCGGCCTCCCCCGCGGCCGTATCGTCGAGATCTTCGGCCCGGAGTCCTCCGGTAAGACGACCCTCTGTCTCTCCATCATCGCCGAGATCCAGCGCCAAGGTGGCAACGCCGTCTTCGTCGACGTCGAACACGCCCTCGACCCTCGCTACTCTAAGGTGGTCGGCGTCGACCTCGACAACCTCTTGGTCTCCCAGCCCGAATCCGGCGAAGACGCCCTCAATATCGTCGAAACCCTCATCCGCTCCGGCGCGATCGACGTGGTTGTCATCGACTCGGTCGCCGCCCTCGTCTCCAAACAGGAACTCGACGGCCAGATGGGCGATGCGACCGTCGGCGTCCAGGCCCGTATGATGAGCCAAGCTATGCGCCGCCTCACGGCCGCCATCAGCCGCACTAATTGCATCTGCATCTTCACAAATCAAATCCGCGAGAAGATCGGCGTGATGTTCGGCAGCCCCGAGACCACCCCCGGCGGCCGCGCCCTGAAGTTCTTCTCCTCCGTCCGCATCGACATCCGTCGTATCGGTCAGATCAAGGAACCTTCCGGCAAGGTCATCGGTAACCGCACCAAGGTGAAGGTCGTGAAAAACAAGGTCGCCCCTCCCTTCACGGAGTGCGAGTTCGACATCATGTACACCGAAGGCATCTCCCGGTCCGGCTCCGTCCTCGACCTCGGTATCGAACACAAAATCCTCGAGAAGAAGGGCGCCTGGATCGCCTATAATGGCCAGCTCATCGGCCAGGGGCGCGAAGCCGCCAAGGACTACCTCATCAAGAATCCGAAGGTCCTGGAGGAAATCCAGAAGATCATCATGGAGAAGGTCCAAGTCGTCGGCGGCATGACCCTCGGTGTCGGCGTCGCCGAGAACGTCACGGCCGAATAATCAATCGTTGTTGGCTAGCCATAGCCCGGGCCGCACGAAAGTGCGGCCCGTTTCATTGGCGTAGTCAGCCCCGTCCGATACTCCTCTGCTTGCTTTTTTCCGAAAATGTCGCCATGTTGATTATCCCCTGCAGTGTTCGACACCCGCGGCAGCCTCCCTTCCCTACGAACATAATATAAGGGAGGTGCGACCCGACCGGCCTCGTCCGAGCCGTGGCAACGTACCGCCCACCTAAATCCAGGAATAAGTGGAGCTCCAATCGGAATCGGCACAGGCGGGGACCCTTTAAAGAGGTGATAACAGAGTTAAAATGGCGGATGACAGATGGGTAGGGATACGATGACATCGCATCCGCTTGTCCCAGCTTCCTTGGGTAGGGTCGAGCATCCCTGCTCGACCGGGGCCGACCAAGGATGGTCAGCCCTACCAAAAAACAAAGGGCAGAGGTAGGCTGCCTCCGTCCCTGCCCCTGTGCCTGATCTCAACCTAAACTCAACTGTCCGCCTTCGCAGAGGCTCGGATTACCGGAGGTGTTCATAGGATGACCGAAGTCCTTGGCAATGGACATGAGAAGAGGCTGGGGTTGAGATCGGGCTCGTGCGTAAGTTTTTCTAAATCAAACCCGCCTCCCCGAAACTGAACCAGCCTTTGCCCGCTGGATCGGCCTCCGGGCGGCCGATGACCACATGGTCGAGTAATTCCACGCCCAACACCCTCCCGGCATCGGCCAATTGCCGGGTCACGGCCCGGTCAGCGGGACTCGGCGTCGGATCTCCGCTGGGGTGGTTGTGCGCCACGATCGCCGCCGATGCGGCATGCTTCAGCGCCTGCCGGAAAACCTCTCGTGGATGAAGCAAGGAGCTGGTCGCCGTTCCGGAACTGACCTCATGCAATGCCAGCAACCGGTTACGCCGGTTCAGGCAGAGGACCCAGCACTTCTCAACCGCGAGGCCAGCCGCGAACGGTTCAAGCCGCGCCCAGACCTTGGCGGGTGCGTCAAGCTTCTCGCCGGGATCATGGGCACGCTCACGGATTCTTCGCGCAAGTTCCATCGCAGCGGTGAGCTCGGCAGCTTTCGCTGGACCAAGCCCGTGGACGCGACCGAAATCATGGGTATCCCAAGTCGCCAACGCGGCCAGCGAACCGGACTCCGCAAGCAAAGCCGAGGCGACGACCGGCGCCGGTGCGCCCTTGGTGCCAGTGCCGATAAGGAGTTCAATGAGCTCGGCGTCGAGCAAGGCCCGCGGGCCAAGCCGCACTAGCCTCTCGCGCGGACGATCCTGGGAAATCATCTGGCGACGCTGACAAAGGTCAGCCGCCGCTCAAGCGGACCTACTACCCAGCGGTTCCACCTAGGCGACGGTAGTGGGCAAGCACTTTGCCATAAGCCGGCGTCAGCGCTTCGAGTGATGCGACATTCAGGCCCAAGTCCTTGATCAAACCGTCGCGCAGGCCGTAGATCCAAGCGTGGACCTCGACCTTCTGGCCGCGAGCCCACGCATCCTGCATGACGGTGGAGTGGCAGACATTAGCGGCCTGTTCGATGACGTTGAGTTCGCATAACGTGTCCAACTTCGCGGGGCCGAGCACGGACTCGACGACAATGGCGTGCTTGTGGTGCACGTCGCGCACATGACGCAGCCAATTGTCGACGAGTCCTACATTGCGGCGCTCAAGCGAGGCCTGCACGCCACCGCAGCCGTAGTGTCCGCAGACGATAACGTGCTCAACCTTGAGGACATCCACCGCGTACTGCAGCACCGAGAGACAATTCAGGTCGGAGTGGACGACGACGTTAGCGACGTTGCGGTGGACGAAGAGCTCACCAGGCAGCAGGCCGACAATCTCGTTGGCGGGGACGCGGCTATCGGAGCAGCCGATCCAGAGGTAGCGGGGATTCTGCTGCTTGGACAGGGTCTCGAAGAAAGCAGGGTCTTGGCGACGAACGCCTTCTGACCATTTACGATTTTGCCCGAACAAGTTTTCGATGGAAGACATCGAAGGCACTTTCATCGGGAAATGCCTTGGGCGAGCAAGCGAATAGGCGGAATATCCGTACCCGCCCCGCCCACCGCAGCTGTGTGCGAGGCCTTTTCCCCGGCCAGCTGCGGATGACCCAAAAGTGTATCCCCCTTCTGCTTTTCAAGCCTTTCGTGTGTTGATTACGGCGGCAGAAATGGAAATGGCCTTGTTTGAGGCCTTTTCTGCCCCCTAGAGCAGCCGTCTTCACCTTCCGCCTTGTCGGGGGCTGAAACTCTGTCTGGCTCGTGGTGTATTATACATAACATGAAGACCAGTCTCCTCGCCCTACTCGCGGCCGCCGCGCTCGCTTCGGCCGCCACCACTAAAGAAAAGACCCCGACTTCCAGCACCGGCACCGTCGTGGTCGATAAGCCTCAGGCCACGACCGATAAGAAAAAAACTAAGAAAGAAGCTGCCAGTGCGCTCGCCGAACCAGTCTCGCTCGTCGCCGACTCCGTCGACGCCGCCACGCAGATTGCGATGGAAGCCGCCAAGGCTGCCCTAGACGAAGCCGCTAAGCTCGCCGCCATCGGTACCGATAAGGCAGCCTCCCCTTCCAACGCCAAGCTCGCCGAAGCCGCCGTCGTCGCCGGTGCCACCGCTGCCAAGGAACTGAAGAAGGCCAAGAAGGAATCCGATGCCGAGAAGACCGATAAAACGGAAGCGAAGAAGCCCGAGGCCGAAGCCCCGAAGCCCGCCGCCAAGCCGACGGCCAAGAAGGCTACTAAGGAAACCCCGGCGCAGTAAGCGGACCAAGCCTCCGAAAGAGCCCCGGTTGACGGGGCTTTTTTGTGCCTAGGCGCGAAGGCTTTGAAACTTCCCCGGGCTTTCGCTGTATCATCCGTAACCCCATGCAGCCCTCCTTCCTCGCCCTCCTGCTCACCGCCAGCCTCGCCGTGGCCGCCGAACCCGCCAAGGAAACCCCCGCCGCCCCGGAGCCGAAGCCTTTCTTCGATCCGGCCGCCCCAGCACCGACGGTCGATCCGACCCTGCCCGTGCCCGAGCCTTCCAGCCCGACGCCGGATAAGAAAAAGCCGACCCTGCCTGAAAAGAAGAAGAAGGAGAAAAAGAAGTAAGTTGGCCCAGGGTAGACACGTGATTGCCATCACGTCCGTGGGCGGACGGAGCTTGGTCTACGAAATAGCCTGCCCGGCGAATCGCGCGTGCCGTGGCGAACGGCGGCCATAGCAATGGCCGCCCTACCCAAGAGGGCCACGTATGGCGGGGGTGGACATTTTAATTCCTGCCCCCCGTAACCCGGGGCCGCCACCTGCCACCTGAAAATGGTACCTGCCTAGCGTCCGCCTTTCAGTCGACCAGGATCTCGCGCGGACTGGAGCCGTTCTCCGGTCCGACGTAACCCTTGTCGTGAAGGACGTCCATGATGCGGGCCGCACGGTTGTAGCCGAGCTTCAGGCGACGCTGCAGCATCGAGACCGAAGCGCGCTTCGTCTCCTTAATGATGGCCCAACTCTGGGCGACCAGCGGGTCTTCGCCTTCTTCACCCTCTTCGCCTCCCACGCCACCTTCGGCGCCGTCTTTGATGGCCTTGATGACGTCTTGGGCGAACTCGGGCTTGCCGTTCTTCTCCGCCAGGAATTCCACGATCGCGGCGACTTCTTGTTCGCCGACAAACGCGCCTTGCACGCGGTTGAGCGTAGCGCTGCCCGGAGGCACGAAGAGCATGTCGCCACGGCCGACCAGCGTCTCGGCACCGCCTCGGTCGAGGATAGTCCGGGAATCGATCTGCGAAGGGACCTTGAACCCAATACGTGTGGGTAAGTTGGCCTTGATGAGACCAGTGATGACGTCCGTCGACGGACGCTGCGTGGCAAGCACAAGATGGATACCGGCGGCGCGGGCCAACTGGGCGATGCGCGCGACCGAAGTCTCAATATCCTTGGCCGCGACCATCATGAGGTCCGCCATCTCGTCGATGATACAGACGATGTAAGGTAGCTTCTCCGTCGGCACGATCACGCCATCGTCGATGACGGCTTCCGCTGCTTCCGCCGCGGCGGCCTGCTCCTCGGGGCTGAGCGCGAGTTCCTCCTGTTTGGGTAAGCCGGCCTCCTTCGTGATCTTGGCGTTAAAGCCAGTGATATTCTTTACCCCGCACTTGGCGAAGATCTTGTAGCGCTGCGACATCTCCGCGATGAGCCACTTAAGGGCGGCGGGCACGCGCGTGGGGTCGGTCTCGACCGGGATCAGCAGGTGCGGCAGGTTGTTGTAAATCTGCAACTCGACGACCTTGGGATCGACCATAATGAAGCGCAGGTCCTGCGGCGTGCAGCGGTAGAGTAACGAGACGATGATCGCATTGATACAGACGGACTTGCCCTGACCGGTGGCACCGGCGATGAGGCAGTGCGGCATTTTGGCAAGGTCCTGGATGACTGGCTTGTTGGTGACGCTGTCCACGCCGAGCACAACAGGGAGTTCCATCGAGGCCTCGGCCCAGGCCTTGGACTCGATGATCTCCCGCAGGAGCACGTCCTTGCGGTTCTTGTTCGGGATTTCGATGCCAACGGTGCCTTTGCCTGGCACCGGCGCTAAAATGCGGACCGCGACGGCCTCGAGGTTCATCGCGATATTATTCGAAAGGTTGGCGATCTTCTCCACGCGCACGCCGGGCGCCGGCTTAATCTCATAACGAGTGATCGACGGGCCCTGCTGGATACCGACGTCGACGCCGTTGACGGGATCGACGGGCACGCAGTCGACTTTGAACTGCTTGAGGGTCTCGATCAAGTCCGAGGCGCGCTTACGGAAATCCTCAGGTTCGAGTTTCGAGTTCGCGGCCGGCTCGTTGAGCATCTTGACCTCGGGAAAGATGTAATCGCCGCGCTTCTTAATAACCTGGCTAGCGCGGGCCTTCTCGATCTTATCGGGCTGCACGACGAGCACCTTGCCTGCGTTGGGGCCCAGCGGCTCGGGCTGCTTGCGGGTGGGCTTGGCTTCGACTTCTTCGGCGTCGTCCTCTTCTCCCGAGACCGCTTTGGGTTTCTCGGGCTTCTTGTCCTTGTTCGCAGGGTCAGGGGAAATGGTCACCGTGTCGGGCTCGACGAGATCAGGGCCAGTTTCCACCGGGCCTTCATGCGGGATGTCGACGGTGACCGGGGCGACTTTCGTGGCCGCCTTCGGGGCCTCCTTGGGCTGGGGCACCGCGATCGCGGTACCGACGACTTCCTGCTGCTTGCGGCGGAGTTCGGCGGCGATGGTAGCGCGGCGGCGCTGCTCTTCCGCGGCGGTCGTGGCGGCGGCCTTACGCTCGGCGTTCCAGGCGCCGAAGCCGTCGCGTATCTCGGCAATCCAGGAAGACAGCGTGGCCTTTGGGTCGTCGGCGAGCGCGCCGAGGAGGCAGAAACCATAAGGGAAAACGAGAATCCATGTCCCGTAGTCTCCGAGTACCGGATGGAAGACCGCAGAGAAGAGCATGCTACCAAGCACGCCACCCGGTCCGCGTGGATCGAAGGCGACGGAGACATCCTTCGCGGTACCGAGCCAGAGGGTGAGGATCGGGGCGAAGAGGACGACGCAGAGCACCATCAGGGTGACCTTGACCGGCCAGAGCGTGTGGGCGCGCTGGTTGAGCGCGAACCAGGCCGCCGCAAAGAGGAAGAACGGCACGAAGAATCCCGCGTAACCGAAAAGGCTGAACAGGATGACCGCGACGGTGGCGCCAAAGGCGCCGCACGGATTATGCTCGGTCGTCGCGTTCGATTCGGCCGGTAGGCTAAACGTCTTCTCCAACCACTCGGGGATGAGGTTCTGGTCGGAAGGCGCGTGAAAGAGCATCGCGATGAGCAGAAACGCACCGACAAGGGCGAGCACGACGGCGAGGATGGGTTTGCTCTCGCTGGCCGGGCGGGCGAGCGTGGCTGATCGTTTGCGGGCAGGGGCAGGCATGATTATTCGCCGAAGAGGGTGCCCTGCGAGGCGGCATCCGTAGCGCTTGGAGGCGCCGGCTCGGTGTGCAGATGGCGAGGCGGACGCGTCACGCGGGCCGCGAGGGCGCGCGTGCGTTCTTGCGCGAGGCGTTCGACCATGCCCGCAAGAGCGTGGCGGATCCACTTGGGCGTGAAGGCGGCGGCGGAATAATCGCACGGGCCGTAACCATGCACGCGACCAGCCTGAAGCAGCGAGTCATTCTGGGCGAACTCGGCCTCGCTCTCAGGCACGTAGACCGCGAAGGCCTTGCCACCGTTCTTGCGCAGCAGCGAGAAGACCGGCACGTCGCTGGGGCCGTCGGCGACGTAAATCATGTTCTCGAACGGCACGCGGCGATCCTCGGCGCGGACGACGGCGTTGACGTCGATGTCAGCGTTTTTGTTCGAGCCCTTGTTAATCTCGAAGAGGAAGCGGGTCTTGATGGTGTTATCGACCATCGCGGCCACCTGGGTGATCTCGGTCGGCAGGTCCAGCGAGAGCTCGTCCTGCTTGGTAAAGTGCGGCGGGAGCGGGTGCTCGAGGAATTCGCAGCCGTAGATGCCATCGCAATGCGCGGCGAGCGAGGTGCCGCGGATCATCTCGGCAAGGCCAGTGCTAATCACGTAATGCTCGAGGACGACTTCGACGTTATGCTTCCGGCCGAGCTCACGGACATGCTCTTTGAGCGCGGGGAAGAATTGCGGGAGGCCCGGGCAGAGCTCGATCTCGGCGCCGAGCTCCCGGAGGCGGGCGTTGGTCAGGCCCTTCATGAGGCCGGACTTCACGTAGCTGAGGAGGTGATTGAGGTAGACGGAGTCCTTGGGCGTCCGGATGCCTTTACGGGCATAAAGCGCCGGAAGCTGGTTCGTTTCCTTCCAGAACTGCTCCTCGTCGACCCCGAAGGCCTTGAAGAGCGGGGTCTGCATGTAGCCCGGACAGAGGGTCTTGTCGAAGTCCCACACACAAGTGAGGACGTGAGTACCGCGGAGCGCGGGTTCCTTGGGCTGCATATCGGTCGGAAAAGGGATGAAGGTCGGGCTTGCGGAGGGGAGCCTGCCGCACTCCATTGAATAACGAACGGACGTCTCCTGTCCAAGCCCGATTAACCCCCCTTAACGATGTCCGCCAGCCCCCTCCGCCCCGACCTGACCGGCTTTCGACGCCGCCTGGCCGAGCTCGAAGCCCTAATGGCCGACCCCGCTACCTTCGCCGATAACCGCCGGGCCGCTACCCTCGGCGCCGAACTCCGGTTCACGTCCAAGGCCGTCAAGGCCGACGACGCCCTAGTGGCCCTGGAAAAGGAGTTAGCCGAGTCCCGTGCCCTGGCCGGCGAGGCCGACGCGGAAATCCGCGCGATGGCCGCCGACGAAATCACCCGGCTGGAGCCGGCCGTCGAGGTGGCCCGCGAACAGCTCATCCGGTCCATCATCCCGGTGAATCCGGACGATTCTCGTAATGCTCTTGTAGAAATTCGCGCCGGCACGGGCGGGGAGGAAGCCTCGCTCTTCGCCGCCGAGCTCCTCCGCGCCTATACCCGCTTCGCCGAGAAGAAGGGCTGGAAGTGCGAGCTGATGTCCCTCTCCCACTCCGACCTGGGCGGCGTCCGCGATGCGGTCCTGCTCATCGAAGGCGAAGGCGCCACCGCCCTCCTGCGCCACGAGGCCGGCGTCCACCGCGTCCAGCGCGTACCCGCCACCGAAGCCTCCGGCCGCGTCCACACTTCCGCCGCCACGGTCGCGGTGCTCCCCGAAGCCGAGGAAGCCGAAGTCGTCCTGAAGCCTGAAGACCTCGACATGTCCGTCGCCCGCGCGAGCGGTGCCGGCGGTCAGCACGTCAATAAGACGGAGTCTGCGGTGCAGATCATCCACAAGCCGACGGGGTTGATGGTCTATTGCGCCGACGAACGCTCCCAACTGCGCAACCGCGTCAAGGCCCTCCGCGTCCTGCGCTCCCGCCTCCTCGACCTGACGCGCGCCAAGGAACGCGAAGCCCGCGCCGACGCCCGTAAGACGCAGGTGGGTTCCGGCGACCGCTCCGAACGCATCCGCACCTACAACTTCCCTCAGAACCGCATCACCGACCACCGCATCGACCTCACGGTCCACGGGATTGAACAGGTGCTCGAAGGGAATCTCGACCAGCTCGTGGACGCGCTCTTCGAGGCCGACCTGCGCGAGCGCGCCGAGGCAATCACTCGGCCGACAGCCTAAACAGCGCGACGTCTTCGCGCACCAGGAGATCGCCCTTGTCGGCGTGGCCGTCGTCGACCCAGCCGTCAGCGACCCCAAAGGAACGTTCGTAAGCACGGCCAGGCTCCGCTGGCGTGAAGACGACCGCCGGACCGCCCGTGGGGGACTTGGCTTGGAAGACCCACTTGCCGGGAACCTGACACTGGGCGACCGCTTTGGTCATAGGCTCGAGGTTGAAGCCGCCGAACTGTCCGCCAGGCGCGGCGAGGTCGCAGTCCAACGGCCACGCGCTCTTCTCGGCGTGATACTGCAGGAAGATAATCCGCGCCTGCATGTAGACCTGCGAGACGGAGTTGGCCTTACGATGGTCGAGGACGACGAACACCAGGGCGACCACGAGGCCGATGAGCAGGCCACCGACGGCACGTCGAGCCGCCGACAGCCAGAGCGGCTCGAGCGGCGTGCGCAGGATCTCGACTTTGGGGGCGTTCTCAGCGGCGGACATTGGCCATCACGATGCCCGGGGCGACCCGGCCAGCAAGCCCGGAGGAAGTGCGTTTGTTCCTTGGAGGGAAGCCGCTTACCGCCTTGATTGGTGGCCATGGACGCGGACCACCTCCAACGCTTCGCCGGTATCGGCCGTCTCTACGGACGCGCCGGGATGGAACGCCTCGCCCGCTCATCCTTCCTTGTCGTCGGCCTCGGCGGCGTGGGCTCCTGGACCGTCGAGGCCCTCGCCCGCTCTGGCGTTGGCCACCTCGCGATGGTCGATGGAGACGCGGTCTGTATCTCCAACACAAACCGCCAACTGCACGCCGTCGCAGGCAATAACGGTAAACCGAAGACGGAGGCGATGGCCGAACGTGCCCGCTCGATCCACCCCCAGATTCGTACGACACTTCACCAACGCTTCCTTTCCCGCTTCAATCCGCACGAGGTGCTCACGGATTTCGACGGAGTGGTGATTGACGCAATGGATGCGCTCTCGCCGAAATGCGGCCTGATCGCCGAAGCGGTGAACCGCAAGCTACCCGTGGTCACCGTCGGCGGTTGCGCAGGGCGCCTCGACGGCACGCGCCTCAAGGTCACCGACCTCCGCGACTCGCGCGACGATCCGCTGATGATGTTGGTCCGCAAACGCCTGCGGCAGAACTTCGACTTCCCTCGCGGCAAGGCCCTGTTCGGCGTCTCGTGCGTGTGGTCCGATGAACCGTTCACGCAGCCGACGGATTGCGAAGGCCTCCCAGGCGGCGAGATTCCGGAAGGCGAAGACCTGCACCCGAACTGCGAATGGGGCTACGGGACGGCGTCGCACGTGGCCGGCGCCTTCGGCCTCGCGGCCGCGGGCGAAGCACTCCGCCTCTCGCTCCTACGCCCCGAATAGGCGCGCGAAGTTCGCGCAGGTCAGCGCGGCGGATTCCTCAGGCGTCACGCCCATGGTCCGCGCAAGCTCGGCGTTGTTGCGGACGAGATTCGCCGGATGGTTTTGCTCGGTGCCGTCCGCGGCGGGCGGCAGTTCATGCACGCGGAACTCCGGCGTGGGGCAAAGTGCGGGAGCGTCTGTCTCAACCAGGATCCGCTCACGCGGAATGGCGGCGGCAAACTGGATGCGCAGGTCGACCTTGCGCAGAATGAGATGGTGTGCGCTAAAAGAAAAATACGCCCCGAGCTGCGCGAGCTCGGGCACGAGCTCGACGGGGCCGTTCCAGCTATGCAGCAGAAAACCTCGGCGTGGAAGCGCGGTCGCACGCAAGATGTCCATCAGCGGCCCGATGGCCTTGACGCAGTGGATGGTGAGCGCGCGGTCCAGTTCGAGGGCTAAGGCGAGCTGCGTCCGAAAGGCCGACTCTTGCGCGGCGGGATCGAAATCCTTCACCCAGCGGTCGAGTCCCATCTCGCCCACGCCGGCCGAAGGGTGCGCAAGGAGAAAGGCCCGCAGCGTTTCCGCCCAGCCTTCTGGGGCGGTCGGTACATCCCACGGATGCAAGCCGAACGACATACGGTTACGCGGATCGCGGCGACCGAGGGCCGCCACGTCTTCCCAGTCAGCGGGCGCGCTCCCATTGATCATCGCCAAGCCAACGCCGTCCGCCCGGGCCTGCTCGACCGCGAAGTAAGGAACCTCGGCGAACTGATAATGGCAATGGGCGTCGCGGAGTTCCATCAGGCGATTCGGAGGATGACCGCCGACCCCTTCGCCTCAACGACGAACCACCTTGCCCTGCCGCCCCGCCCTGCCCTATCTCCGTGGCAGGATGAAGACGCCGCCCCTGCCCGCCGAAGCGCTGATGACCGTCACCGGACTGCCCTACCCGCTCCAAGCGAAGGGCAAGGTCCGTGAAGTCTTCGATCTCGGTACGCATTACCTGATCGTGGCGACCGACCGTCTCTCGGCCTTCGACGTCGTGATGCCCAACGGAGTCCCCGGCAAAGGTATCCTCCTCACGCAGATTAGCCTCTGGTGGTTCGACCAGGCTCGCCTCGTCTTCCCGACGCACCTGGTGCCCGACCACGCCAACGCGCTGGCCAAGGCCCTGCATGGCCACGAAGATCTAATCCCGCGTTCGATGCTCGTGCGCAAGCTCAAGCCCCTCCCGGTCGAAGCGGTCGTGCGTGGCTACCTCGCCGGCAGCGGCTTCAAGGAATACCAGAAGACCGGCGGCATCCTCGACCACCCGTTACCCGAAGGCCTGCTCGATGGCTCGAAGCTACCGCAGCCAATCTTCACCCCTTCCACCAAGGCCGCCGAAGGCCATGACGAGGCCATCACGCGCGCCCGTTGCGGCGAAGTGCTTGGCGAGAAAGTCTTCCGCACCATCCAGGAGACCTCGCTTGCGCTCTACCGCATGGGCGCCGAACGCGCCGCCAAGGCCGGCGTCATCCTGGCCGATACGAAATTCGAATTCGGCAGCGCCCCTGATGGCTCTCTCGTCCTCATCGACGAAGTCCTGACGCCCGACTCCTCCCGCTACTGGCCCTCCGCCACTTGGCAGCCCGGTCGCGCCCAGCCTTCTTACGACAAGCAGTTCGTTCGCGATTGGCTCGAAACCCAGCCGTGGAACAAGACCGCGCCGGGCCCGACCTTGCCGGCCGAGGTGGTGCAGAAGACGCAGGCACTTTACGCGGAGTGCCTCGAGCGCCTCACGGCCTGAAGTCAGGTTGGACAGCGACCGGTTCGGCGGCTTAATGGCCGCATGAAGCCGACCCCGCTCCTCGCTCTCCTCCTCGTCTCTGTCGCGTTCGCCGCGCCGGAACCGAAGTTCCGCCTGCAGGAAATCGATAAGCTCGAGATCGGCTACGGCGTCGCGATTGCCGACGTCGATGGCGATGGTAAGCCCGACATCATCGTGGCCGACAAGACCACGGTGCAGTGGTATCACAACCCGGACTGGAAGAAGTACGTCATCGCCGAGAATCTCACCAAGGACGACAACGTCTGCGTCGCCGCGCGCGACATCGACGGCGACGGCAAGGCCGAGATCGCGATCGGCGCGGGCTGGAATCCTTCCGACACGGTGAAGAGCGGCGCGGTCTTCTATCTGATTCCGCCCGCCGACCGCACTCAGAAGTGGGAAGCGGTGAAGCTGCACCACGAACCGACCGTCCACCGCATGCAGTGGGTGGAAGTCGCCACCGGCCGCTGGGACCTCATCGTACAGCCCCTCCATGGCGTTGGCAATAAGGCCGGCGAAGGCGCTGGCGCCAAGCTCCTCGCCTACCGCAAGCCAGCCAACCCAAAGGACGAATGGAAGACCGAGCTCGTCAACGACGCCGGCCACATCACCCACAACCTCGACCCGGTGCGCTGGCAGAAACATCTCGCCCAGCAAATCTTGGCCGGCTCCAAGGAAGGCATATGGTTAAACTCTTACGCCGACGGCAAATGGGGCCAAACGCAGCTGACCACCGAACCCGTCGGCGAACTCCGCGGCGGCCGCCTACCTTCCGGGAACTTCATCGCGACGGTCGAACCCTTCCACGGCACGAAGTCGGCCATCTATACCCGTGACGGCACCGGCGTCTGGCAGCGCAACCAGATCCTGGATGGCTTCAAGGATGGCCATGCGGTCGCCTGCGCTGACTTCCTCGGCACTGGCTCCGACCAAGTCATGGTCGGCTGGCGCGGCACCGACCCCGGCGTCCGCCTGCTCACCCCGCTCGACGACGCCGGCAAGGCCTGGCGCACGAGCGTGATCTCAACCAAGGAGATCTCCGTCGAAGACTTCAAGGCCGCCGACCTCGATGGCGACGGTAAGCCCGACCTCATCGTCGCTGGCCGCCAGACCAAGAACCTCATGATCTTCTGGAACGCTCGCTGAAGTGGCTCGGATAGGCATGAAAAAGCCCTCGTGAGAGGGCTTTTTGCTTTCAGGAAATAGTCCGACTAGGATTTGAACCTAGACAAGGAGAATCAGAATCTCCTGTGCTACCATTACACCATCGGACTGTCCTGAATCGTCAGACGATGGGACTCCCCGGCCGTTCGTCAAAAAGAAAGGAGGGCGAAAAACGGCGGAAACAGGGTAGGGATAGGGGTAGGGGTGGGGGCAGGGGTAGGCGAAGGCCATCAGGTGACAGGCATTAGAGGTGCGCAGTTGGCACGCGGGGTGAGCATCGGCCTGCTTGTGGGATGGAAATCGCTAGCCTCTCGAACTTCGTTACTTGGCAAAAATCCGTCCGGCTTGCCGCCGACGTGATCAAGCTCTCCCAACGTACTTCACTCAGCCGACATCCCTGGGCCTGCGACCAACTGAGACGTGCCGCTTTGTCGGTGCCGAGCAATATCGCCGAGGGCTATGAGCGAAGGGCCGAGAAAGACACCGAGCGCTTCTACCTCATCGCGAAAGGTTCCTGCGCCGAAGTGCTCACGCAGATCAAGGTCGCTCAACTGGCGGACCTACTTAGCCAGCAAGACGCCGTACCTGTCCTAGCTCAATGCGAAGAGATTCTCCGCCTCATCGCAGGTGTCATCAAGGCGCGCCGCCTCGCCCGCGACTCAAATACGCTCGAACCACAAGCTCCCACGGATAAGCCTAGGCGTTAACTACCCCTACCCCTACCCCTACCCCTACCCCTACCCCACTTCTACTTCGCTCGTCCCGGTGCCCTCGCCACAACCACCTTCATCCGGCGCAAAATCTCGCGCAGGCGTTCGCGCGGACAACCGAAATTGAGCCGCACATGGCCGGGTCCGCCGAAATCGGTGCCGTTACTAAAACCGATGCCGCCTTTTTCGAACTCGGCGTGCGCGTCGTCGAAACCGAGCGCAGTGATATCGAACCACACGAGGAAGCTGGCCTGCGGACGCTGGCGGAGCACGACTCCGGGCATGGACTTGAGTTCCTGTTCAATCAGGTCAAGGTTACCGCGGAGATATTCCACGCACTCGAGCCGCCACGGCTCACCGTGGTCGAACGCGGCCTGGGTGGCGGCGAGGCCGAAAACATTCTGGTCGAGCGACAGGCCCTGGATGATCCGGCGGAAGCGCGTGCGCAGGCCGGCGTCCGGGATAATCGCAAAGCCGCAGGTCAGGCCAGCGATATTGAAGGTCTTGCTCGCAGCCATGAGCGTGACGGTGCGGGCGGCGAGATCTTCGCCCATCGCGGCGAAGACGGTGTGCTTGGCGGCAGGGTCGAGTACGAGGTCGCAGTGAATCTCGTCGGAGCAGACGGTGAGCTCATGCTTGCGCACGAGCGCGGCAATGCGGTCGAGCTCACCGCGATCGAAGACGCGGGCGAGCGGATTGTAAGGATTGCAAAGCAGGAGTACCTTGGCGTGCGGCTGCGCGCAGGCAGCCTCGAGCTTGGCCCAGTCGAAGGTCCAGCGACCGCCCTCGAACACCATCTCGAGTTTCAGCG
>Ga0209190_1001208_pt1 | contig 18126 bp, 13 predicted proteins | sample M_140205_XF_Meta_FD_187315 | JGI IMG/M metagenome (GOLD analysis project Ga0209190, IMG submission 187315) | Freshwater microbial communities from Lake Montjoie, Canada to study carbon cycling - M_140205_XF_MetaG (SPAdes) (version 2) | ecosystem: Environmental > Aquatic > Freshwater > Lake... | reverse complement strand
AAACACTGGCAATACTGGAGCAACAGGAAATACAGGAAATACTGGATCAACTGGTAATACAGGAAATACTGGCAATACAGGAAATACAGGCAATACAGGTAACACTGGTAATACAGGCAATACAGGTAACACTGGTAATACAGGTAATACAGGTAATACAGGCAATACAGGTAACACTGGCAACACTGGCAACACGGGCAACACAGGCAACACAGGCAATACAGGAAATACAGGCAATACAGGAAATACAGGTAACACTGGTAATACAGGTAATACTGGTAACACCGGTAATACAGGAAATACAGGCAATACAGGAAATACAGGAAACACAGGAAATACTGGTAACACAGGCAATACAGGAAATACAGGCAATACAGGAAATACAGGCAATACAGGAAATACTGGTAACACCGGTAATACAGGAAATACAGGAAATACAGGAAACACAGGAAATACAGGCAATACAGGTAATACAGGTAATACAGGCAACACAGGAAACACAGGCAATACAGGAAATACAGGCAATACAGGAAACACTGGTAATACTGGTAATACTGGTAACACCGGTAATACAGGAAACACTGGAAACACAGGAAACACAGGCAATACAGGAAATACAGGAAATACAGGTAATACAGGAAATACAGGTAATACAGGCGACATCGGATCGCCTGGACCAGATGGAGCAGTTGGACTTGGATTAGCGCCTTTAGAAGTTTATAATTATTATTTAGAACTTCAATTAGGAGAAGTTACATTTGAGACTTCACAAGGCTTACCATATCCAAACACTAATGCGTTTGGCTCAGGAATGTATATTAAAATTTTAGCAATAAATAACCAACTGGATTTTATGATGGGAACTATAACAACTTATGATATGGATGAAATGATTATTAATATAGATTATATAACTAGCAACAATGAATATTATGATTGGAAAATAGTAGTTGCTGGAGTGAATGGTAATACTGGAAATACTGGTAACACAGGAAATACTGGTAACACAGGAAATACAGGTAACACAGGAAACACTGGTAACACAGGAAACACTGGTAACACAGGTAACATTGGTGCAATTGGAGCAACAGGAGCAACAGGAAATACTGGCAACACAGGAAACACAGGAAATACTGGCAATATAGGAGCAATAGGAGCAACTGGAAACACAGGAAATACAGGAAATACTGGCAATATAGGAGCAACAGGAGCAACAGGAGCAAGTGGAAACACTGGAAACACTGGAAATACTGGTAATACTGGTAACACTGGCAATACAGGAAACACTGGAAATACAGGAAATACAGGAAATACAGGAAATACAGGTAATACAGGTAATACTGGAAATACAGGAAATACAGGTAATACAGGTAATACAGGTAATACTGGAAACACTGGAAATACAGGAAATACAGGAAATACAGGAAATACAGGAAACACAGGTAATACTGGTAATACTGGTAATACAGGTAATACAGGAAATACTGGAAATACTGGTAATACTGGTAACACTGGCAATACAGGAAACACTGGAAATACAGGAAATACAGGAAATACAGGTAATACAGGTAATACAGGTAATACTGGAAACACTGGAAATACAGGAAATACAGGCAATACAGGTAATACAGGAAACACTGGAAATACAGGAAATACAGGAAATACAGGAAATACAGGAAATACAGGAAACACAGGTAATACTGGTAATACTGGTAATACTGGTAATACAGGAAACACAGGTAACACAGGTAACACTGGTAATACTGGCAACATAGGAGCAACAGGCGCAACTGGTAATACAGGAAACACAGGAAATACAGGAAACACTGGTAACACTGGAAATACAGGAAACACAGGTAACACTGGTAATACTGGCAACATAGGAGCAACCGGCGCAACAGGAGCAATAGGACTAACAGGTAATACAGGAAATACAGGTAATACAGGTAATACTGGAAACACTGGTAATACTGGCAACATAGGAAACACAGGAAACACAGGTAACACTGGTAATACTGGCAACATAGGAGCAACAGGAAATACAGGAAATACAGGTAACACTGGCAATACAGGTAATACAGGAAACACTGGAAATACAGGAAACACCGGTAATACAGGCAACACAGGAAATACAGGAAATACTGGTAATACAGGAAATACTGGTAACACAGGAAATACTGGCAACATAGGAGCAACCGGCGCAACAGGAGCAATAGGACTAACAGGTAATACTGGAAATACTGGAAATACTGGAAACATTGGAAACACAGGAAACACTGGTAACACTGGTAACACTGGTAACACTGGAAACATTGGAAACACAGGTAATACAGGAAACACTGGTAACACTGGAAACACCGGTAATACAGGCAACACAGGAAATACAGGAAACACCGGTAATACAGGCAACACAGGAAATACTGGTAATACAGGAAATACTGGTAATACAGGAAATACTGGTAACACAGGAAATACTGGTAACACAGGAAATACAGGAAATACAGGAAATACAGGAAATACAGGAAATACAGGCACAATTGGAGCAACCGGAGCAACAGGAAATACAGGAAATACAGGAAATACAGGAAATACAGGAAATACTGGCAATACAGGTAATACAGGTAATACTGGCAACATAGGAGTAACAGGAGCAACAGGTAACACTGGCAACACTGGTAACACTGGCAATACTGGTAATACTGGTAACACCGGAAATACAGGCAACACTGGTAACACTGGTAACACAGGTAATACTGGCAACATAGGAGCAACCGGAGCAATCGGAGCAACAGGAAATACAGGAAATACAGGAAATACTGGCAATACAGGTAATACAGGTAATACTGGCAACATAGGAGTAACAGGAGCAACAGGTAACACTGGCAACACTGGTAATACTGGCAATACTGGCAATACTGGTAATACTGGTAACACCGGCAACACTGGTAACACTGGTAACACAGGTAATACTGGCAACATAGGAGCAACCGGAGCAATCGGAGCAACAGGAAATACAGGAAACACAGGTAACACCGGAAATACAGGCAACACTGGTAACACCGGAAATACAGGCAACACTGGTAACACTGGTAACACAGGTAATACTGGCAACATAGGAGCAACCGGAGCAATCGGAGCAACAGGAAATACAGGCAATACCGGTAATACGGGCAATACAGGTAACACTGGCAATACAGGTAATACAGGCAATACTGGCAATACAGGCAATACTGGCAACATAGGAGCAACCGGAGCAACAGGAGCAACAGGACTAACAGGAAATACAGGAAATACTGGAAATACAGGAAATACAGGAAATACAGGAAATACGGGAGCAACCGGTAACACTGGAAATACTGGAAATACGGGAGCAACCGGTAACACTGGAAATACTGGAAATACTGGAAATACAGGAGCAACAGGAAATACAGGAAATACAGGTAATACTGGAAATACTGGAAACACTGGAAATACAGGAAATACAGGAAATACAGGAAACACAGGTAATACTGGTAATACTGGCAACATAGGAGCAACAGGCGCAACCGGTAATACAGGAAACACAGGAAACACAGGAAACACAGGAAATACTGGATCAACCGGTAACACGGGCAATACAGGAGCAACAGGTAATACAGGAGCAACAGGTAATACTGGATCAACCGGTAACACAGGAAACACAGGCAACACAGGTAACACAGGAAACACAGGCAACACAGGTAATACAGGTAATACTGGAAATACAGGAAACACAGGAAACACAGGTAACACTGGAAATACAGGCAATACAGGAAACACTGGAGCAACCGGAGCAACAGGACTAACAGGAAATACTGGCAACACTGGCAATACAGGAAATACTGGAAACACTGGAGCAACAGGCAACACTGGAAACACTGGTAATAGAGGAAACACAGGAGCAACGGGAGCAACAGGAGCAACAGGAGCAACTGGAGCAACGGGACCAGCCGGACCAGCAACTCAAGCAACTATAGGAGCAAACTCTATTGATTCAAGTCATATAATAGATGGTTCTATATTAGGTACTGATATAGCAGGAACTACTATAACAGGTTCTAATATTGCGGACGGGACTATAACATATACTAAATTAGATGCTACTCTCGTAACATTTTTAAGTAATGTTTATATGGGTATTTTTGAAATTACAAATAATGTGAATGGAGACACTTTTAATGCGTCTTTCTATTATGAAGAAAACGCTACTCCGGTTTATTTATTTCAAGCGGAAGAACTTACTAGTGCTGGTGATACGAGATTTATCACATATTTAACATTACCACAAAACTTCGCGGTAATACCTTTTTATCTGGAATCAGACCAGGCTATATCTAGTTATAGTCTCACATATGCTTCTCCTACTAATGGTATTATAAATCACAGTCAAGTAGGGGCAGGTAAAATTCAGTTTGATATATTAAGAAACTCACAACATTATTTAGAACTTAACATATTAACATCAACAAATACAGGTTGGTATGGTAATTTATATATTGTTAATCAAAACATGGGAGGAGGTGGAAGATATTTTGTTTTTACTGCAAGTGATGCTACTGAGACAATTCTTGTAGTTCAAGAAGAACTTAGTGCAGGACAAACTTATACAATAACAGTTTTAATAGAAAATAGACTTCCAACTATGAACTCTGAAATTTATTTTCAGATTGATGAGTTTCAAAACGATAGTAATGGATATGGTAATGCCGAGATCTCCGGCGCAACTTATTCAGGATATTTATATAGTTCTGCTACTATAACAGCAAATTCTGCAGGCACTAATATAACAATTAATATACCGGTCGATAATGATACTTAAAAGACGCTTTCCAAAGCATCACCAAAGGGGTGGGGATTTATTCCTATTAAGTTAATTATATTTTATTTTATACATTATATATAAAATAAAATTAGATATTTATAAAGTAAGCAAATTAATAACTATTGCAAAATATTTATTATGCTTTGCATAAGCATTATATTCATCTATCCACGAAGAAATATTTAAACTTATATCACTAGAACATTTAGATTCATTCGCAACTTTTTCTAAAACTTCCTTAGGAAAAGTTACTATTTTAACTTCTCTATAATTTCTAATTTCTCTTGTAATGTCGCAACCAATAAAATAAAACTTATCTTTAAACATTTCTATAAAACTCATTTAAGGGGGCATGGCCCCCTTAGACCCCCTTACACTTATCAATAGCCGAAACTATATATTTTAGTTCATTTAAGGGGGCATGGCCCCCTTAGACCCCTTACACTTATCAATTAAGGGGGCCATGCCCCCCTTAGACCCCCTTACACTTATCAATTAAGGGGGCAATGCCCCCCTTAGACCCCCTTACTAATTACCGATAATATATATTTTAATTCATTGGGAGAAAACTCGCAATGATTTAAGTTCTCTTCAATGTGCCAATCAATAGAGCATTTGTCTTTAAGTTTGGCGAGAGAACTTTCTTGCAGTTGGATGTTATAGATTGAATCATTTCTCCCAGAAAATAAATAAATAGGGGGCGTTTGGATGGGTTCAATAGGAATAATCGTATTTAAAAAAATAGTATGAATTCCGATGATTGCACCTAATGGCTCCTTATAATGAAGTCCAACATTGAATGCAATTGTGCCGCCTTGGCTTATTCCGGCGATTATTATATTTTGCGCCACGATGCTTTTTCTCTCGTTGTCAATAATTTTATAAATCCGCTGGGTTTGTTCTTTAAAATGGTTTTCATTTATTTCGTCGTGTTCTAATAGTCCGTTTTTTTGTGTATAATAATCATACCATGAACTTATATTATGAAGCGGTTTATCAGACCAAGAAATAGTACGCAATGGTGCGGTTGGTAATATTACTTTCATGTTTTTATTATGTTTTTGAATTGCTGTTTTTAAATATATTAAATCTTTATAGGTTTGAAACATCCCATGAAGTATAATGATTGTATATAAATGTTTTTCTATTGAATTAAATATCATTATTTATTAATATAATAGTAATACTATATTAATAATTTTAATTTATTTTTTTTGTTCTTTTTGTTCTTTTTGTTCTTTTTGTTCTTTTTGTTCTTTTTGTTCTTTTTGTTCTTTTTTTATATCCTTTTCCAAATTTTACATTTACATTAGGATATGGTGGATATGGTGTATATCTATTATATGATGTTTTTCTAGATTTTTGTTTAGATTTGCCTATATTAGACTGTCGCTCGAGTCTATCTTTCCTTCCTTTTGTTATTGCCTGCTCTATATCATCACATATAGATATATCAACTTTATCGTCGTGGATGTCGTCTATTAATTTTTTAAGTCTTGCGTTTGATAGTTTGATATTTCTATCCAAAAAATAATCTTGTATTTTAGGAATTGACAGGAAATCAAATTCCACAGTGTCAATATCTATGTCATACTCTTTTGAAATTGCGTTTTCTTCTAAAATTGAATGTAGCATTAATGAGAGAAAGTTTAAATAGTCTTTGTTCTTAAAATTTTTACAGATTTGAAACATTATATATCTTAAGAATTCCTTATGAAGTTGATAATTATCAACTATATCAAAATTAAATATGTCTCTAATTGTTGTATGTAAATCGTCACTCCATTTTTCTTTATTATTTAAATTATAGTCATTATATAATGTATCTAAAATACCTTTTAATTCTGCTATCTTTACCATTATAATATTATAATATTATAATGTTAAACTATTGTAATACTATAATTAATTTATTCGTCTTCGGATCCTATACGAGATTCAAGCTCCTCAAGTGCTGTTTTAAGCTTTAGAAGTTCTTTATTAAACTCTGATATATTTAATGCAAAATCAAGTACTGATGTATTTAATATTTTTAGTGTTTGTATCATCTTTACTGTAGGAACTCCTTTACTTTGTGAAAACCATCTTCTACTCTTAAAGAAAGGATGTGCCTTATTTAAACGTTCTAACTCTTTTTCTATATCATCTTGTGTAATAAGTGATAATGGTTGTAAAGCATTTTGTAAATCAACAAAATATAATCCTAACTGTAATAAATTTTTTTCTATTTCTATTTCTAATCTTTTCGACATTTCTTATATATATTTATATATTTATATATTTATATTTTTTTGTGTTTTTGTGTTTTTTTGTATTTTCTATATTTACGTTTATTTGTTTCTTTACTACCACCACCTTTTTTGCTTCTACCAGAAAACATAGAACCAATAAAAGAACGTTTTGGTGTTCCTTTAGAAGCAGTAAGATCAGCTCCTAAATTAAATGGTTCGGCAACTGTTCTACCAGCAAGTTCAACTGCTCCAACAGTACTTCCTAAAACTAGACTGCCTGTCAATCTTGCGGCTGCTTCAGGCGAACTTTTAAGTAAATTCATGTATTTACCATACAAACTTTTATTATATTTATCTTTATCTTCATTTTGTTTTTTTCTTTGTTCTAACTTATTATTAAATTCTTCATTGTTGCTTTGTAATGTCGTTATTATCTTAGTGCATGCATCATTCATATCTTGAATATTTGGAATTAAACTATTTAATGTGGTTTTTAGGGTTTGTAAAGAAGTCATTTATTATATATATTATAGATATATATATAGTATATAATATAAATTTAAAAATATATAATCTGTATAAATGAAAATAGTAAGTATTGATGTAGGCATAAAAAACTTAGCAATTTGTGTAATAGAAACAATAGAAACAATAGACTTAACAATTAACGCATATAAAAATTTTAAGATTATTTATTGGAATATTATAAATCTTTCAGAAAATAAAAAATATTGTAATTGTAGTACAACAACAAAGAAATCATTAAAACAATGTATTAAACCAGCACTATTTTTTAAAGATGATAAATTATTTTGTAAAATACATGCCAAAAATTCTAATTATTTATTGCCAGAAACAATAAATAAATATAAATCGCTTAAGTTAGATGCCTTAATTAATTTATGCGAACAATATAATATTAAATATGATGAAGTAACTAAAAGCGCCTTAATTAAAACAATTGAAATCTATATAGAAAAAAATTGTTTACTATCATTACAAAAATTAAATTGTAATACTATTAATTTAATAGAAATTGGCAAATCAATAAAATCTAATTTAGATAATTTAAATGAAACAACTAATTTATTTATGAATATTGATTCTATATTAATTGAAAATCAAATAGGACCCATTGCAAATAGAATGAATAGTATTCAAGGAATGTTAACTCAATATTTTATAATGAAAGATATTTATAATATTAAGTATGTTTCTGCTTCTAATAAATTAAAAAATTTAATTGAAAAAAATACAACTTATAGTGAGAGAAAAAAACAAAGTATATTAATTGCTAAAGATATACTAATTAAAAAAAATATTGATAAAAAATATATTGAGTTTTTTGAATCACATAGTAAAAAAGACGATTTGGCAGACTCATTATTACAAGCAGTATGGTTTATTAAAGAAAATTAATTTTTAATTTTTAATTTTTTAATTTTTAATTAATATTAATTTCGTAAGACTTAAAATTATATGTTCTAGTTTAATTATAATGAATTCTTTAGAACCCATAGTTATTGAATTAGATGGAAATAATAAAAATGAAATTTCTCTATCAAATGATTCTGGTATCAATACTAAGTCATCTATTAATTTTGGAGGCGGAATAGAGTTATTAATGAATGATAAAAAACGCGGTGGCTCTAATAAAACATTAGGCGACTTAAGCGAACTTGAAAATGAATTAAATGAATTATCAAGTACTATTAATGAAAAAAATGTAGAAAATACTAGAGATAATATATTTAATAAAGCAATTAATTTTAATTTTAAAGATAGTACTAAACCAATAGAAAAAGAAGAAGTAAAGCCATCTGATGAAAGTAATTTAGGAAAACAAACAATAGGTAATATGAATAATACAAAAACTTGGGATGGGTATGGAAAAGTACATCCAATTCCAAATGAGGTTGATGAACCGCAATTAACAAAAGAAGAGTTAGTTAGAGAAAAATTTAAGTTTTTAAGAAGATTAGAAGAGTTAGAGAGAAAAGGAGCCACTTTAACAAAAAAATATACAATGGACTCCCCGCTTCAAGAATTACAAGGAGAATATGAAATGATTATTTCTGAAAAAGAAAAAAGCAACAGTATTAAATTTCAAGGAAAAATGCTAATGGCTTGTGTTACAGGACTTGAGTTTTTAAATAATAAGTTTGATCCATTTGATATTAAAATGGATGGCTGGGGAGAACAAGTAAATGAAAATATTAGTGATTATGATGAAATTTTTGCTGAATTACACGAAAAATATAAATCAAAAGCCAAAATGGCACCTGAACTAAAGTTATTATTTCAATTAGGTGGTTCCGCAATAATGGTACATATGACAAATACAATGTTTAAGTCAAGCTTGCCTGGAATTGATGATATAATGAAACAAAACCCAGAACTCATGAAACAATTTTCACAGGCAGCAGTTAACTCTATGGGTGAATCAAATCCAGGATTTGGAGGATTTATGAATAATTTTATTCCTGGAAATAATAATATTCCAAATCCAAATATTGGAACACCTCCACCCCCGCTTGAAACACAAACTATGAAAAGCGATCGATATGCCATTCCAAAAAATAGACCAGATTTAATATCTTCTAAAAAACAAAATGGAATTAGTATAGAAGAAAGATTTGCCTCGGTTGATTCATCTGATAATATTAAAACACCAGCACCACCACGAAGACAAGAAATGAAAGGACCGCGCGATATTAATGATTTATTATCTGGATTAAAAAGTAAATCAGTTGCCATTCCAGACTATAGAGATAAAGAAGAAAAAGATCCAAGTACAGTGAGCATTTCCGAATTAAAAGAATTAAATAATCAAAAACAACCCAAATCAAACCGCAAACAATCAAATAGTCAAAAAAATACAATTAGTTTAGATTTATAATTAAACCAATTAAACCAATTAAACCAATTTAGAGTTAAAAATTGAATTATTATTATAAATATAATAATAATAATAATAATACTTAGATGAGTAATATCACTTCTGAAAACATTTATATTTTATTAGATACTAGTTATTTTATATTTTATAGATACTATGCTTTAGTAAATTGGTGGAAGTTAGCAATGCCTGAAGTTCCATTAGGAAATCCAATAGAGAATGAAGAGTTTGTTAATAAATTTACAAAAACATGTATTAATAAAATTAAAGAAATACCTAAAAAATTAAAACTTAAAAATAGTAAAAATACAAATTTTAAAATTATTGCTTCTTTAGATTGTCCTAGGCATGATATATGGAGAAATAATATTTACGATAATTATAAAGAAACTCGTATCTATAATAGTGAATTTCTTGGTGGCCCATTCTTTAAACTTGGAATTAATATAATTAAAGAAATGAACATTCCAACATTTCATCATAATTATTTAGAAGCAGATGATATAAATGCTTTAATTTGTAAACATTTGTTAAATAAATATGATAATATTATGATTTATATTATTGCAAGCGATATGGATTATTTACAGTTAGTTTCAGAAAAAGTTAAAATAATGACCCTTCAATATAAAGATATTACTACAAGCAAACATTGTTTTGGAAATGCTGAATTTGATTTATTTAATAAAATAATTACTGGAGATAAAAGTGATAATATTAGTCCTGTTTTTAAAAAATGTAATCATTCAACAATTGTCAATTATTTTAACAATAAAACATTATTTGAAGAGCAATTAAAATTACAAGGATGCGAAGATATTTATAAACGAAATAAAAAATTAATTGATTTTAATGAAATTCCACAAGATTTAGTATTAGAATTTATGACTACTCTTAGTCTAACTAATACTACGATTTAAATAGTTTAAAAGATGCGTTATGTGGTTGTTTAATTATTTGTTTTTTTGAAATAGTTTTTTTTTTGGAATATTTAATAGTGCCTCCACGTGCTGCCACCGGTAGCCCTGTCCCAGGTTGCCCTGTCCCAGGTGGCCCTGTCCCAGGTGGCCCTGTCCCAGGTAGCCCTGTCCCAGGTGGCCCTGTCCCAGGTGGCCCTGTCCCAGGTGGCCCTGTCCCAGGTGCTTTTGCCTTTTTTTTTGCTAGCAACGTCTTTACAAATTTCTGTTTTATTTTTGCTGGTTTATTTTCCTTCTCTTCTTTTTTTGCTTCCTCCGTTGGATTATAAGTTTCATCATATACACATTTAATATAATTAGAGCATATATTACACCATAACTTATTTCTTATAGTTTGACTCTTGGAACCGCATATTTTTTTACATTCTTCTTTAACTTCTACTTCTATATCTTTAGGATTTTGACATGTTTTTATGTATTTAGAAATATCTTCTTGTAATTTTTTTTGAAAATTTGTAATATCATCAAAAGTAGGCACACCTTCATATAATCGTCTTGTAACTAAAACAACATTTGAATTTGTCTTACTTTTTATAAATTTTATCTCAATATATAATTTTTTTTCTTTCTGTTTTGTATTTTTTTCTTTTTCAAAATAATATGTTCTAAGTGCTGTTTTAATATCATTTTTAATTTCATTTTCATTTTTAAAAAACTTTAGTTTTTCATTATCTTCTTTAATTTTATAAAATATTTGATTTAAAATACTCGGATTACCTGTTTCAAAACATTCACTACTATATTCATTTTGTTTATATAATTTGTTTTCAAATATAATATCAATAATTTTATATTTTAATAATTTGTTATAATCTAGTTCAATTTTAAAATCATAACTATTTTCTTTTATAATTTTGTTTTGTTTAGTCTGAAAAAAACTATCTAAAATATTTCTAGTTGTAGATTCAACATTTAGATATTGCTTAATAGATAAAGAAATATTATCATCTATGTTTAAACTTTCGCTCGCCTCAGCTGCTGCTTTTTTTGCTGCTGCTTCTGCTTCTGCCGATATCGCTTTTTTTAATGCCACTTCTGCTACTTGTACCTTTTTTTTTGCCTCCTCCGCTGCCTCTGCTTTTTTAGCTGCTTCTTTTTCTGCTGCGGCTTTTTCAGCTGGTACGACCACTGTAATTACTTTTTCTGCTGCTTCTTCTGCTGCCACGTTTGCTGCTGCTGCCGCTGCTTTTTCAGCTTCCGTTTTTTCTAGTGCCTTAGCCACAATATCTTTATGATTTACACAACTTTCTACTTTACTTTTATTATTCTCAATAAAATTTTTTATAAGCTCATTTATTTTACCAGCAACAGGATTTTTTAAATCAATATAATATAATTTTTTGTTATTTTCTTTGTTAGAGTTACTATCATTATCAGGATTTTTATATAAAAAACTTCCATCTTGTGTGAATATAATTTTAACAAGAAAAATATATACATTTGTAATAAATATTTTATAATTATCAATAATGTTTGACTTATCTATTATTGTAGATGAATTTTTTGATTTATATTCAGTTATAAATTTTTGTACTAATGCTTTATTTTTAATAAAATTTATACATGTTGCAGCAGTTAATGGTTGCTTTAATGTATTTGTAATAAAGTCATTAAATCCTTTTGTAAATAAATTTTCTAATTTTGTATTATCTTTCCTAATTTCTTCTGTGGTTTCATATTTATTATTATTATTAAATAGACTAATATAAAATGGTACATAATATTCGGGCGATGGTTGTTCTCCTGAATATACTTTGTCCAATATATCAGTTGTAAATTTAATTTTTTTCATTTTATACTCTTTATCTTGTATAATATTGTCAATAACATTAAATGAAACTATTCCATATTCTTGTATACTTTCATTCATTTTAATTATTATATATTATTATATTCCTATATTATTTAATATTATTAAATATTATTTAATAATCATTTTGTTATTGATTGGGTTATTTATTGGGTTATTTATTGGGTTATTTATTGGGTTATTTATTTGATTTTGTGCTTTAAACAAAATATGTTGTGCATTTTTAATTTCTTCATCTGTAATTTTGCCGTCTTTATTAATGTCAACTTCATTATACAAATATTTATATTTTTCTGGTATTACGCAATATTGACTATTTTCATTAAAAATAGTTCCAGATAATATTATAAAAGTTGCTGTTAAAAATAAAGAAAGTAATAAATCTCTTGTACCAGTAAATACAGTTAAAAATATTATAATTTCTCTTGTAATAGTATTTTTTATGAAAGCTTCTTGTGATTTACTAAAATTTAATACTAGATATTTAGAAAAATAATTTAATATTATTAATCCTAATCCAGCAAGTAATTTGCTGTTATTAATTGGTTTTAAAAACTTTGTTGAAAATGTTGAAAATGTTTTAAAAAAATTATTATTTTTTTTTTTCATATATAATTAAAAAATATAATAATTAATTAATTATTAAATTGTAGAATTTTAAATATTTATTCTCTCTTTTTAATAGTATGAGTTCTTTAGTAATTACTGCTGCCACATTAGATGATGAATATAACAATAACACTAATTATAATAATAATGCCAGCAACAACAGCGCAAACAACAACAACGCAAACAACAATAACGCAAACAACAACAACAGTGCAACCTGTAAAAAAAATCAAACATATAAAAATAAAAACTCTCAAAAAATAGATAAAACAATGTTACAACAATTGTATAACTCAAATAATTCAAACAATTCAAATAATGATGATAGTTATGATATGGGTGATTTTGTGCCAGTTCAAAAAACAATGCACAATGCGAATATTCAACAACAAGTTTTAAATTCTAATACAAAATATAATGAAGTGTTAGATGATGATGATGTAGTTAGAAAAACTAATTTAGAAATGTCTAAAGACAATGAAATATATAAACAATTTATTAATAATTATAATAATTCAATAGAAAAAGATTTATATAATTCAAATTATTTAAATACTTCAACATCTAATAATGATCTTATAAAACGTTTAGATAAAATATTATATTTATTAGAAGAAGACAAAAATGACCAAAATCATTTAATAACAGAAGAACTTATATTATATGTATTTTTAGGAGTATTTATTATATATGTACTAGACTCATTTGTTAAAGCTGGAAAATATGTTCGTTAATAATTTTTTGCTTAAGTGATGATTAACATATTTGTAGACAAAATTGGTTTTTTTATATAATTATATAAAAAAAAAGAAGTATAAGAATTATTTAAAGCAGTTAAGGAATTTTTTAATAAATATTGAATAAGTATATTATTATAACTAATATTATCAATATTAATATAACATTTTTTATTTAAAACAATTAAAAATCCATTAATAAACTCTGTATTATCGCAATTTTTTATAGAACCTACTAAATCTAATAATATGATTTTTTTGTTTTCTTTTTTATATAACTCTTTAACTTCAAATGTTATATTACTTTGTTTAAAAAAATAACATGCTTTTAACTCATTTGTATTAGTATCTAATAAGCCATATATCTTATATATATTTTTTAGTATTAAATGTAATAAATTAGATTCATCAATTATTATAACGCATTTAAAATAATTTTTACTGAGAGTTATAAAATTTAGTAATAAATAAAAATTAATATTGCTTATTTCTATAATTTTATTATTGCAATTATATTTGGGACAAATTAGTGCACTATTAAAAATATAACTATTATATTTGGTTAAAGGAACAATTCCTTTTAATTTGCCATTATGTTTAAATAATGATATTTTAAATTCTTTATTATCATGCATCTGATAATATTCATATGTTTGTATTAATTGTTCTTGTATATCTTTATTTTTATAAGTATTATCAATACTTAAAAAATCAATATAATAACTTTTTAAGACTTGATTTTTTATTGTTATAGTAATTGGTTTTCCACTTAAAGCACCAATTATACTATGTGTAGGCTCTATTGTTTGTTGATTTAATGAATATTGTTGTTTTCTATAAATTGCAATATATGATTTATTTATATGTCCTGTAAAAAAAGCAACAAAATTATTCTTGCTTAATAAATAAGTTGCTTTCATATTTGTTTTATTTGTTTTATTTGTTTTATAATTATTATTTATTAGGTCAATTATGTTATTTATTTCTTCTTCGCTATAGTCAAAAAAGTTTTTATTAGTAATATCAATAAAATTAGTATAATTATTTATTTTTGGACTCTCATATACTATACCATCTGGATTTATCCAATTTATTAAATTATAACTATGAAATACAGGTTGATGAGACCAAAACTTATATGTTATTTTTATATATAATTTAAATAATAAATATAAAATAATAACAAACACTAATATATAATACAATATCATTTATAGTATATAAAAATATACTATAAATTTCTACTTATAAAACTTTAATTTTATTTTTAATAGTATCATTTAAAAATGGATAAATTAAAGCAATAATGGTATTGATGTATATATTTTTATTTATAACAACAATTTGTTCTAGACTATTACTATATTTATTTGTTATTAATTTGGCTAATTCAATTCCAACTTTAATTTCTAATAAATGTTTTGTACTAAACCCTTTACAATCAAAAATCCACGCCCACTTATTTTTATTTATTGATAATAGAGAATCATAATGATTTAGTATTCCTTCTGTATCATAATATTTAGTGGCTTCAGACGGGCAAGTATAATAATATGTTATATTATTGTACACTCCTACAGATTTAAAAGAATGACTTGTAGGATCATCTTCACATATTTTACATATACAACAAGAATCACACATTATATAGTATTAGATTATTTTTTAAGCTAAAATTTTATTAATATATGAGTTGGATATATTTATTGCGTTTATAAAGTCACTGGCTATCATTGTTTCAGATAATTTAAACTCATCTAAATTATTATAAAATAATTTATAATATAAATTACCATCATTTTTAGATACTTGAATATAATAATATTTTTTATTGGAACTTATAGTGGGTTTGACAGTTTTAGTGCGAACTGTTAGTATTTTTATGTTTTTTTCTTTATTCATTAAAAAATAAATATTAAGAAGTTCTACTTTACTATTAAATTCATTAAACTCTTCTTCTGAAAATAATACAATCGGTATTTTATATATATCCGCCAATAACATTATATCTGTAGTAGTTATTAAATATGTATTCTCTGTTATAATATCGTCTATATTAACTATTTTATTGGCTAATTTATTGCTAATATCTTCCTTGCCTTCATTATTCCATAATGAGAGAATTTTTTGTTTATATGTGTTATTTTCAAATAATTCATTATATTTTTTAATTAAATTATTTATAATATTTTTTAAACTGACTGTAGTAGTACTATTATTATTAATAATTTCTAGTATTAATTGATAACTACATAACACTGAATTAATAGTATTAAATTCTTTACATTTCATAGGTTCATTAAAATAAGTATATGTTTTTAGTTCAATTTCATTAGTACAATTTATAAAATTTGCTGGCTCTGTTCCAGGACTTTGTTTTTGTGTTATTTGTGTTATTTGTTTTATAGGTAAAGTTTCTTTAATCTCTACATCATCTTCTGAAATTAATTTTGTTTTTTTTTTAGTTAAAATTGCAAATTTTGTTGGTTGCGCTGATTTTGTTGGTTGCACTGGTTGCACTGGTTGCACTGGTTGCACTGGTTGCACTGATTGCGCAAGTTGCGTTGATTGCGTTTTAATTTTTTTCTGGTCAAGCGCCGTATTGAGCGCCGTATCAAACATTTGATTTAAGGTTGATTCTTTTCCAGGAGTAAATTTTACTGATAAAGTAGGATTTGGATAACTAATAGAGGTTTTACTTTCAAAGTCATTATAAGTTATTTCTTTTAAAAATTTATTTTTGCGCGAGTTAGTTGGGTTGACAATATCATATGGTATAATATCAGTGTTATAGATATTTATTGGAATAAGATTATTAAAAAAATCGTCATTTAATTTAGATTCAATTATTAATAATTCATTAGGATTTAAATTATATTTATTATAAGAAAAATATAAAAATGAGCGTTGGCTAAAAATGAAATCTCTAATTCTATTATAACGTATTAATTCATCTGCAATTTTTTGATAATAATTTTTTTCATTAGATGTATTAGTAAAAAAATTAATTTTTGGTATTTTTAATTTACATATATTATTTGCTTCATCATATTCACAAAAAAATTTATCTTTACATTTAATATTATTAATACACGATTTAATTTCATCACTATTATTTGTTTTATATTCATCATATGAAATATCTATGAATGTTATATAATTACTAGTTAATGTTTTTAATTCTTGAACAATTTTTTCATTCTTTTCAAAATAATTAATCTCATTATTTTTAAGTATTTCTAAAATAGTTTGAATATAATTAGTAGTTATTTTTATTTTAATATTGGATAATAAAATTCTTATTGTATTTCTAAATGAATTATAGAGTTTATTTTCAAAATTTATTTTATTTAAATCAGACATATTTCTTGATTTTTCCGAGGTTAATGATACAATATCGGCATTAATATAATCATTATTAATTGAATTAATATTTATATATTTATAACTTATAACAGGCAAATCATCGGTTACGGATTCATTGTTTTCAGGGGGCTCAATTTTAATATACTGATTTGTAATAGTAATAATTCCAACAATATTCGTATCTTCAATGACTTTTAAAACTGGTTTGCAGACAATTTTTTCATTGCTTTCTTTATACAGTGTTTCTAAAAACTCTTTTGTTTTTTTATAAGAATTCCATTTAATATCAGTAATCCAAGTAATTTTACTATCTGAATTAACCATATCAATTAAAATATTAGAAGGATAACAAGGAATATAATACTCATCTAATATATCACTATTTAATCTTACCATTAATCCTATTACTTTTCCATTATAATTTAATACTTGATTGCCTATTATATAATTTAAAGACTTTATTCGTTCAACTATTTCTTTAAGTGATTTATTTCTAATAAATACATATTTTTTAATTTGTGGTTCTTCTGGTGCGCAGTATTCTTCTATATTTGAAAATATTTTATAAATAATTTTATTTATTTCTGGGATTGTTTTTGTAGTTTTTTTAAAAAATTTTGTTATTATAATATCAGTTTTTTTTTTAGTTTTTTTTTT
>Ga0209190_1001207_pt1 | contig 18144 bp, 30 predicted proteins | sample M_140205_XF_Meta_FD_187315 | JGI IMG/M metagenome (GOLD analysis project Ga0209190, IMG submission 187315) | Freshwater microbial communities from Lake Montjoie, Canada to study carbon cycling - M_140205_XF_MetaG (SPAdes) (version 2) | ecosystem: Environmental > Aquatic > Freshwater > Lake... | reverse complement strand
CCGAAGTAGATCGTATCATAATGCAAGTATTACGCGAACATGAGTTTACGTATGATACTAATGGAATATATTCATTGAATTATAGAGTTGGTAATAGAGAAGATTCGGTCAAGGCTGACTTCTTTAGGTGGGGTAATGGATTGATGGAAAAGAAATTTAAGGATGGATACCCATGGAGAAAGAAATAAACTACAAATATAATGAAGGTCAACTTTTAAACGAGTTGAAAGAATATATCGACGCCACTTACGGCCAACATTATTCAATGAATAAATTTCAGGCAACTGAATTTATTATTGATAATGGACACGGTGTCGGATTTACCGCAGGGAACGTAATGAAATATGTTCAAAGATACGGAAAGAAAGCCGGAAGGAATAGACAAGACATACTAAAGGTGTTACACTATAGCATGATGTTATTATATGTACATGACATTGAAACCAAGGAGTTAAATAATGCAAATCAGTAAAGAAACAATTGATATCCTAAAGAATTTTGCTAGTATCAACAGCAACATTCTTATCCGAAAAGGTAAGGTATTATCCACAATCAGCACAGCAAAAAACATTTATGCGAGAGCAGAAGTTGCTGAAGACTTTCCAGAGGAAGTCGCAGTATACGATTTAAATTCTTTGTTAGCTTTGCTAACACTAATGGAAAATCAGACTGTAGAATTTGGTGAGAAAAGCTTAACCATGTCGAAGGACAACGGCAAGTTTGAATACTTCTATTCTGCACCGAACGTAATTGTAGCAGCGCCTGCAAAGGAAATCGAAATAGATTCACACTATGAATTTAAATTGACAGCAGAAGATGTTAATATGATTATGAAGGCAGCTGCTATTACAGGTGCACCGACAATCACAATCTCCAGCAAGGGCGAGAATGTTACATTGACTATCGGTGATAAAAAGAATGATACCGCAAATACCTATAAGAAAATTATTGGTAAAAGCGAACATTCATTTGATTGCCACATGGCAGTTGAAAACTTTAAGATTGTCCCTGATGCATATAATGTTACAATCTCGAAAAAGAAAGCATTTCAATTTAAACACGCAACAAAGCCATTGGGTTATTTTATTGCAATGGAACCTGATTCGGTGGTATAATTATGAACACTTTTCAAACATCTAGAGAAGAATATGTTGCAGTTTTAATGAATGAAATTGAAACTCTTCGACGGTATTACAAACCCTCCGAGGAAGGCACGGGACATTTTAATACTGCAATTAACGTATTGGAACAACGTATTAAAGAAATTACTACTGTCTCAGATGCAACAGCTTGAGATTGACTATTTCTATCCCCTAACGGAACAAATTTTGTTAGGGTTAGATTTTAAACCCTGTTTAGATTACGAAGAAAATAAGAGGAAAGAATCTCTTTACGTAGGTAATCGAATTGATTGTTGGGCTAATGGTACGAATGCATTTTATACTATTGGTAGTAGTGCTACTACTTCATCTTTTATTATTGATCTAGATCAAGTTCCAATAACTATTCGATCTAAGAACAGACCCAATATTATTAAAAGATTAATTTATTGGTCTTTGGGTATGAAGTGGAAAAAAAATTAATATTATGAGGTTATTATGGAATATCGTGAAAATGAATTTTTGTGGGTTGAGAAATATCGCCCTCGCAAACTAGATGACTGCATCTTACCCGCAGATCAAAAGAACATCTTTCAAGAGATGTTGTCTAAGGGTGAGATTCAGAACATGCTATTATGTGGTGGTGCGGGCATGGGCAAGACTACAGTTGCTCGAGCATTATGCGAAGAATTAGAAACAGATTATCTTATTATTAACGGATCGGAAGAATCTGGTATTGATGTTCTTCGTACAAAGATTAAACAGTTTGCATCTACCGTATCATTCAGTGGTAAGCCAAAGGTTGTAATTTTAGATGAGGCAGACTATCTTAATCCTAACTCTACACAACCTGCATTAAGAGCATTTATAGAAGAGTTCTCATCTAATTGTAGATTTATTCTTACTTGTAACTTTAAGAATAGAATAATTCCTCCGCTTCATTCCCGTACTGCGGTTATTGAATTTAAATTACCTAAAGCAGATAAGCCTAAGATTGCGGCAGCATTCTTTAAGCGTGTTACTGAGATTATGTCTATCGAAAAGATTGAGGCAGATGGTAAAGTAATCGCAAAGGTAATTGAAAAGCATTTCCCTGATTACAGACGTGTCTTAAATGAATTGCAGAGATACTCAGCCTCGGGTAAAATTGACGAAGGTATCTTTGTTAATCTAGGCGAATCCAATATGCAGGAACTTGTCTCTTCTTTAAAAGATGGAGATTGGAAAAAGATGCGTACATGGGTTGTTAATAATATAGATAATGATCCTGGAACTATCTTTAGAAAACTATATGATACATTAACGGATCAGGTTAAACAGGTTCCGCAACTTATTCTTCTGCTTGCTGATTATCAGTATAAAGCAGCATTCTGCGCAGATCAAGAAATTAATCTAGTAGCCTGCTTGACTGAGATTATGGCGGCGGTAGAATTTAAATGATTGATTTATTTAGACCCACTTTCGAATGGATTCGTAATGACTATCACACTAATAGTTTTCGCTTTGGGGTGGAGCTTGTCGCTTGGGCTATTAGTATTGGTTGTGCAATCACTATGGCGGTCACAGTACCAAATCCCCCTTTATTGGTACTTTATCCTATCTGGATCACTGGGTGCGCTATGTACGCTTGGGCTGCCTACACTCGCAAAAGTTTTGGAATGTTGGCTAACTACTTATTGTTAGTTGCAATAGATACCATAGGCTTATTAAGGATGGTACTATGAGCTTGTTTGGAACACCTGTAGAAAAAATAGAGGAAGTTCCTTATAAGGCTCCTGCGATTTCGCCCTTTGATTTTATTAATGCAATCCATCACAGTAAGGAAAATTTAATAGTAGATGATTGGTCTGAGAAACAATATAATCCATATATTATTAATAAGGGTTTATCCTACGGGCCAGATACAGTAATCCCCGCCAATGAAATGAACTCTCGTCCTCATTTGGATAAGATCCTTCAATTTCACTTTCTTATAAATATTATTAGGCCTAAGAAGAGATTCAATAAATGGATCAAGGCTGAGAAAATCAATGATTTGGAAGTTATAAAAGAATACTATGGCTACAGCACAGAAAAAGCTAAGCAAGTACTCCCACTTCTAGATGATAAGATTATTGACGATATGAAAAGAAAAATAACAAAAGGTGGCAGGAATGAGTACTGAAATGATAAGTATAAACTACCCGGGGTATAAACCCTTGGAAGTAATACTAACAGAACCCGACGATTTTTTAAAGGTAAGAGAAACTCTAACACGAATCGGTGTGGCATCCAGAAAAGATAAAACACTATTTCAATCTTGCCATATACTACACAAACAAGGACATTATTTTATAGTTCATTTCAAAGAGCTCTTTGCCTTAGATGGGAAGACCGCTGACCTATCAGATAATGACTTGCAGAGAAGAAACACGATTGCTAAGTTGCTAGTGGATTGGGGATTAATTAAAATTAACGACCCAGATTATTTTACTGATTATGCACCACTTTCACAAATCAAAGTGATTTCTCACAAAGAAAAAAATGAGTGGATGCTTGAAACAAAGTATAACATTGGTAAGAAAAAGTTATCATCTGGCAATAAATAATTATATCTCAGGGATGGGATAGGGTTGACGGATCCCAATAAAACCGTCATTAAACGCTACGCCTTCGGGGTGGCATTATTAACTCGCTTAATTAAGGAGCACACAATGACATATTTTTTAAATAACCTGCCTAAAGATTTTGATAGATTTTTTGTAGGGTTTGATGATCAATTCAATCGCCTATCAAAGATCCATGATGATCTAACAAAGGCAATCCCAAACTATCCTCCATACAATATCAAGAAAACAGGCGATAACACTTACGTTATCGAATTAGCTGTTGCTGGTTTTGCTAAACAGGATATTGAAATTGAATTAGCTGATGGCAAGATGATTGTCAAAGGTAATGTACATAATGAAGACGCTGATGACTCATTCTTATTTAAAGGAATTGCTAATCGCGCATTCACAAGAACTTTTGCTTTAGAAGACACCGTTGAAGTAAAAGATGCAGCTATGATGAATGGCATGCTAAAAGTTTTCTTGGAGCGTATTATTCCTGAACATAAGAAGCCAAAAAAAATTGAAGTAAAAGATTCTGAAGCTGAAGTAAAAACTAAGGCTAAAAGACAATTACTTTCAGAAGATCCTGAATCTAGGGTACTATAATCCATGGGGCTTCGGCCCCATTTAAAATAAAGGAAATAAAATGCTAGATCCAGTAAATCTAACTATAGACTCAATACAAAATGGCAAGAAACAGTTTATTGAAAAATACATAAAGAATCCAAATCTTAAAAACTCTTGGACAAAATATGTAGATACACAAGGTGCATTTTTACATAGTGCACTAGAAACGCAATTAGAAATAACATCTGAACTTACTAAAACATTTATGGATACCAAATTGGAGAAGTTGTATAATCCTTTTGCTATAGATTGGTTTCAGGCAAGTTGGGATGCGTACCAACAAAACAACAGGAAGTGAAATGATTAAAATACTTAAACTTGTTACTGGTGAAGAAATCATCGGACAATTAAAATACTCAGAAACAAAGATTGAAGTAACACGCCCGTGTGCTGTTATGTTGATTTCATCTAAGTCTACGCCTGATCAACATTCTATGGCATTGATCCCATACGCAGGCTATGCTAAAGATCATACTATTACAGTAGATGAAAGAGCAGTTATTTGGGAAGCGGAATTAGAAGATTCTGTTTACAATCAATACCAATCTATTTTCGGATCAGGTATTCAAATAGTTTCGGAGCAATCTGCAATGTCTCCGAATCATGCATCACTGAATATTGTACAGAATTAATTTCTTTTAGTTAATTTTATTCGTTCAGTTATAGTTGCAGGGCAAAAACTAGAATTATTATAGTAAGTTCTATTTACATGGCTCTTATCCCCATCCCTGCATTTATAATCGCATACTAAAAGACCGCCTGAGGATTTTTTACTTGTAAGATCGCATGCAGTTTCTACAACTACATACGATCTTTCTTTAGATGTTACTGCCATTCTAAGATCAAAATCAAAATTTGAAACCAAAGGAGCAACTGCCGCAGAAAATGCAGCAAGACCAAGTAAGGTTTTTTTATTAAACATTGTTTAGTAACGAGTTGGATCAGTTACAAACCAAACTATTGTCAATGCTATTACTGCTGCCATTGTAGCAATAAGTACAGATCCCATCATAAATTTTACTGTATTTACTTTTTCAAGCCACACCCATAATTTTGATGCGCTTTTTATTGGCATGATGCCCTTCTTTAAAATTAATTTTTACTGTTGAATATACTATGTTTTTCAATCGAGTTTTCTAATTCTTTTAAATTAATGTCGCCGTCAAAATACCTTCTAAATGCTTTGTACCTTGCAAGCAGTTCTTTATTACCATGAAATCTATGTAGCATTTGTTCTTCTTCTATTTCATGTTGTCTAATTACTGGTAATAAATCGTGATATGCATAATAACCAACCAAAGCAAAGCATGCAATAGTTGCAGATGCAAAAATTATTGCACTTATATAATTATGTAATAATACTAAAATTCCTGGGACTATGAATATTCCTGCAAAACAACTCACAACTATTAAAAAGGTTTTAGTTGTTGGTTTCATTTTCCTTTTGAGAATTTTTTAAATATAGGTAATCCTCATATTCTTGTAATTTGCGCTTATGGTCGTACCATTCTTGTCGTCTAACTGCTTCTAATCTTTTTTGATGGGGTTTATCATCTAGATTGTCCCATCTCCGTTTTGCATCATGGGCAATATACATAAACATCATCATCGTAAAAAATATAAATATCATACTAAAAACACCAATTGCTATTTCAAACTGATATATTGTCATTCTTTGTTTACGAAGTCTAGATTTTTCTATTTCTTTTGTTACCAGAATTTTTTGTTGTGCGCCCAATTTTCTAGTCATACCCTCTACTTCAGTAAAGAGAGCACCTAGTTCTGGAGGACTTTGGTATATCATTAGCTCGCGCAATTCTTTACCCATTTGTTCTAATTGTTTTTGCATTAGAACTCTTTTTAATGCGCGCTTTGCTAAACTATCTCCGCCAGTATAAACTTCAGTTGCACTGCGTGTTTCTTCGTCTTCCAGTACTGCTAGACATTTAAAATAGTTGTCATAGTACTGCCCAAGATAGTCGCCAATTTCTGCATAAAGATTTGATGTTTCTTCGCTGCGTTTATTTAATTCAGTAACACGAGCTTTTTCTTCTGCCAATTGTTTTTTAGCTTCAGGGGGCGCGGCTTTCCCCTCATACTTTTTATGGAACTGATCATCAAGATCTTTAAGTACGCCTTTCACATCACCAGCAGCACTTTTGATGTCTTTATATAATTGACATCCCTTTTTTACCGCTGCTACCGCACCATTGCAAAGAGCAAATAGTGTTAATGGATCCATTTATAGCATTAAAGGAATCCATAACCATACAGCTTGGCTCATCAATAACATAGCAAAAGCGCCTACTCCTAGGCTTGCCCAGTATAATCTATTATTAACAGCTAATATACTTGCTGTTAATAGAACAATCGCAATTTGTAACAATGACCCTGCATAAGTATACCATGGACTACGACTTTTTGCTACAGCACGATCTGCTTCCAGCTTACGTGCTTTGGCCATTAATTCTTTTTTACCTTCTCCTGTTACGGGATCGGATTCATATCTTTGTATTTTTGATTTTAAAGCTTCGGCTTTCTTTTTATCGTGTACTCTTTCAGCATCATCATATGCCATTTCGGCTAATGTGCCTTTAATACTTTTTGCTTGATAAAATGCCCATGTATTATTTGCATCTATCGTATTATTCAAAACTTTACTTGAATTGCTTCCGCCCATTAAAGTATTGATTGCCAGTAATGCTGCAAGTACAGTAATTACCCACCCTGCTTTATCCTTTATTAGAGCTTCTTTTTCGCTTCTGGATAACGGTTTGATTGTCTCGGCCATTTTATTCTCCTTATTATATTGACACAACTTTGTTTTTATAATATAATGTTACTTAATATTTATGATCTAAGGGTTTTCTAATGAAGTTTTATACTAGCGTAAATCAATATGGCAACAGTATCCTTGTTCGTGGGATAAATAACGGCCACAAAGTACAGGATAGGATTCCTTTCAAGCCCACTCTTTATGTCAATTCCCCAAAGGAGTCCAAATTTAAATCTGTTTATGGGCAGGATCTTGCTCCTATAGAGTTTGGCAGTATAAATGAAGCCAAAGAATATGTCCAACAGTACAAAGAAGTTGAGAACTTTCCTGTATATGGAAACACAAACTATGGATATCAATACATATCATCTGCATTTAAAGATGATATAGAATTTGATATGTCTCAAATGAAGATATGGTCTTTAGATATTGAGACAACTGCGGACTTAGGTTTTCCTGATGTTGCGAATCCTAATGAGAAAGTCTTATTAATTACGACACAAGATTATGTTACAAAGCAACTTGTAACATTTGGATTAAATAAAGCAAATCCTGTAGCAAAAAATCATACTTATGTTTATTGCGAAGACGAAACGGATTTATTAAAAGAGTTTTTAGAATATATTTCAGAAGATCATCCTCACATCATTACAGGTTGGAATGTGGAGTTCTTCGATATTCCTTATCTGTGTAATCGTATTACTAAAATTTTAGGGGAAGATGCTTTAAAGAAATTATCACCTTGGAAGGTTGTAAACGAAAAGCGTATTCTAAAATTAAAGAAAGAAAATATTTCTTTTGAAGTATTAGGTATTGCTATTCTAGACTATTTGGACTTGTATAAAAAGTTTACTTATAATGCACAGGAATCTTATAAGTTAGATCATATTGCTAAAGTAGAATTAGGTAAAGAAAAATTATCCTATGAGGAATATGGTTCATTTTCAGATTTCTATAAAAAGGATTGGCAGAAGTTTGTCGAGTATAACATTCGAGACGTAGAACTTGTTGACCAACTTGAAGATAAGATGAAGTTAATTGAACTTATCTTAACAATGGCATATGATGCGAAATGTAACTACATTGATATTTTCTCTGCAGTAAGAACCTGGGATTGTATTCTATATAATCAACTACTAAAGAAAAATATCATTGTACATCAGCGTGAGGATAAACCTGGTAGACAAATCGCAGGTGCGTATGTGCAGGAACCTATTCCTGGAAAGTATAATTGGGTAGTGTCATTTGATGCAACAAGTCTGTATCCAAGTATTATTATGCAATATAATATGTCTCCAGAAACACTTGTCAATAATCCAAAACACTTTGATATACAAATTAAAGATCTTCTTAAAGGTGAAGATGATTTATCTGATTTACAAGAAGCGGATTATTGTATGGCATCAAACGGTAGATGTTTCACAAGAGATAAACAAGGCATCTTCCCCGAGATTGTTCAAAAGTTATTTGACGATAGAAAACAATATAAGAAGCTGATGCTTGATGCACAAGCCGAATATGAGAAAACTAAAAATCCTATTTGGCAAAAAGAGATATCGAAGTATAACAATTTTCAGATGGCTCGAAAGATTCAGATGAATTCGTTATTCGGAGCTTGGGCAAATGAGTATTTTAGATTTTATGATTCGAACATTGCCGAAGGCATCACACTAACAGGTCAGTATATTATTCAGAAAGTAGGCAGGGATCTTGACGCATATCTAAATAAGATTTGCGGAACAAAGGACCACAGCTATTCATTCTATTCTGATACTGATTCTTGTTATGTTACCTTCGCTCCTCTTGTAGAAAAATTCTATAAAGATAAAGATCCAGAAAAGATTGTAGATATTCTTGATGAAATATGCGAGGGTAAGATTCAGGAGATTCTAAATAAGAGTTGTAATCAAATTGCAGATTATACTAATGCTTTTGATAAAAAGATTTATTTTAAAAGAGAAGCAATCGCAGAAACAGGTGTATGGGTAGCTAAGAAAAGATATGCTTTAAATGTCTATAATAACGAAGGGGTTAAATATTCAGAACCTAAGTTAAAGGTTATGGGATTAGAAATTGTTAGATCTTCTACACCCGAACCAATTAGAGATGGATTGCGTAAGGCAGTTAAACTTGCACTAACATCTGATGAACAAACACTACAAGATTACATACGAGTATTTGAAACAGAATACAGAAAAATGAAACCTGAATTAATTTCCTTTCCTCGAGGAGTTAATGGAATAGGTAAATATACAGATAGAGCAGCCATATATAAACAGGCTACACCAATGCATGTCAGAGGTGCACTATTATATAATTTTTACTTGGACAAATATGATCTTGGTAAAAAATATGAAAAGATTAAAGAAGGCGATAAGATTAAGTTCATATATCTTAAGGAACCTAATACTATCGGTGAAAATTGTATAGCTTTCAATACTATTATACCGCCTGAATTTGATCTGCTAAAATTCGCAGATTACGATACTATGTTCGAGAAGTCATTCTTAGAACCTATGAATACAATATTAAACGGAATAGGATGGTCGGCTAAACCTCAAGCAACCCTAGAAGGATTATTCGGATGAAAAAATTATTAGTAACATTATTTGTAGCATTAGTTGCTACAGGATCTCAAGCATGGGATCAACGTCAACCATTGCCGCCAGAACAATGTAAAGTACATAGCCCATTTGGTTTTGCAGATAGCGCAAAGAAATATACACCAATTTGTCGTCAAGCATATTTTGTGGCGTATGATGCTCCTGCAAAGATTCCAGCATATGTGGCATACACACTAGAACCAAAGAATGCTCTTGGTTGTATTGCAAGAACAAATGCTTTTGTTGCGGACCAATCTATTAAGAATGGCCCTAGACCAGATGACTATGCAGGAACAGGATATGATAAAGGTCACGTATCGCCGGATGGTGACTTAAGCTGGGATCAGCAAGTTGAATATGAATCATTCCTAATGACTAATATGGTTCCCCAAGCAGGTTCATTGAATAGAGGTATTTGGAAATTATTAGAAACATCTGTGCGAACATGGACAGTTCAATTAGATGCACCCTATACAATTTACGGTGGCGGTATCTATAACGACACAAATAAGAAAATTGGTTCGGGTGTTGTTGTTCCCCACGCATATTACAAAATTGTTATCAATCGTAAAACAAATGAGTATGCTGCTTGGATGTTTCCGCATGTTGGGCCTTATCCTAATTTAGGTAATGATTTAACAAAGTTTAGAGTACGTGTTTCGGATGTAAACAAGGAAGCAAAGATTGCATTTGGAGTACCACCTAATGGTAAAGAATTACAACCAGGCAAAGAGTGGCCTGTTGACTTTGGTAAACTAACCAAAGATAAAAGAGCAAAATGCAGCGGGTCAGCATCCGCGAATTGATCTTTTCACTTGACAAATACAGCGTTATATAATATAATGTGCTATATACATAAGGAGATACTATGTCATTACTTGAAAAATTGAAGAAAAATTCGACGATCAAGGAAACAGAAGTTTTAAATAAATCTAAGTTCTTTCAAAAGAAAGATATGATTCAAACGTCTGTTCCTATGATTAATGTGGCGTTGTCAGGAAGTTTAGAAGGTGGCTTGACCCCAGGCTTAACAGTTTTTGCTGGTCCTTCTAAACATTTTAAGACCGCCTTTTCATTATTACTTGCGAAAGCTTATCTGGAAAAATATGAAGATGCTATTTTATTGTTTTATGATTCTGAGTTTGGTAGCCCTCAGTCTTATTTCGATAGTTTTGGGATTGATACGAACAGGGTACTACATACCCCTATAACAGATATCGAACAATTAAAGTTTGATATTATGAGTCAGATCAATAATATTGAGCGCGGCGATCATGTTCTTATTTGTATTGACTCTGTAGGTAACCTTGCATCCAAGAAAGAAGTTGATGATGCACTTGAAGGTAAGTCTGTTGCGGATATGACCCGTGCTAAACAGATGAAGTCTTTATTTAGAATGGTAACACCGCATTTGACGATCAAAGATATTCCAATGGTTGTTGTTAATCATACCTATTCAGAAATTGGTTTGTTCCCTAAACAGATTGTATCTGGCGGAACAGGCATTTATTATTCTGCGGACAACATCTTTATTATTGGTCGCCAACAGGAAAAAGATGGTACTGAGGTTGTAGGTTATAACTTTATTGTGAATGTAGAGAAATCTAGATTCGTAAGAGAAAAATCTAAGATCCCAGTTGAAGTAACATTCGAAGGCGGTATTAGTACTTGGTCTGGTCTATTAGATGTAGCAATTGAAGGCAAATTTATTGTCAAGCCATCCAATGGCTGGTATTCTAAAGTTGATATGAAGACTGGCGAAGTGGAAGATAAAAAGTATCGTGTCAAAGACACATATACAAAAGAATTCTGGATGCCTGTTCTTCAATCAAAAGCATTCCGGGATTATATTGAAGGCCGCTATAAAGTAGCATCTATTGATATGGTTGGGAAAGAAATGACAAACATAGACATAAGCGAGGAGTTCGAACATGCAAGTGAAGTATGAACCATGGGTTTTAAAAACAGAGGACAATGAAGTCTGGGGCGTGAAAATTTTAGATGGTGAGTTCGCAGGTTGCGCATTTGCTATTAATGAACTGGATGAAAAAGAAGGTTCTAAAGAATTGATATTAGACTATAATGTAGTCCAGCCTCCAGAAAATAAATCTGTTGAAGACGCTAGCGGACCTAATTTTGACGCAGCACTAAATTTTATTATTCAAGACATTTTACAAAAGGCAATTGATGCATACGAAAATCGAGAAGGTAATCCTACAGAACCTGGCGAATGATGATGTTTTTATGAGAAAAGTAATCCCGTTCTTAAAGCGGGATTACTTTATTGACAACAACGAAAAGATAGTTTATGATAAGATTAAGAATTTTATAGATGAGTATAATGTAATACCGACAAAGGATGCCTTGGTTATTGCAGCTCAAAATGATAAAAGCTTAAACGAAGATCAGTATAAGGAAATTGTAGAACTTATACATGACCTTGAACCTACAGACCATAATAAAGATTGGCTGTATAAAGAAACAGAAAAGTTCTGTAAGGACAAAGCAATATACAATGCTATTCTACAATCTATTTCAATTATAGATGGTAGAGACAAAGCAAGGTCTGAGGATGGTATTCCTCAGCTTTTGCAGGATGCTCTAGGAGTGTGCTTCGACAATAATGTTGGGCATGATTACATTGAGAGCGCAGACAAGCGTTATGAATTCTATCACCGTGTAGAGTCGAGAGTTCCGTTTGACTTGGAATATTTTAACAAAATTACTAATGGCGGAATGCCTAATAAGACGTTGAATGTTTGTTTGGCAGGAACGGGTGTTGGTAAATCTTTGTTTATGTGTCACGTTGCAGCCTCGGTACTAGCACAAGGCAAGAATGTTTTGTATATTACTTTAGAGATGGCTGAAGAAAGAATTGCAGAGCGTATTGATGCAAATTTAATGAACATTACTATGGATCAGCTTAAGGATCTTCCTAAATCTATTTTCGATAATCGTATTGAAAAGATTAGAGCAAAGACAGAGGGAACCTTAATCATTAAAGAATATCCTACTACTGGTGCACATACGGGGCACTTTAAAGCATTACTAAATGAATTGCAACTAAAGAAACAGTTTAAACCTGATCTTATTGTAATTGATTATTTGAATATTTGCGCATCATCTAGATTCAAGGGTGGCTCTAATATTAATTCCTATACGTTAATTAAGTCGATTGCTGAGGAACTTAGGGGCCTGGCGGTAGAAGAGAATGTTCCTATTCTTTCTGCTACTCAGACTACTAGAGGAGGGTATGGTAACACAGACGTGGAACTAACAGATACTTCTGAATCGTTTGGTTTGCCCGCGACAGTAGACTTTATGTTTGCCTTGATATCCACAGAGGATATGGAAAAGATGAATCAACTAATGGTTAAACAGTTGAAGAATAGATATAACGATCCTACAACGAATAAGAGATTCGTGATAGGTGTAGATAGAGCGAAGATGAAATTATATGATCTCGAACAATCTGCACAAAAGGGATTGAGTGATTCCAACATAAAATATGATCCACCAAAAGAAACTGATAGACAAAAAGGCATCTTCGGAGATAACAAACGAGACTTCTCAAAAATAAGGGTGTAGTATGCAATCACTAAAGAATACCAAATTGTCCGAAACAAATTTAAGACTAAAAGCGAATGTCGTTTTGAAAGAAATAGATAGCCCTATTCCAATGAACATTAAAGAATTGAAGGACATAAGTAAACTTGAATCCCATCAAATCATTGAAGGTGTAGATTTAACTTATATTAAACATATAAATAATTTATAGAAACAAGGGAGATCCTATGATAGTAAGTGTAAACGGAGCTAGAAATAGAGAATTAACTAAGTTACTTAAATTAGCAGCACAATCATTCGCTGATAAATTACTTTCCCCGCAACTAGAAAAGAACATCCAATTAAAGATCAAAATACATGATCATTTGGAAGCTGGCGGTTTCTGCGATTTTGAAGAAGAGGGGTTGCCAAATCCTAGAAGTTTTAAAATAGATATTTGCAGAACAAAAAAGAAGATACATATGTTCTCAGTACTTGCACATGAAATGGTTCATCTTAAACAAATAGCAAAAGGTGAAATGAAAGACAAGTATGTTAAATCTAGATACATTACTGTTTGGATGGGAGATAGATACGAGGACGATGTTAACTATTGGGATCAACCTTGGGAAATAGAAGCGTATGGTTTAGAAAATAGTTTAGTTGCTAAGTTTTTAATTGAGCATAATCAATTCAAGAATCTTCGTCAGAAGCAGGAGAATTGGTTTGTGTATGAAGAAGATAATGTTTTGGATGAGTGATAGGATATATCATGTAGTTCAAACTTAATTATAAGGAGAAGAAATGGAAAATTTAACATTTACATTTTATGATATAGTACAAATTGGTTTATTGTTGGCAGCGTGTTGGGCTTGTAAGGTTTCGGGATATCAAAAGGGCATATCAGATACAATAGGATTTTTTGAGGATAAAGGAATTATAGAACTTACAGACGATCTGGAAATAGTCAAGAAGAAAGATTAATAATAAAATATTACCCCAGCAAGGACTGGGGTATTTTTTTGGCTAAAAAATGCTTGACTCCGAAACCAAACGGTGTTATAATTATGGTTCGAATGAGGAAAAGATTATGAATTTTTCAATAGGTGCAGATATAGAATTGACGACTAAGTGGAAGTCCAACATTCTAGGACAGGAGTTTGACATCAAGTCCTTCAAGGGCAAAGTCGTTCCTAATCCAAAATGGTTGGACAAAGACTATTTGTCTCTTCGTACGGGCAATCCGGAATATCCGATATCCTATATCCATAAGAAGTTTATAGTTGGGCATACTTTTACAGAAACAAGAAGCATCGCGCGTATATTTGCAGTCAAATCAAAATCTTCGGGCAAGACATATAATGTCATTTCCGAAAATGGTGAGGTGTCTTGCGATTGCGTTGGCTTCCAATTCCGTAGAATGTGCAAACATTCTGCTAAAGTTAAGTCGGTGTTGTGAAAGAACAACAGCGCCAAACTTTATGCTTGACATGCGATACAAAAGGTGTTATAATAGAGTTTGAGAACAGAAGTTTTCGGTGAAGTTAATTTTTTATTATTAAGGAGTGATTTATGTCTAAATTTACAGTAGCAGGTGTATCGACTCAGCACGGTATCACCAAAGTCCGTTTCGCGAATGACATCGTGTCCCGTACTAAAATTCTAGCAAAAGGTGGACATTCTCCACTTGAGCTTGTCGAGTTGCCTAAGCTAATGACCAAGGCTGAGGCATGCCAGCATCTTCTAGATCTAGGTGGTGTTTTCAATCAATGGGCAGAACTTATTATTGAGACTCAGGGTAAGAAAGAAGGCAACACTGTAGCAGCAACAAAACCTGCTAAGAAAGCCCCAGCAAAAACTCCAGCTAAGGCACCCGCCAAGGCTCCAGTAAAAGCTCCAGCAAAGCAACCAAAAATTGCTAAGCCCGTAAAAGCAGAAGATGATCTTGAGATTACAGAGATCAAAACTCTTGCTGAAGTAATGGCAGAACCAGCATTAGTTTAATAGGAGAGCAGCATGCCTAATTGGTGCAATAATGTATTGACTCTTACACATGAGAATCCTGAGTTTATCAAAAGGGCAGAAGCTGCTTTTATTGAGGGTAAATTCTTAAATGAGTTTATCCCAGTTCCTGAAGAACTAACTAATCCTGATACCACAACCCATGGTGGTGATGACCATGAAAAGTACGATAAGTTACGCGAGCAACTATTAGACAAATATGGTTATAATAGTTGGTATGACTTTTGTATTACTGAATGGGGTACTAAATGGGATGTAGGTGACGGTCATGGAATCAACGAAGTGTCCGAAAATTCGTTATGCGTTTATTTTGACTCTGCCTGGTCTCCTCCAATCGCAGCATATAAAAAACTAAGTGACCTAATTGGTTTCAAAGTTGAAGCATATTACTGCGAAGAAGGTGTTGGATTCTGCGGTAAGTGGGAAACCGAGGGTGCAGAAGAAGAATATCAAATACCCGATTCTGTTGAAGAAATTTTGGAAAAGATTCCTGCGGAAATAGATGATATGTTTTGTATTTCAGAAAACCGAGCAATGTACGAAGAAGAGGAAGCATATGACAGCGAAGATCAATGAGAACTTTAATCTAATTTACAGTTCAAGAGAACAAAATACTAGCGATACAATCTTGGATTGTACTGTTAGTTTTGAAAATCCTAAGAGTGATGATGTTCTTATCCATCGACTAAACACTTGGCTTGAAGCCATTGGTCGTGATGAGATTATTGTTACTAAGGTTAAGCTAGATTTTTTAGATAAAAAAAGTTCTAAAAATTGAGTACAGATGTACCGAGATGTATAAATATTTTTATAGACTAAAGGACTAAAGTGCAAACACTCAAAACGATTATATGCAGACACAGTATCGGTTATCAACCGGTGGATGCCTTTGCACGTAATTCATGGGAGAGATATGAGGCGCGTTAGTTAATAGTTTATACTAAATATCTAGCAAACCTCGGTACCCCTAAAGTCCGAGGTTTTCCTTTTTATAGATTTTTTAATAACCCTGTGCTTGACAAGGTTACTAAAAGGTGTTATAATTAGCACATAATTTAAATAGATCGCTATTTAAATAAAGTTCATTTAAAATTTGCATGCCATTTCCTCTTGTAGCTCAAAGGTAGAGCAATCGATTGATAATCGATAGACGTTGGATCGTTACCATCCGAGAGGACCAAATGTCCCGTTCATCTAGAGGCCTAGGATACCGCCCTTTCACGGCGATCACACCGGTTCGAATCCGGTACGGGACGCCATTATTTTGTGTACAGGCTACAAAATAATGGTTTATGCCTAGGTGGCAGAGCGGTCAAATGCACCGGATTGCAAATCCGTAAAATCGTCAGTTCAAATCTGACCCTAGGTTCCAAAAATAATGCTTGACAAATATTGTAATGATGTTATAATAGAAACAAGTAAAAAGATCCCGTTACTATTTTCGTTAAAATAGCGCTTGATTAGCGATAGAGATCCGGTGGCAGAAAACCGTTAGCGAGAGAAATACTCAGGCTCTGATAGGCAGAATCCCAACTGCACACAGACGACAGAATAAATGGGATGGACAGAGTAACTGCTCAATTAAGGGCTGGCCTGGAAACCAGTAGCTTATCCTAATATGGTCTTAAAGTGTTCATGGACGCACGACGGCTTGTCACGCCGTAAGAGTGGGGATCGTTACCCCCTAAGACCGCCAGATGCCCCGGTGACGGAATTGGTATACGTGTTGGTCTTAGAAGCCAAATTTTGCGAGTTCGAGTCTCGCCTGGGGTACCAAATAAGAGTACAAGCTCTTTATAAATCTTGTCTTTGTGTAGAACCGAACAATGCTACTACTTGTAAAAGTATCGGTTCAAAAATTTCGGGGGATTGGCGTAATTGGGAACGCAGTAGCTTTGCAAGCTTCAGTCAGGAGTTCGAATCTCCTATTCTCCACCAAATTTATCCGTGTGTAGCTCAGCTTGGTAGAGCTCCTGGTTTGGGACCAGGTGGTCGCATGTTCGAATCGTGTCACACGGACCATATATTCCCTAGTAGATCAGCGGTAGATCAGCGGACTGTTAATCCGTGTGTCGGTGGTTCGATCCCACCCTGGGGAGCCAAATTGGAGGTGTGGCCGAGTGGCTGAAGGCGGCAGACTGTAAATCTGTTCTGTAAAAAGCGCGGTGGTTCGAATCCATCCACCTCCACCAAATTGCCTGGTTAGCTCAGTGGTAGAGCGTCTCGTTTACACCGAGAGGGTCGGCAGTTCGAAACTGTCACCAGGTACCAATGCCCTATTAGTATAATGGTATTACACCTGTTTTGTAATCAGGTTACGGCAGTTCGATTCTGTCATGGGGCACCATATTAACTTGAAAGAAAACTATGAAATATCAACCACTTAGAAACAATATACTAGTTAAAGATACGGAACGTCAAGAAGAAACTGAAAGCGGTATCTATGTAGGCAAGACTTTAGCTGATCCTAGAGCAAAGACAGGAACTGTACTTGCAATTGGACCAGATGTTGAAGAAGTAAAAGTTGGAGATATTGTATATTTGCAATGGCAAAATATCAAGACAGTAAAAGAAGGCGATATGTATCTCGGTGTAGTTTCTGAGGATAATGTATTGGCAGTCGCAGAATAAAATACCTGCCGATAGTTCAACGGATAGAACAGTAGCCTTCTAAGCTATTAATAGAGGTTCGATTCCTCTTCGGCGGACCAAGTTTATGGTAAGGAAAGTAAAAGGAGAATGGGCAACGAAAGGGGGCTAGACCCTGAGTAGTGGATACCTCACCTGCCATAATTTTTTTGTTGGGGGTTAGTGTAGAGGCAACACTACAGACTTTGACTCTGTCATCACTGGTTCGATCCCAGTACCCTCTGCCAAAT
>Ga0209190_1001204_pt1 | contig 18154 bp, 19 predicted proteins | sample M_140205_XF_Meta_FD_187315 | JGI IMG/M metagenome (GOLD analysis project Ga0209190, IMG submission 187315) | Freshwater microbial communities from Lake Montjoie, Canada to study carbon cycling - M_140205_XF_MetaG (SPAdes) (version 2) | ecosystem: Environmental > Aquatic > Freshwater > Lake... | reverse complement strand
AATTCCACATTATCAGGAAATGTCATATTGTCGGGATTTTGTCCTGCAATAATTAATTTCTTTCCTAACTTTTCAGCAACTTGTACAGCAATATGTATGCCCTTGCCCTCATATACTCTTCCTAGAAATAGAAAATAGTCTTCTTTTTCTTCAGAATATTCAAAATCATCTGGATCAAAATAATTAGGAATAACAGTATTATACCAATCGGATTGACAATGCGCAACACCATTCATTCCATAATGTGCATGCATTATTGCATAAGATTCCCATACCTTCCACCTTGCCCAATGTCCGCCAGCATATCCTATACCCGGTTCAACTACAATCATATCCTGTTCGTGTACATCACAAATAAATTTTACTCCACTTCCCCAAAACGGAAGTAAGAAATCATTCTTTTGTTTTCTTTTTGCTATTTCAATTGATGCATTAGTGTAGAATGTTTGATATGCATGGTCTCCTATACTATACTTAAAGAAATTCTTTTTCCAATCATATCCACCGTATGCAACTTCCCAATCTTCGTTGGTAATAACTGATACGTGCTCTGTACAAATAAGATCGGAGTCTTCGTGACCATAGTGTATGACAGTATGTCCTCGCTCTGTCATCATTTTGCCAAACTTAACTACTTTTTGCGTATATGCGCAGGCATTAAATTCTTTGGAACTTACTGTGTGGGGCAACCCTAATATATGAAAACGCATTATTTACCCTTATAAAAATAAATCAACCGGCATTGCTAATCTAAGGGCACCGCTAAATGGTAAAGTATAATGATATATGTAACTAGGAAAAATTATATATTCTCCGCTTGAAGGCATATATTTTTTATCCTCAAATAAAAATTTGAATTCTTTCTTATATCCTCTATTCGCATTATTTCTAGGATCTTGAAGAACTAACTCGCCGCCCTTATCTCTTTCTTCATTTAAAATATAAAATATACCTGAAAGTGAAGCCCCGCTATGATTATGAGGAGGTATCATATATCCCCTTTTAGCACCCGTTATCCAACCTGTAACTTTTCGATCCGGAAATTTATTTATATCTATTCCGATTAAATCTAAATATTCATCGAAAGCAGGCAGTACAATTTTATCTCTAAATTGTTTAAATATCTCAGGCCCATTTTCAAATATACATGTATCTTGCATTTCACTAAAGGGTTTATCGAGATTAGAATTTTCAAAAATACTATTAGTAAAATTTTCTAATATTTCCTTATTATTTATATTATTAATTATAACAGGATTCGCCCACAATGAATGTATTCCTTTATTCATAATCTATTAAAAACTCCTCTATAAAATATTTTTTAATATCGGGTATAATTCCCATTGTTTCATCAAAGTCAAATCCTATATTATTTAAAATTTCGTCATAGGTATTTTTATCTTTTTCGTAAATAACAAAATATGGATCGTTACCAAAAAGTAAATCAGGATCGTTTAATGATTGGTAAAAATTTTCTGCAAAATATTGTTTTAACCATTTAGCATAACATATACCAACCACATAACTTTTTGCAGGATAAACCCATCCTAATTCGGTAGTTTTAAAATAAAGAATTGCATTTTTTATAATCTCGGGATCTAGTTTAACATCATGCAAACTTAAATCATCATCATGTAACTGATTTAGTTTATGATATATAGACTGTTGTATTTTCCAATTTTTCATAGTATTCTAATAATCCTCTATATCCATTGCAACTATTATTCAAATCTTTAACATATCTATAATGTTCTGTTAAGCAATGTCCTTTAAACGTACATACTTGGCAAATAGGACTTAACTTAATTTTTTCCTTATTTGCCCATTCAATATATTCTTGAAATGTATCAAGTTCTAAAAAATATTCTTTATCGTTTAAATCAAATTCTAAAACAGCAAATTTTCCTGCGGGAGTAATATAGACATGGTCATCACTAAAACTATTATATGTTTTGTTTAAACTATCCTGTATTAAATATTCATTAATAAATTCAAATTTCCTCGGTACACTACTTTCAAGCCATTTAATAATAAAATTTTCATAATCTTGGTGACTTACATTATGAGAATTTGCTTGATTTATACTATAAGGTTTAATTTCAACACTAGTAATTGCACTACATAAATTTAATTCGCGTATCATATTATCAACATTCATATCAATTACTTGTTTGCTAGCTAATACTAAAACATACAAAGGTTTTTGTGCCATCAACATATTATTATACACTACTGAACTTTTTTCTCTAGCTGTAAAATCATAACTCACACTCAAAGTTATATCATCATCAAAAAACCAATCATGTATCATACTATAATTGGTTATAATATTAATATTTTCTTTATAATGTTTTCTAATAATATTTTTTAGATTATAAAATTCATCACTTTTTAAAATTCCAATCTCGCCCCCATATAAATCTATCCCAGTAATAGTTTCGTATTTTGCAACTTCTTGCAATTTCAAATCCAGTTGATTGGGCGAGATTGTTAATCTATCATCCAATTGTTGTTTTGTTAGATAACAAAAATCACATTTAAAATTACAATAATATGTGGGGTTTAAAGATATATTCATGAGTAATCTACATAATAATGAAAGCTTGCCACTATTCTTGGCAAAGGAATATTTTGTTTAGTTAATTTATGTTGAAAATTAGAAGTTTGATTAATAATACACACATCTCCTTCTTTAGGATAAAAGAATCCCGTTGACTGTTTATTAGATACAAGTCTAAATCCAATGCCGCTACCTATGTCCTGATCTGTATCTGAAAAATATAAAAGTATGGCAATATTAACTTTATTTTCTTCATAATCATTATGCCATTCATATACATTATCATCTACACCATTTACAAGATCACAATAACTAAAATAATATTTTCCAAATAATGGTCGAATATATTTTTCACCTAAGTATTCTTGTGTCATATGTAACGCATAATTTATTTTTTCATTTCTTTTTACCACTCGCAAAGTAATCGTACCTTGTTCAGTCCATTCAACAGTATTAATATCAATGTATTGAAAACACGAGACATCGGTAAAAACTACAAATCCATTCTCATTTATTTCTTTTTTCATAATATTAAAACGGGCTTACGGGAAAATCTTTATCCCCAATTAATTTTTCTAATTTATTTTTAGTGTATCTAAAAAGTATTTTTCTTTTTATTGTATTATACCAATCTTTAGAAAATAGTTTTTCCCAACCGGGTTCGAATAAAACAATTTTTAAGAACACATACTCAGTATAATTTCTCAAATACATGTAATTAATATCTCTATATTCTTCTATTAGATCTTTGTCTCTGGTATCATTTTTTGCCACTATTTTATGTGAATATGAAGTGTTGTCCGTAAAAATTTGTCTTACATTTGCAATGGTTTTAAAAATATAAACACTACAGTTAGGAATAATTGATATACGTTTTTTTATATTTTCAGCAAATTCTATAGACGGTATTGCTAAAGTTACATGGTATTCATCTCCCATGCCATCATCGTGTCCTCCGCAACTGCTTACTGTTATATAATTTTTTTCAAGAAATATTTTTACAAGTGGCCAAACATTATCCTCAATTTGTGATCTAAATTTAGGATTTAATGGACTAACTGTTATAGCAACAACTCCTTCACCATACAAACCTTCGCAATTAATTCTGCCATCGTTTTTTAAAATATTTGGTGCTCTTGTTAATGCAATTTCTGAAATTCTTTCGTATTGGTTAACTGGTGCGAATTTAAAAGAAGCTGATTCTGTAACCTTTCCAGGAATAATAATAGATGCAGGATTTAACATATGTTATTTGCAGCTAAAATATCAGATGCTAAAGTTTTCATTTTAATACAATGTGTCATAGTCATGTCATAATCTTTATGGTCTTTTATAGTTTTTCGACAACCGTTACATATTTCAAACATTGGGCATTCATAACAACTATCCGTCATTGTCTGTAATCCTAAAATATTTTTAATTGGAAATACTTTAGGTCCATTCATTTCTTCTTTGAAATTTATAGGATATAATCTATCATCTCCAAAGGCACCACATGAATAGTAATCTCCGGATGGCTGTAAAGTTCGTATTCCCGAGTCACAATCTCGATTTTGAGGACAAGTAGTTCCTGCGCCCCGAAGTCTTTTTACCATTTGCTTAGTATTATACTCCCATTCGGTCAATCCTCTTTTCCATATTTCCACATATATCTCATATATATTTGCTAATAGATATGGTTTACCTTCCTGCCCCATTACAATATTTTTAAATTTAACAGGTGGACCGGAAGAAAAAGCATAGTTAAGTTTACATTCAACTCCCATACGTTTTGCCAATTCAACATTCTTTATTGCATCTTTTTCATTTTCATCAGTTATAACTGAAATAAAATCTGGCCTATACCCGCAATGTTCTAGCATTGCATCAGAACATTTCCAAAAATCCTCTTCTGTAAATTCGGAAAGATCCCCCTTTAATCTACCGCCACCATACTGAAAGGATGTAGTAATTCCTAGGCGAGGGTGATTAAATAGTTCTTTCCATTTGTTTGGGTTTTTGTAAAAAGGCCAAAGGTTACTTGTAAAAGAAATTGTTGCTTCGGATTTAATTGTATCCAGATGATCTATTATTTTCCAGTAATAATCAGGAGCCACCATCAAAGGATCTCCGCCATTTACAATTATAGTTTTTGTTTCTGGATATCTTTTCAAGAAATCAAAAATATATTGATGATCTAATTCTAATGTCTTATCCTCAGTTATATAAGTACTAGAACAAAAGATGCATTTAAAGTTACACTTTTCCGTCGGTTTAATTATTAAATCCATTATATTGTAATCACTTTAAATTCTTTAGCATCTTCGACTTTCCAACCAAATACTAAACTTGTTCTTGGTTTATCCCCAAAATACGGTTTTACTCTGTGCGTTATAAATCCTGGAAATATAACTAACCGATTTTGTTTTGGTAGGATATTAACAATATTTTCGGGATAATCTACAAATGTCATATGTTTATATAAAGTAAGTTCGCCCCCAACCCACTCATCTTCGTTCCAATCTGAGTCGATATAATAGATAGCACTTACATATGCATTTTCTGCAATATCATGATGAGGTTCGTATAGATGATTTGAAACCATTTTCTCATCATATTTATAGAGACAACCTTTTTGTAAATTAGTCATCTCTAAAGTATTATAATCTATATTAGTTTCGAGACAATAATTAATCAAAGCAGAATTAACCATTGAAACAATGTTTTGTTGTGCATCGGTTAAACCAAATGTGTTTTGTCCTTGCACTGTTTTTTGTATAATTGATTCTTGTTTTAACGCTTCGTATAAACTAGCATCTCCCACAAAATTATCAATTACTTGTATATTAACCGACCACACATTAAGCATTATAATTTTTTTCTATAATATCATCAAGAAACTCGCCGTTAATTACTAAAATATCTTTATCGTGTAACTCTCCTCTAACTAATTTATCTAAAAATAAATCAATAGGTTTATACCAGTCTTCATTTTTAATTTGATTAAACCACTTTTGCATTTCAATACTTGCAATACCGTTTAGGTTAGAACCAATAATTTTTTGAGCACGATTCATAAAAAACATTTCTTTAAAATCTTCTTTAGTGAATGAATATGTTTCAACTACCATTTCTTGCGACGATTTAAATTTATTTAATACAGTATCTATGGATAAAAAATCTTCTTGGTATCGGCCTGTTTCTTCGTTTTCCATAATTCCAACAATAGCAGTTTCAATTTTAAATTTTTTTCTATATTCCTCGGTATATGCTTCAGTATTTGGTAATAAAACTAGGATGTTTCTAGAAAATTGCCAACTACCAATTCTTTGAAATATATCCATTTCTTTATAAAAATTATCAATAGTGTCTCCCGGCAATCCCATAATCATTTCTATTTTTGCAGAACTGCCATATAATTTTTTATATTTTTCTGCTAGTTGTATATTTTCCTCTAATTCAATATCAGTTCTTTTCACATTTTGTAATGTATCTTTACCTGTAGTTTGGATAGCCATAAAATAAACTTCCATTAAATTATTTTCAAAAATTATGTCTAATATAGCTTCTTTATTTTTCTTAGAATTTTTAGTTAAACCATATAACAAAACTGTTTGCGGATAACCATACAACTTTTTACACTCTGCAATTTTTTTAATAACATCCACATCCCTTTTTAATATACCAAAATTTGCATCTAATATTTCTAAATATTTAATTTTTGACATTGCAATTAAATCAATATCTTTCAAGATTACATCAAAAGGTTTTTGACTAATTTTATTGCCAATACCTCCCCCCCATTCGCAATATGTGCAAGAGTAAGGGCATCCCCGAGTAGTTTCGTAACTAATAGCTACACGTTTATCATATAAAATTCCCTTTGATATGACATCATGAATATAATCAATTTTAAATTCTAAAGAAGAACGTGTAGGAAAATTATACTTACCTATACTAATTGGAGATTTATAATTTTTAGTGATTAGATACGGAATAAAATCTGGGGCGATAACTTTTCCGTGTTTTTCTAGTTGTTTAAAAAGATTAATTAAAAAATCTTCTCCATGGGCCGTAACAGAACACATATAGTCTATATGTTCCGGCATGTCAAATTGATTTGGACCACCAGAAATAATAATAACATTAGGATATTTTTTCTTTATAATTGAAGAAACTATTGAACATAGAGTATGATTCCAAACATAATTAGAAATCATTAAAATATCAACCGGTTGTTTTTCTATGTCAGCCACTACATCATCTACGGATTTAAAAAGTTCCCAATTTATAATAGGGGTAATCCAATTGTGATGAGAAAAAATTGTGCTAAAATTCATCCATGCCAAATCGCAATATAATTGTTTATTTGTAAGGGGAGGGTTTAACCAATAAATGTTATACATATTAATCTTCTGGAATAACCTGTAAATCCATAGTAATCATAATGCGGTCAACTTTGGTATCTTTAACTTCATGATATAAATTGCCAGGAAATATTAAGCACATCCCTGTTTTAGGATATATTTCTAAATCTTCACCAAAGTTTATAGGAGAAGAATTTTCTGGTATATGCAAATAAGTTGCAGCAACAAAAGAATACGGAAAATGATTATGTTTACCTATATTGTTGCCGACTCCGCCGTTATACCAAATAACGGAGCAGTTTCTAACTTTGCAATCTATATCAGAAGAATAATATTTTGAAGAAACTTGTTTTGTTAATTGTTCAATATATTTAGCTAACTTGCCAATCTTTAAATTTTTTATATGACTTACAGAGGTTGAAAAAAAATGCATATTAGATGTTATACTAGAACCATCTAAGTTTTTATTAGCTCCACGATAGGTTTCTTTAAATACATCCTTTGCTATGTAAAGTTCTATTGCGCCCAAAAATGCATCGGAAATAAGCTCTTCCGGAATTTCAAATTGAAATACTGGAAGTATGTCTTTTGCTAATTTCAAATCATTCATGTTCCCTGATCCAATAATTATCAAATCTTTTAAACTTAAATTGTTTCATTAGTTCTCTATGATATGCCTCATGGGGTATGCGAGTTTGATTCATGCTAAGATGCAGATAATTAAAATAACCCCCACTAGGACATATTAGTTTACGATTTCCAAACATACAAATTACATCAGACCACATTTTTCTAAGAAACACCCTCTGATCTACATTAGTCCTGACACGGTGAAAGTATCCTGGAGTTTTTACTGCTCCTATGATAACTTCTTCTGCATAAGGATATATTAACGCAACACCCTTTTCTATTTTCCACTGGTCTTTACAGGTAATCCATTGTGCCTCGTCCTTGGCTCGCACGCACTCTTCCAATAAATCAGGATCTGTTTCTGCAGTGCCCCACCAAATTAGAAAATGTCCTTGGTGTTCGCATAAACGAGGAACATACGGATGTATTATCGGTAATTTATCTAATTGTATTTCTATATTATTAGGAAAATTTTGCACATCTAAAGGATTAGGTCCCTCAGTGTACTCGTACATTGTCGATGTATCGGTGCGTAATCTTGTAGACACACTCATCCAATTCCTCTCTAAACTTATAATCATGTTGCATAAAACATCCTAAAGAACACCTGTCTAAATATTCGCATGATACACAATCATATTTTTCTAAAAATTTGTTTTCAATAATAGAATTATCATTTTTTTGTATTTTAGATGAATAAAATTTAATTGTCTTTTCATCTTGAACTAGATTGCCGCATTGGCACAAAGTATTATCTTCTAAAATTAATTTACTCGTTCTGCAAGACATATAATTTTTTTCATTAGTTATCCAACCCGCAACAGGATAGGTTTTAGGGTAATTGTCTATAAGATGTTTAAATACATCTTTTAACTGATTGTCGGTTGGGGTTTGAAATTCTGCAGATTTATCTGGCATATAATAATCAAAATATATGTAATATCCAGAATTGTATAAGTATTTAAAATACGAGTCTTTATCTTTTAATATGTAATCTATATTAGGAGCACTAAGCAACATACTAATACAAGTAATTTTTTTTTCAAAATATTCTAGATTAGATTTAAAAGTTAAAAAATCATTTACGTTAAATCTACCTTTTGGATCGTATGATGTAACTAATTCTGTTTTTAGATTTATACTGTTAGTATAATCTAATAGATCTTCTATTAAAGAAAGTTTATTAGTTACTAAATTAGTAACCCAATTTATTTTTACTTGTTTTTTATATTGGTCACACAAATCTAATATTCCCTTTGCTAAGTTTTTATATTGTTCTAGCATAGGATCATCAAAAATTTCGGGTGCAAATATTTCACCGCCCATAATGTTAAATACGACAGAATCTTTAAATTCTGTTTTTAAAAAGGTTTCAACCGAAATTAATTTTTCAAGAATAGAATTTAATCCTATTCGATTTTCGTGATCCTGCCAGCAAAAAGAACATCTAAGATTACAATATTCAAATAGATGTATTGTGTACTCTTGTTCAGGATCTCTTTTCTTTTCTAATAAAAATTCGCGCATTGTATCATTTTAAAGTAAATTTGCCCAATTTGTCATTATTATTTGTTTGTTTCAAGGATTTAAAGTATACAACTAAAGTAAGAATAACAGTCTCTTCTATAGTAACGTATGGCATACCTATTGTTTCATCTAATATCTCATCTATTATTGTAATATATTCATCATCCAACAACATTCCTCTTTTAGCTGCTGACATATATTTCCAAGTATTGTACGATGCACTTAAAGGGATAGGATAATTGAATATATCTTTTAATATGGATTGTTTTGTTTCTTCAGACAGCCAACGTGGCCATCGCAAATCTCTATTAAATAAAAATGGCATATGGTCTGAACGAAAATTAGAAGATCCGGAAGTATTACTTATCCCTAAATATGATAAAGCAACATCGTCAGTGACTCGGCATAATTCTTCAACTTCTTCATCTGTCGTAAGAGATAAATCTAATTTTGAATTACTTCCCGGTAAATAGCCATGCCCAGGAAAACTAATTATATCCTCTTTAAAAAACGGTTGTCTGTATATAGACATTCTGGTAAGTTCATAATAATTATTAATTGTCTTATTCCTTCCGCCTAGAATTTCTTGCATATCCGCATCTAAAATATAAGTATCTATATAATTTCTAGCTTCTAGTATATGAAACTCATACTGTCTTTTAATAAATCTTGCAAGTTGTGTTTGAAACTTTACTTTTTTGTTGAAATTAATATCATGGAATGCCGAGGCAAACAAGAATTCTATAGATGGCATATAATCTAAATCTGAAAAATCAAATTGTGGAAAATTTTCCCATTCAGATTTCATAATAGTAGATATATTATTAAATAATACATCATTATACAGTTTAGATTCTTTATGTGCAAAACAATCTGCATATATGTCAAAAGCTTCCTTATCCATATTTGTAGTTGATTTTAACCAAGTAGTTATTATTTTGGCATAAGTTTTAATATCTGCAAATATAACTACTTTTGTCTTAAAATCAAACAACATGCGTATTAAAAAATCTACATCGGTACCTTCTCCCAACGCATCTTCAAAATTTTTACCCACGTTTAATGTTTTTGGATACACTGAAGCATCCTTAAGATCGTCTGTGGCATATTCTTCTGATATAACGATTCGATAATCGAAAGTATTAATATACTTATCTAGTTGTAAGAATTTATTGTCAAATAGGTGCAACATTGGATTCCTCTTCTTTATTTTCTATTAGTTGTAATCCTTCAGATATTCCAAAAGTTATCAAAAATAATGGGTTATTTTCTGTTGCCCAGTATGAATATAAATTTTTTCCTTTAAACATATACTCATCGAAATATTTGGTATAAAATTTTAAATTTGATTCTTTAATTTTACCATAGTAAACAAAAAAGGAGTCGTGCTTTAATAGAGATAAGAAATTTATACCTGTTAGTTCTTCAGTTTCATCTACAGGAAATCCTTTTGCAAATTCTTGCATTTCCGGGGAATTCACAATATACATATTAAATAGTGTTAAACTGTCTAGTTTACTTTCCCATTGTTTTATGATTTCTAGATTATCTGTTATAAAATTTTTATAAAGTATTGGATTTCTTTCTGTGTGTATCCCTTTATATTCTAACATTAATTTTATTGTTTGAATTTCTAAACTTGGAATAGTACAAAGAACTGACGAGTTGAGATACTCTTTTAAAAGTTCTTCTTTTTCATTTTTATTGTTAAAGCTAATATCGCATGGTATATCCAAATTAGAAATATACGTTAAAAGTTTTGTGCCTTTAATTTTACTATTAGTATAATCTATATCATATGTTATAGATTTATCTACAAAATATTTTTTTAAATCTTCAATTGCAATGGGTGCAATAGTTTTAATTATATTGTTTGGCGAATTCATTATCTTCTTCCCCTGGATCCATGACATGATGTATGGCATGATGCATGACAAACGCTAGCATTGTACCGATAAGTCTGATTTCTCGCAAAATTATTATATGATGTTCTACATCTTGCCAAAAAGTTTTCCATTTCGGCGGCAGATATAACTTGATTTGCAGATACTACCCCGGGCGCGGGTCCCGCAAAATCTGCGACACCGGTAGAGGGGGCGGGCGTGGCGATCGCAGCCTGGGTGTTGCGATTGGAGAAATACGCTACTCTAGTAACATCATATACGTCACCCGCAGTAGGTTTACTTCCGGCGTTGCCACCGAGACCTGTCACAGTTAAAATAGCCCGGATATTTCTTATATAGCAATATTCATATGTGAAAAAATTAAGGTAATTGTAAATATTATATGCATTAATTACGGAACCCGGCACGGCATCCCCAATGAATATGTTTGGTGCAGGATCAGCATTATTGTTTGCGCCCATGTCTGCGGCAGGTATAACTGTAGTTTCATAAGGAGTTCCTGGGGCATATACAGGCAAATCATTCTTACCCCATGTCACACCCGATTGAGCCGTTGCTCTAACGTAGTCTATAAATCTGCTTACTATATTGGTTGGGTTAACAGGGTCGGTCAGTGCGGCCATTTTTCTTTCCTTATATTAATAATCTTATTTGTTATAATATTTATACCTGCCAGAGATTTCATTAAACTTTTTGGTGCACCACATACGTCATCTTGCCATGATAATTGGTGACAATCTCCACCACAATACTCAAAAACTTCGCAGGAATAACACCGGGTGTCTCCACTTCTTTCACAGGCAATATTTTCTATGCGAGCAGGATTTGTCAAAAGCTGTTCTATACTATCAGTTATTTTTCCAAAATAGTTTTCTGGGGCGCTATTTGGGCAACCTGCGATTGTCCCATCAGCATTAATTGTAAATAATTTTTCCTCACAATTTCTACAAAAAGTGCCAGATTTATTAAATCCGCTCTCAAACTTATCATATACATCTTCTAAAAAATCATTAGAAAACCATTTTCTTGCATCATACTGAACAGTTTGTTCATGCATTTTTAAAAACCATGCATCTTGTTCCAAATTAGAAGGAAATATTTCCGGATGCAAATTTGCATTACCATTACCCGTCAATCTTTCAAATGATACTTCTTGTACTCCGAGTATTTTTATCCAGCTAAGTAAATGAATTGGGTCTATATTAATAGTATCTTTAGTTACACTAATAAAAAGCTTTACAGTTACCCCTTCAGATAATAATGTTTTTACATTTTTAAGCCAAAGGTCAGATTGCTTAGTATTTGCAAATCTTATTTTTGGATCCCAACTTGTACCTACTCTATTTCCGAGTTGATTTTTTACAAAATTTACAATTTCAGAATCAAGTTTATATGTTAAGTTTGTTGTTGCACACCAAGACATATTATCCCAAAGACCATCACAAGCATCGTATACCTCTTTCATTTCGGAAACAGGAACTAAAAAAGGTTCTCCGCCATGAAATTCAAAATGTATGTTATCTAAATTTGGGGCATAGGATTTTAATCTGGTTATCCAATCTATAACTAGATCAGTATTCCAATATATCTTTGCCCCATTTGTCCCATTGGTAAAACAATGTTTACAATTTAGGTTACAGGTTTCTGTTGTTTTTAAATAAACTAAAGCATTTTTCATTAAACAATTATATTATATTTTAGGTAATTTGTCTATTAAAAATTTTTCCAAACCAAAACTTAGAATTAAAGATTCCTCATCATTAATTGCCTGATGTTTTGTATTTGCGGGTATGAATATTGTTTCGCCCTTATTAAGTATAATACTTTTACCATTAAGTATTAAATTTAGAGAACCATGTATGACCTCAACAAATACATCGTCGGGATCGGTATGTTCGGAAAAACTTTTTGAATTTTTGAATGCCCTAAAGGCATGGCAGGTAACAGGACCATTGTGAGAAAAAGATTTACAATAATTAAAAATGTTTTCATTATATTTTTCCAACCCTTCGAGTTTTATACAATGGTTATATACAGAATGTAAATGTCCTATATCTTTAATAGTATTTTCTCTGCCTTCTGTATCGATATAGTACAATAAATGCTGTTGGTATACTAAATCATTTTCTATTATTTTTTCAAAGTCATTCAAAGTTAGCATGTTATATTAGGGCAATTTCAATTATGCCTTCCTCATGTGTAGTTTTATCTTCCAATGCAATAAACCTAATCGGCAAATTATTAATATCTGTTCTTACCGCAATGCCGGGATTTGTAGATACGGTTAATAAATCGCCCTTACTACAAGTTCCGATTATTCTAATTGGAACGCGTCCTTTAAGTGCAACTGCTTGAGAATTTTCTAATTCCGAATTCATTAAGTATGCAGGTTTATCAGAAATAACACCTATTATTCTATTGGGATAATGCATAGTTGCAATAGTTACTTCTTTTTCTCCACCTATCATAACTATGGTACCAACCGGGTATTCTATATCGGTTAAATATTTTTCTGCCAAGTCAGCATAGTTTGCAGAAGTTGCTCTTCCAGAAAATACTTGGCTATATAGAGTTTGTAGTGCCGGATTGTAGTAAAGACCAGAATTTACATAGGGTACTTTGGGTGAAGATAATGTTCCCTCAAGAAATACTGGATAGAAATTTTGATTCGCTGAAACGGCAGTGGGAGTTATTGACGTTTGTGCAGGCCCAGTTGGTCCGGCTGGCCCAGTTGCACCAGAGGGACCTTGAATGCCTGTTGCACCTAGATTACCAGCTGGCCCTTGAGCTCCTTGCGGACCTTGACTGCCTGTTGCCCCAGTTATACCTGTTGCTCCAAACACACCTGTTGCGCCAGATGCACCTACCGGACCGGTCGGACCAATCGGCCCAGTTGCCCCAGTTATACCTGTTGCTCCAAACACACCTGTTGCCCCGGTTATCCCAGATGAACCTGCCGCACCTGTTGCTCCAATAGGTCCGGTTGCCCCAGTTATACCTGTAGATCCTATCGGACCTGTTGCACCTATGCCTGTTGCGCCTGTTGCTCCGGGTATTGTAGAAGCATTTCCGGATATACCAGTTGCGCCTGTTAGCCCCGTTGCGCCTGTTGTGCCGGCAGGACCTGTTGCACCCGTTGAGCCAATTGGTCCGACCGGTCCGGTTGCACCTATAACAGTATTTCCCTGAAAACCAGTTGCACCCACGGGCCCTGTTGCGCCGGTTGGTCCTGTAGATCCTGTAGCACCGCGAAGACCTGTTGCGCCAGTGGGGCCTGTAACAATTACATTAGAACCCATAGGCCCAACTGGCCCAGTAGCACCAATAGGACCAGCTGGACCTTGCCCCCCACCTATAACGGGTAATATTGAAACAATATCGCCGGCTACTGTTGCAGTTGAAAGTATAACAGAATTAGATGTTACCGTATAGTCCGCTGCTTCTAAAGGACCACCTGGCGAAATTAAAACACCATTGACCCAGACTAAAACAGGATCAGTATTTGAATTAAATGTTAAATAAGTGCCCGCTAAACTATTTGTTGTGTTATCAAATGTTGTTGTTGCATTTGCTGTTACATAATCATATCTAACTAGGGTTGAAGTATTTGCATCTAGCGGTGACCAATATCTTGTACCATTTGGATCGCCCCGTAAATAATATCCAAGCGCACCCGGTAAACCTAAATTTGGTTCTGCCTCAGATAGCTGTAAGAAATTATATCTATCTAAAGATATATTACCAGTTGCTGTGCGTACTTTACCGCTTAGATTTTGTAATGCCATTTTACTGTAACGATGTCTCTAATAAACTTATAAGAATTTTTAGATGCGCATTTGCACCCGCTTTGGCAATAATAGATTGAGATTCTTCCAATACAATCTTGCCTACTATAACCGATGCAGCATCATTTTTATTTACTTCAAACCTTTTTACTAATTCTGTATCTGTAACTACTCTAAAACCATTTGTTAATACGTTTGATCTATGAAATAATGTTACGTTAGCCACCTGTTCGGCAATATTACTTACTTGGGCAGTCAATATAATTGTTGCAGTTTCTGAAGGTGTAGTATACAATATAGTATCATACGTATATAGGTTTGACGCAACCGTTTTAAATGTATTTAAGGGAACTAGGGTAGCCATTTTTATCCTTTATTGTAATGCCAATATATATGGTGTCATAACTGCAAACAAACTCTTGTTAAATGTTCTACCATTAATAGTACCTGTTGCTCTGTCTATTAGTAATTCATCACCAATTCTAAAATTACCTTTATGGTCTGTACTAGTGTAATAAACAGCACCACCGTTTACAGAAACAACTTCGTTATCCTGTACAGGTACTCCGCCGTTTGACGGTAAAGCATTTGTTAATGAATTGCCAGAACCTACATATTCAAACGTATGTGTACTTGTTTGTAAATAACTTGCCCTATGAAAATTTGCAGTACTATTTGCAAGTGGTCTATCAACTGCGAGTATCTTTTCATCAAAAGTAATTATACAACTATTTGCTATTAAATTAGTAGTTTCACCGACTGTGTAGAAATTGCGTGTACCATTACTAATATCTGTCCAATTTAAATTAACATAGGCAAGAGTTTCTGCTCTAATAAAATCTCTGTTTGCTAATATAATTTTTGTAGCAAGTACTACATTTGAATTAGTATTTGCAGTCAACCCTATTGGCAGAATAGTGGTTTCTAATCCTTGCGGACCGTTTAAAATAATATCTGTAATATCATCTATTCTTGCACGAACTGTTGAAACTTCTGCAGCTGTTACGTTACCTGTGAAGTTTGTGTTTTGCACATATGCTGTTTGATAAGTATTTGCTATTGTTTGTTTGTATAAAACTTCATCTATAAATGTTTTAATAAATGCAAATGCGCCAGCTGTCTGTGGTTTTTGGTTTTCAATCTGACTTAATTCGGAACTATATGCATAATTTAAAATTGCTTTAGTTACAGTTTGTCTATTAGTTTCATACCCCAAATTACTTGTCTTAATATCAAATGTAATTGAATCTATAATTTGGCCAACATCTGTAAATATAGATTTACCTGGCAAATATGTTGCATATGGATACAAATTACCAAAATACGCTGCAACCTCGGATTGCATGAAATTCTTGTTTTGCTGCAATAGATTTGCAGCATTTGTCCATGATGCCAATTGCGTATTACCATATCTATTTGGAATTATTTTATCGGTAACTGCAAATATTCCATCGACAAATATGCTATTGTACGTACCAAATAGATTAGAAATTGCCCGAGCAGCTGTAGCATCGCCGGGTGCGCCACTAACAATTACCTGATTGTTCGCTGTTTGATATGGAACTAAAGCACTATTATCCCAAGAAGTACTATTAACAACAACATTCGTTGCTAAGTTCTTTAGATACAACATTGCATTTTGTACTTCAACTGACTGATCTGACAAGTTATTTATGCCTTGTGCCCAATATTGCAGACCAGAGAATCTCGATTGAGTATTACCACCATATGCTAAATCTAAAGCAAATGAATCTACAATTAAGCCGGTATCTCTAAAACATTTATCCTGATTATAATTTGCTATTAATATTTTATCATTTAATTTTGGTAAGGTATTCCCTTGATATCGTACAGTTCTACTTGTTAACTGTTCGAGAATTATACCGCCGTATATTCTTGTACTAACACCGTCGGCATATAAACCATATGTACCAAACGATGAATTTGAATTTGTTATAGAGGCGAACCCCCCGGATTCCGCAAGTACCGCATATTGACAGCAAATAGTAAATAATGAAACTAATTGCATATAGCCTTCATTCAATAAGTGTATACCAATACCACCTTCATTGAATTGCGTAAACGCATCTAATACCATTGACTTCAACCCACCAACATATGCACCGTTTACTCTAACGCCTGTGCCTGTAGTTGTAATTGAAGAACAGTTTTGAATATACGGGCTGGTTGTAATATTACCTGCCGAGCCATCTGGATTGTATGAGAATACCGCAGGGCCTGCTTTAACATTGTTTGGATTGGCTGCTTCATGTCCCCTGAATTTAAATCCATTTACATATGCGCCAAGATTAATGTAAAACATATCAGATGTTGTATTCTGAGGAAATATGTCGCAAGTTCTTAAATCATTACCAATCAGAGATACTCTCTTAGGAATAGTAACAGGATTATTATATAGAGTATACTTACCCGGCATTACATGGACTGACCATTTTTCAAAAGTCCTAGACAATGCGGTATGAATATTGGCAACAGCATTTGCCATTGATCTACCATCCAAAGCATCATTGCCACTTGTGGAAACATAAATTATGTTTGCATTTTTTCTATTTAATTCTTTTACGATAGGCGAATTTGTTACTCTAGTATTAGTAAAGTATAAATTTGTGTTACCCTCGCGTAAATTATCTGTAGTTACATTAGCCAGATTAACATTGGATAATAATTTAGTAATATCTCCAACAATTATAGTACCATTTGCCTGATTATAAACAATCGTTTCGTCGCCAGCACTAATGGCTTGCCTAACTCGATCAAAGGATACATTGGCAGCCGCTAATGTCACGCTAGTCTCTACACCAGGAGATGTTCCAAGAATCAACCAACCATTTGAATAAGTGTTGCTACTATACAGTAGCATTACACTATCGCCAGCACTCTTCAGTGATATCCATGCATTAGGATATACATTTGAATTATCTGTAGATATATAGACAGAACCACCTGCTACATTCGCAAGTGTAAGTATTTTTATCAATCCATCCGTAGGGCTATTTGGTAAAATTGGTGTTACCGCATAAGGCCCTACATCAAATTCAGTTCTAGATTTAGTTAAACTAATAGTTTTATTAGTATCAGTGCCCCTAATTAATTGGACACCTTCTAACGTAATGCTACCTTTTAAAGTAGCATTAATTAAGTTTGCCACAAAAATATTTGAACTTAACTTTTTGCTTACACCACCCTGAATTGCGTAAAAAAACGTGTCATCAGTTACACCGAGCGATGTGGCTAAATCAGATAACTTTAAATCTGCCATTCTATATTTTCTTTAAATTAATCTATTGATTAAGAGTTAGGAAGGATTCTATCTGCCGATGTGCCCATATCAAACGCATCAGTTTGATTCAATACACCTGTTGCATTAGCATTAAAGTTCTT
>Ga0209190_1001202_pt1 | contig 18161 bp, 25 predicted proteins | sample M_140205_XF_Meta_FD_187315 | JGI IMG/M metagenome (GOLD analysis project Ga0209190, IMG submission 187315) | Freshwater microbial communities from Lake Montjoie, Canada to study carbon cycling - M_140205_XF_MetaG (SPAdes) (version 2) | ecosystem: Environmental > Aquatic > Freshwater > Lake... | reverse complement strand
ATTGATGACGAAATTCGTGAGCGTCGTTGGGATGATGCGGCCGGCCTCAATGGCTAGAGAATTGGTGGCGGTCCGGAAAACTGTGAAGGTCCTCCCGGCGGCAGTACGTCGCCGGGATGCGGCCATCGTTGCGGCAGTCGATGCGGGGTATTCGTTGCGGGCAGTAGGTGACGCGGCGGGCCTGTCCCATGTGGCGGTGCTGCGTATTGTGCGCCGCTATGTGCGGCCTACACCACCCGCCTAGTCGTCTACGGTTTCGGACCGGACAACGTAGCGGATAGTTTCCAACCATGTTTGGGGGTCCCAAATACTGACGGACGCCAACAACGATGTGCATTGATCTAGGCGACCCACCCAATACCGTAGATCGTCGGCCGGATGGTCTGACATGATGCGTTTTTCTGCATAGACGGCAGCGTCAAAAATGGTGGACCCTGTGACGCCGGGAATGGCAAACGTCCCATCGGTCCGGGTTTGTGTCTTTGTTGTGTCCATTGAGTACCACAACGCCATTTCTTCCGGAGTCATTCGAACGGCGATTCGTCGTGGCCATCATCGGCCGGAGCTGCACCATGTGGGGTGTGAATAAGCCCGGTCAATGCGACACGGAGGACCGGCGCCGGCATCCCTGCGCCATTGACCCGGAGGGCATCGAATAGGATGGACCCCCGTTTGACGCCTCGGATCGTTTCTTTGACGTCCTCAAACTCTGCGGGCGGGATTTCTTTTGCCGACCTGTAACGCCCCAACGAATAGGCGTCCAAAAACAATGGGCGGTTGTCTCCGGTGATCCCATCGGGCCATTCGGGGGTGACACATTCGCGCATTAGGCGGGCGACCTGTCGGGCGCGTGTTGTTGCATCATCGTCCGGGGACGGCGGGGAACCCTGAGCGTGACACGCTCCGTCGGACTCCCCACCATTGTCCCCGACGCTGCCAACCGGTAGGGAATCCGGGGGCGCATCGATCATGTGTTGCGGTCGTGGAATGATACCCGTCGACGGGATCGGTTGGGCAGCATTAGCCCGGGCGGGGTGTACCCTCCGGGCGGCCGTTTGTTCTGCAATCGTTGCGACCGGTGCGGTGGGCAATTCGTCTATCGGCACCGGAGTCATCCCACCGGATGCCAATGCGGGCATCCCGGGAATGTTGCCGGTGGTGGCCATTAACTCGGGGAGAGTCTGCGCCACGTCGAGGATTGGCACAACGAACCGTTTGGTGCCCTCGCCGGGTCGTTTGACTGTCCGAGTTTCTAGGCGTAGGCGTGCGGGCAGCATCGTCCCGGCGTTCCCGATTGTTTGGATCAATTCGACGGCACCCAACAACTCGGTCGCCGCATAAAATCCCTGCGTGTCCAATCGCCAAACGCCAATTGATGGGAGGTCTCGAAGGATGACGGATAGGCGGGTGTGCGGTTTGCAATCCCTTTTCTCCGGGTCACACGAACACGGGGCATCGGCGACGGTGTTCCAAATCCCGTCACACCGTTTGACACAACCACCACCGGACCACATTTCCAACCATTGGGAAAATGCCATCGACGATGGTGGGACGATCACATCCAATGTGGTCGCCTCGGTCGTGATTTCGTACTGTCCGGGCATCGCATCCCACCGGGAGACCTGTCCACCGTAGAGGGCCGCGACCCGATCCAACAACAACCGGTCGGAGGATGTCAACCGGAACGTTTCCAATTTCCGGGGTGCGCCTTTTGGTCCCTTATCGCCTAACCGGATACGGCCGGCCTCCGTGAGCCTGCGCTGTAGGTCAATGATGGGCACGGTCTAAACCTCCGAGGTTTCTAGGATTTCACCAATGACAGTTTTGGAAACGTCGAACGTCCAACGTGCGACCTCCAACGTGTAGAGGAATGATTCGTAAATCTTTGGGCCACATTCGACCGGATACGCGTGGCAATGTTCGGGCGTGATGTGGATGACCATGCCGGCATCAACCTCCGGGACAGGTACGGCGGCAGCACGTTCCGCCTCGCCTAGTAGATAGTAACGGCGGCGAAATTGTTCGATCCGTCGGGGACGCCACACGGCCGCCAATTTTGCGTGCCTGTATGCGGCCAACTGTAGGGCCACCTCCGGGTAGGGGCCGGTGGGTTTGCCCTTCGTGTCAAACGATTTGCGGGTTGTCTTGTAGTCGGCAATAAACCGGACCCCATCGACGGTGAGGAACGCGTCACACGTTCCCGCAATCCCAAACTCCGGGTCGTAGACTGTGACCTCCGCTGCCTGATAGACCGGTTGGAACCGTTGCGCCCATTGATCGAATTGGTCCATGTATGGGAGAACCTCCGCATCGACGTCGCCACGTTTCCCGGTGAGGGTGTAGTCCTCAATGGCAGCATGGACGGCTGTGCCTAATTCGGCGGCGGTGCGAGTCTGTCCTGCGGGTTTGCGGAACCTTGCGCCCGTCAACCAACGTTGGGCCTCGGTGGAATCTTTTGCGGCCATCGGTTGCCACACGTCGGCGTCGTTGATTGCGGCCTGTGCTGTCATGTCGGCGGCCCAATAGACCAACGCCGGTTTGTCTAAACATCCGATGACGGTGGTGACCGACCACAACCGGAGGTCCTCCGGGTCGGCCTTCTTTACGTCGTCGGGTTCCTGTCCGAGTAGTGGATTTGCGGCGTGCTGTCCCATGTGTTTTGTCCTCCGTTTGGTGTTGTGATGTTGGTGCGTACTGTAGACCGGGGGTGGGACAACTAAAAAGGGACCCCCAACCACTAGGGTCGGAGGTCCCAAAAATTGGCGGCCAATCTAGGCGGGGACAATTTCGTCCGCAAATGATCGGACCAACGCCCATGCGGGTTTGCGGGTGAGGTCTGCCCGGATTAGGCCAAACCCGAGTTCCACGCCGGTTGTGGCGCTGTCCCCGTCAAATGCGGTGACAACCTCTAGGTTTGGGATGCGGATGCCGCCCCGTTCTAGGTCGTGGATTACGTCAATGTAAGCTTGCCAACATTCCAATTGGCGTTGTTCGGTGAGTGCAATGCCCCGAACCACCGGGGGGTTTGTAGCGAACCCGGGGGCGCCAATCTCCGTGATCCAAACATCGGTCGTGATTCCCCGATCCCGGGATTGTTGGACAATGGTGGGAAGCTGCATGAGCGGGTTCCAACGTGCCGGGTTTGTAGTCGCTAATTCGGGGTAACAAAACCCGTGGAGTCCGATGCCGTTCCACCCGGTGGCCTTTTGTGCGGGTAGTGCTGCATCCAAAAACGTTGGCCACCATGTCCACGGGTTCAATGGTTCCGCCTCCGGGGACATCCCGTTGGTGATGACCGGCACCAACGGATAGGCGGTCCGGACGGCGCTGCCAATCCGGGTGGATAGGTTGGCCTGTGCGACGGGTGGGACAATGTTGACGTCCGGGGATTTCCAAAACATCGCGTGGTTCCATTCGTTGCCCACCTCTACGGCGTCAACATTTGCGACCCTTACGGTGTCCACGGCAAACGTGACTAGGCGATCATTTGCGGCCGGGTCGTTGTAACTGTGCCCCGAATTTTGGACGCTGTGGATGACTTTGATTCCCTTGCGGTGGGCATAGTCGACCGATGCCGCCAACGATTGGAGAGCGTTCGCCCATCCGGACTCTACGGAACATCGGACCCAACTGACTCCGAGGTCCACGGCGGCGTCAACTACTCGGGCGGGTAGATAGGCGCCGGCGCTAATCCCCATCCGTGTCCCCCGCCGTACTGTGGCCGGCGCCGGGATCGGTGTCGAGGTCGTTGGCGTGGTTGTGGTCGTTGTCGTGGTGGTTCTGCGTTTGCGTGCCATTTGAGTCCTCCTAAAACTGCCACGGCCGGGGACCGCTGCCGGCGTAGAGGCGTGCGGCGGCCATTAGGTTTGCATCCGGGTCCATCCATGTCGTTTGCCAATCGTGGCCATCGGCAGCAAAAATGCCGGCATGTAACGGCAAGGCCATTTGGGCCAATCCAAAACACCGGCCCGGGCTAATGACATCGGGCCGGCAATTGGACTCCCGCCACACGATCCCAACAAACCAATTGGCAACCTCAATTCCAAACGGGTCGAAATGGCGGTGGACTGCATCGACGATTGCGGCGGGACATCCGACGGGGATGGTTGCGGGTGGCGCCACACTAGGGGCGACCGGGCGAGGGGGCAGGGTGGTCGTGGTCGGAGCTGCAACAACTGTCGTGGTCGTTGTCGTGGCCATAGTTTGGGCGACGATTCGGGTGGCACTATGTGGCGGGGGTTTCTTTTTCGTGGCGTGTGGGGCCTCGTAGGCGCCCCAAATAGTGAACATTGTGACGATCACTAGGGAAATGGCGAATGTGGTGCGGCGCATAGGTTTCCTAACGTCGACGAATGGGATGGGTGGACCCCGGGGCGCCTCATGCCCGGGCCTGCAACCGGAGGGATGGCCACCGGGGTCCACGAATCGGGTGGCGGTCCGCCCACGGAGGCAAGACAGACCGCCCCGAATTTAGACGGTGATCGTGCGGATGCCGGCCAACATGCGGGCAGGGACAATCCACTCCCGTTGTGTTGTCGGGTCGGTCGCCCCGGGGATGTGGACAATCGACCACACCAACCACGGGTCGTAGGACCCTTGCGGCCCTCCGGTCAAATGGATTTTGGTGTTGCCGGCTACTAGCCAAACCTGCGGTGTGCCATCGTTGGCGCGCATCAAAAATTGCATGTCATCATTTCCAATCGTCGGAGGTGGTGGAGGTGGTGTCGGGGGGTTGCGTACTGAGTCCACAAACACCATGACATTATTGCCCGGGCATGTGGTCGTGTTGACCTCCCGGTGGCCGTACATTGTGCCGGGTGTCAGGGTGCGACGAATCTCTAGGATTGTGTCCTGCATTGGTGCTGTCATCGTGTCGGCAATGTTTAGCAAACACAACACCGATGGTTTTGTGCCGTTCGTTTTTGGGCCGTTTGCGGCGCTCCGATGTGCTAGTCCCCGGCAATCGTAGGCCATACCGTGTGGGCAGACTGCCAACGAATAGGCGATGTCCGAATAATTGTTGGCCATTTCGTAGCGTTGGACAGAACGCAACGCGCCCGCACAATTCGAATGGTCGGTCAAATTTAACGACCCCGGACCACCAACCCAATGGACCACCATGTCCACGGGTCCACCCTGTGCCCACGGTTCGGGTGGAAACGACGGCGGGACGGCACCCCATTCGGCGCGTGTTATTAGTCTCACGCGAGGGCCGCCCGGATCACCAACGAAAATTGGCGCCGATAATCTAGGCCCGCTTGTGTTGCGATGGCCTCCCCAATGTACGAACCCGGGGCCAATGCAAGGTCTCCCGCTTGCCATCCAATCGTGATCCCGGAGGCGCTGCATGTCACGCCGGACGTTTTTGTCAATGCTGTCGTGGTCGCGTTGAGTCCTAGTTTGATACTGCCGGTGAACCCGGTGAGGTCGATGACGGCGTTGGACTCGTTCAACAACTCAATCAAAAGGGGCGGCAACTCTGCGCCGGCGACATACTCAATGGAGGTGGCCATTGGATTCCTATTCTTTAGGGATTCGGATGGTGGACCGGCCAAACAATCGGACGGTGACAGCCTGTGGAATTTTGACGGTGTTACGCATGAACAATGACAACACCCGGACGGCCTGTGTGATGACGATGGAACCGGTGGCGGTGATCGTGTTGCCAACTGTGGCGGTCACGCTCCGGGCAAACGTGGCGGCGCGTGTGATGACCGGCGAGGCGCTAACGGTGGCGGCGATACTCCGGGCGAATGTGGCGGTGCGTGTCACTACCGGCGAGGCGCCAACCGTGGCGGTGATGTTCTGTCCGAATGTGACAACCCGGGTGATCACCGGCGACGTGGCGACCGTGGCATTGACTGTCCGTAGATACGCTGCAACTCGGGTGATGACCGGGGACGTTGCGACGGTGGCAACAACCGTTGCGGTGGCCTGATAGTTATGAACAACCGTCAACGAATGTGTTGTGATTGTTCCGGATAGATTGCATGCTTGTTTTGTGGTTCTAGTGGTTCCTGCTTTTTGGTCCTCTGTGGCCATCAAAATTGTTGTTGATCCTGTCAAATTGATTTGCCCGGGGAACGTTGAGTCGGATGTCCAATCGTAGGATGATGCGGATGTCCACGGCAACGATGGGGCGCGTGTCGCCACCCTTGTCAATGCAGTAATTTCGGAAGGTTTTTTGATGACCTTGCGCGTGTTCGATGCGTCGGCGGCGATGCTCACGTTTGCGAGACTGAACGCCGAGGTGTTCGTTATTGTCGGATAATCTGTCAACGTTGCGTTCGGTGTCAATGTCAATGTTGCGGCCGTCACCGTGTTTGCATCCGGGATTGCAGACGTGTCAAACGATAGGCCGACCATGCCAACAATCCCGTTGGCGGTTGTTGCAATTTCATTTCCAATTTGTGGTGATACTCCGGCAAAGGGATCAATAATCATCGGCCAACCGACCGACCCTTTTGTGTGCGCGCGAGCGGTGACCCATGTGAATCCCGGGCCGGTTCCTTCCGAGTTTGTCCAACCATCGACTCGGGCGATTCCATGCAACGTTGATGATGATGTCAACGTTGCCGTTTCTAAAACTCCCAAACCCGCCGAAATGGCCATCCCTGAAATGGCGGTTCCCACGACGACCGCACCAACCGCTGTCAAACAACCATTCATGTTGAAGGTTGCGAACGTGTTGGACGTACCGGTCACCGCTGTCGTGATCGTTACCGGATCGTAGAGAGTAGCGAACCCGCCAAATTCGTAGAGGGCGACCTGCCATCCTGCGGCCGTAGCGTTCACAAACGTCACGGTCGTCGGTTCTGACGCTCCGGCACGACGCCACCAAATCTCCAAACGTCGGACACCGCCGGCGCCGCTTGCCGTCAACTGTGTCCACCCGGCCAACGTCGAAGAAATGTTGTCCGCCGTCCGACAAATCACCGCAATCAACGCCGACCCGCTTGCCGGCGTACTCCCAAACGTTGCCGCCGGGTTAATGGTCGAACCTGACGATGTGGCCGATTGTGTTTGTGTGACGCCGGTATCAAATAGCGAATCGATGTTTGTGAAAACGCCCGCCGGGGTCACCCCGAGAGTCCCGTTGGCGCTCACATTGCGAACGGCGGACGCATAAAACACGGAGGTTGTCACGATCCCGACCTCAAACCGTTTGCAATAATTTCCTCCGGAGCTGTCGACCACACGGTCCCATCCGCTGCAACCTCAATGCCGTCCGGATCGAGAATCCCAATTGGAGGACCATGCAACCACAATGGCCACCCGAACGTTCCGGACCCTTGACATTTGACAATCGTGCCATCGACCGTGATGGCAACGATGGTCAGGTCGCCGCTAACAAACGGGACATCGACGGCCAAAAATGTTGTGGCCCGGAGTGCTGTCAACTGTGCGGTCCGTTCTGCCGGGGTCAATGTCGCGTCGGCCTCTATGGCCCACCATTGTTGCAACGGGGTCATGGGGTCGTGATGACGCTGCTTGTGTATTGAATGTTGAAGGTCAACGCTACGGAGTCGCCGGTCAAAAGGTTAATTGTGGCGGCGAGTAGTCCCCGGCAGTAGAGGGTGCCGGCGGTCGCATCGGTCCACAATCCACATTCGGTGATTGCCCGAGTACCGGTTGCGGTGATCGTCCCGGTCACGCGATGTGTGTCCGACGTGTAGGTCGTCGTCTGCTGTGTTCCGGTGCCTAGCGTGCGAGCCTCGCCCGGTTCTGTGAGAGTCGTGTTAGTTACTGCAACGACCCCCGTTCCCGTCCCCCATGCGACATGGTGCGGGACGGCGGTGGCGGTCCCGATCAAACGTGAGGTGATGGTTGCGAGTCCATTGTTGACAACTGCGGCGGTTGATGCCATTAGATTCCTTTGATGCGGGCGAAGATTCGCCGGATTGGATTGGTTCTAGGTTTACGATTCGTTGCAACGATCCCGAGGTCCTCAACGGTACCATCGGCCCGGGTCACAATTGCCGTGATTGTCACCACCGGTTCGACATTGACGGTCACGGCCCGACCTCAAATTTGGTGAACGATGTGGACCCCGGGTCCCCGATAGTGCGAGACACTAGAGACAACACGGCGCTCACACCGGCGGCGATGGCAGAAATGGCCAACGTCCGGAGGGTGGCACCATCAAACGTGCCGGCCGCTAACTGTGTGGACGTCACACCAATCGCGGCGGCCACGCCGGCACGGACACAACGCTCCAACATTAGTTTCCAAAACATAAAATTGTTCCTCTAGTCGGGCGCCACAATTGTTGCACAATCCCCCATTTTGGAGGTCATGCAACGTGCCGCAAAATGTGCATTGTTGCATTGTCAAACATTCCCACGGTCGTTGTGTTGACCAATAGACGTGAGGCGACGGTCTACGATGTCCAACGAAATTTCGATTTGTTCCAACCGTTTCATTGTCGCCACAATTGCCGATCTCATTTTCTCATTCTCGTCATGCTCAAACTCTGTGTGGTCATAGAGTGCCCGGGACGCCCGATCAAATGCCGGGTTGACTACGGCCTCAACCTGTAGACGAAAAAACATCCCAAGCGGTTCGCCAACTAGGCGAGACCATAACCATCGGACCGGGCGGAACCTACTGATGGCGGCGAGTCCTGCAACGATGGCGACGATGGCGCCAACAATTTTGGCGGCTGTCAATAGGTCCTCGACGCTAATTCCCCAAATTTCGGCGATCACGTTGACAACCATCGCAACCCGAACCGATGCGGGAAAATTCCACCATTGAGGGCAACGGAGGATGTGGTTTCGCATGCCACCCAAATTTCGATGTAATCGGCGGCCGCCAATCGGGTTTCCATGTTGAGGTTGAGTCCTGCCCCTAGAACGCTAACCGTCGACGAATTGGATGTGGCGATCCCAACGAACGTTCCACCGGTACTACTGCCGGCCGCATTTTTGCGGACCATCAAATGCATCGGATACGACGTCGTGAAATAGGCGGCATAAACATTTGCGGTGATCGAATACAACCCGCCATTCGAGGCCGGCACCACCAACCGTGTCGGGTTTGTGGTCGTGTCATGCATTGACGCGGTGTCCCACTCGTCGGCAGTCGTGAAACTGATCGCCGTCCATGCGTTGGCAGTCAACGCAGTCGTTGCCGACGATGTTGCCATAACTGCCGGATACCCTGTGCCCGGAGTACCGGACCCCACAAAATTTAGGGACGATGCGACAACGTTCCAATCGTTGGCGGCGCTAATTAGATAGCCCGGGGATCGGGTCGTTGCGTTTGAGAATGATGCCATAGGGTTATCCTAAAAAGGTCGTGGACTCTAGGACACCATAGATGGCATCCTCTAGTTTCCAAACGGGTTGGGCGGGCGAACCAATGAACGTCGTGGCCCATGTGTCGGGCGTAAAATTGTGGGCAATCGATTCAATCAACATCGTTTCGGTGATTCTAGTGCCAACGTTGTTGGGTTTGATTTCAAACGTCACTAGGTCCATCAACTGCAAGGACAGAACCTTCGGGAAACTGACCGCTCCCGACGTCTGTGGCAACACCGTCCAATTGTCGATCCGTAACTCCGGGGTCCCGTGCATTGACAAAAGGATCGTCGCCAACGTCTGGGCGTCGGACGCGTTCACTAGCAACGTGTCCACGCTGCGCGATTTGATCCCGTAGGCGGTCTGCGATGTCGTGTCATTGGCGGTGAACCCTTGTCCATCAATGGTGGTCACGGTGATCCGGTTGGCCATGTATTCGTCCGAATAGACAATTGCCCCGACGGACGAAAATGGGACCGTCAATGCAACGCCGGAGTCACTAAACGTGGCCTGTGATGTGATCGAATTGGAGGCGGTTCGTGCCCACGATCCGTCCTGAAAAACGAACGTCCCATCGGGTTCGACATACACCCGGCCGTTTTCTGTCCGGGCTAACAATTGGAGGACATCGAGGGCATTGGTGCCCCATTTCATTCCACCCGGTTTGACGGTCCCATTGTCTAGGGTGCGGTTCCCGGACGGCCATCCGGCAGCATCCAACACTAGTGCCACCCAACCGTCGGTGGATGTCTCTGCATACGGAGTCCCAAACAATGCGGCCGCCGCCAATTGGTGGACCATTGTTTCGTCAACCTCTGCATGCCAAATGGTGACGTTTGACAACTCGCCAATGTAGGCAGGTAAATCGGTGGCCGCATTGGATAGGCCAATCATGTTGAACCCGTTGCCGTCGGCACCCGTCCCGGTGGTGTTGCCGCTACTGAGTAGGAACCCGTCAACATAGATGTTGATGGCACCGCTCCCGGAGTACGTCAAAACGACCGCATGCCAATTGTCATCGTTGCCCGAGAATCCCGAATTGCCGGTGTTGCCTGTACCACGCCGGAACGCTATGCGCCCATATTCGTCGATGCCTATTGTCACAGGATCGGTGGCATCGGATGATGCGAGGATTGGGTTGATACCGCCGGCGGGTCCTGCCGTCGCGGTCTTAAATAGGAACGCCGCCGACCATGCGCCCGCTGCGTTGACCACCGGGCCGATGGCACCAAATGTCCCGTCGAACGCCTGCGATGATCCGGCCACAAAATCGTTTGGGGCGCTCCCCGTTTTAGGTTCCGGAGTCGTAAACGTGAACGGGTAGGTTTCCTCCCGGTCCGACACGTTGACGTTCGTGGACCCTAATGGCCACCATGCTTGTCGGTTCCCTAGCGTCGTGGTGATTAGGTCCACCGTGTAGGTGTAGACGTCCTGCGGGAGGTCACACGTTGCGAGGTAGGCCAACCCGTCGAACGCTTGCAATTGGACCACGCTGTCCCCGGAGACATCGGGCGCCAACGGCCAACCGACTACGTTCCCATAAAACAACGGATAATTGGTTGACGCATAGGTGGCGGAAACTCTGATTTGTTTCCGGGCGTTGAGGTTCCCAAAATAGGGGCCGGAGCTGTAGAACGGATCGAACGTCCGGGCACGATTGTCCAACGTCAATGACAGACTCCCGGCGGCATATTCGTCGACCTCGGAGGACCTGCCAACATTCGTGGACCCTGATCTCACAAACGCCGTGATGTCTGTCCACGCGCTAACGGTTCCGAGTGCGGTGGCCGCAAACCCGACCTCGACCTTAAGTGTTGGACGGTCAACCATTAGGACACGCGCAACCGGAGGGAACCGTTGCGCCGTTCATAGGCTCGTAGTGCATCGACAACGGCGGCACCAACATCCGCCGGGGATGATAGTGGCGAGGCGGTGACGTTGATGTTGACGGTGCTGCCCATCCCTGCGTCCATGTTGCGACCTAGTGGGATGATTGCCTCCGGGCCGGCCTCGCCAACCAATGCGATTGTGGGTTGTGTGACAATGCCGCCCGCTGCCAACGCCGGACCGTTCTGATTTTGGAACCTCAACATTGCATCGTTCATCGATTGGGCGTTGTCCTTATTTCCAACAACATCCGGTCCCATGTCGAACGTTTGGACCCGACTGAATTTCACCATTGCGACCGGTTGCAAATCTTTCCCCGGTTTGAAAATGTTCAACAACGGGAGGAGTTTGTTGTAGCCGTCAATCATCACATTGATTGCCAACTCAACCACCGAAATCATCCCATTCAAACCGGGGACAAATGCGTTGGCCATCGATTTGAACGCATTAGGGATTTTTTTGATCCATTCCCATAGCGTTCCAAAAAATCCGGACACGTCGCTAATGCCGACGCCTAATATTTTGAACGCTTCAAAAAGTGCGAGACAAATTCCAACAATGACGGCACCGGTGACTGTGAACGGTGCGCTCACAACATCGAACACAACTAGGGCAACGTTCATCAAACCGGTTGCGGCCGCTGCCAATCCCATTGACACCGCATAGATTGCCAACATGCCGGCAATGACTCCAATGCCAACGGCCGTGACCGTCCCATTGTTTTTGATCCAATTGCCTAGTTTCTTAAGTACCTCCACGACCAACGGTTGAAGAATGTCGTAGACGATTTTGATTTTGTCGCCCCATTCTCGGAACATTTTTTTCATCGCCGGACCGTGTTTTTCGTTCCATTCTTTGACGGCCGGAATGAACGTCAACACAACCCAATCGGATAGCGATTTTACGACGGGCAAAAGATAGGTTCCGATTTGTTCCTGTACCTCGCCGAACGCAACTTTGATTTTGTCGCCGGCTGTAGCGGACGCTGCGGCGGTTCCCCCAACCTGCGATTCGACCTCCCCGAGGATCAATTTTTGGGCGCCCAATAGGTCGCCCGATTCGACCATGATTTTGATTTGATCCTTTTGTTGTTGCGTGAAATCGACGCCCGCTTTTTTGAGTGCGCTCACACCCTTCACCGGATCGGATAGCGCCTTGCCTAATTGTTTAGCGGCAGCATCGGAGGACCCGAACACGGACGCCAAATCCATCATCGATGTTGCGGCCCTGTCAAAAATGTCGTTGCCCTTGCCGGACTCGTTGCGGACCTTTTTGAACGTCAACAACATCGCGGCGGAGGTTTTGATTGCCTCATCATCGACGCCAATTTTGTAGGCCATCGATTCGGCGAATTGGTCAACATGTTTGGCGGTCACGTTAGACGCCCCGCCGGTCGCCTTGATTACTGCCGCAACTTTGCGTTGGACTGACTGTGCCTCGGACGCTGCATCGATAGCGCCTTTTGCAAATACGGCAACGCCGGCAGCGGCAGCACCTAGACCGATGCCGATGTTGCGTCCCATGTTTTTGAATTTGCGGCCCATGTCATCGGAGGCGACACCGGCGGACCCAATGTTTTTGGTGAAATTTTTGGCGTCGGCGAGAACCTCAACCGTCAATTTTCGTGAACGTGCCATTGGTTTCCTTTTCTAGTCTTTGTCAGGGAACGCACGTCGGGCAATACCTTCCAACCCGTTCCAATAGATGCGCCGGATTGCGTCGCCTTCTGCTGTCAGGGTAGGGAATAGAAAATACCCGACCTTGCCGTGGTTGCCACGCCATTCGGGGAATTGGTTGTAACCATAACCGGCGCGATCCACCGATTGTTTTTTGACGATGCCACCAATGTTGGGACGAAACACGTTTGATTCGGCACCGAATTCGGCGCCACCAAAAAACCCGATCCCACGTTTGGCATCGGACCCGGCGTTGATGGTGGCAGCGTTGACACGCTTGCCGGGACGCATCGATCCGGCGGCCTTTTGTTGCATCGGTCCGAGACCTTGCGCCCGGATTTGTGCATGAGCGATGATGTGTTTGGCGACAACAATGTTGAGTGCCTTAAGTAACTCCAAACCGTTCCCGCCGCTTTGTTGTTCAATGCGTTTGATCTCGCGCCGAAAATCATCCAACCCAACGACGTTGACGCCCTGTCCTCTAATCTTTTGGGGACTAGCCATTTTGGGTTTCCATCATCGGTGCCGTTCCTGATCCTTTGCGCGTCGGACCATGTAGTCGTGCATGGCATCCAACATTCCATCGGGTGCATCCAACAAATGTTGGGGTGCAATTCCGGTCTCCACCGCCATTGATGCGACTAGGTAGGTGATGGACTCTCGTCTAAAGGGGTGTCACCGGTTTCCAACTCCACATCCAACACGGTCGCCAACCATGTATCGAACACGGGGACGGTTGTGCCGGCATGTCGTTCGGCGGTCCACGCCAACCAATAGACATGTTCGAGCCGTTGTTCGTCGGCGAACGCTTTGCCAATTCCGGTTTTGTAGTACCGCTCAAAATCTACGACCACCCGTGGGGTGACGTCGAACGTGGCCTCCGGTTCGCCAACATGTGCGACACGCACGCGCCACCGCATCATTAGACGATGGCCTTTGTGACAACACCCGAAACGGCCCATGTCACCGATGCGGTGTTGAGGTCGCCAACTGCGCCGTTGATTGGTGTCCACTCGCCAACGAACACGGTGGCCGTGTAGGACGGGTTAGCGGATGTTGTGGTCCCTGCGACGGGCTTAACCACGACGCTAGTGGTGAGACCTACTAGCGGGTAGACGATGGCCTCAACGTTTGATCCTGTAGCGAAATCCTGATGGAATTCTAGGGCAATGCTTGAGTCCTCTAATCCGCCGACGCGGGTGATGCCGGCGGTGGCCGATGTCGTGAACGCTGTGGTGGCGACCTCTGCAATTGTTTTTGTGATGGTCACCGATGCGATGTGGTCGGATAGGTCGACAGCTCCAACGGTGATGGATGGGTTCATTAAAACTAACTTTGCCATGTTGTTATTCCTTCGGGTTGGGGCTAGTGCCCTTTGTGGGTTTGTTGGGGGTGATGCAACCCGCGTCGATTAGGACGGGGATGTTGGCGCCGGCGAGTTCGTCCTCTGTGAGGGTCTCGCCGGGGTGTTTGCCGGCGACGTCGAATCCGCCGATGATCGTGAACGTTTGCATTTTGGTCCTCTAGGGGTAGATGGTGACGGAAAAATCTATGGCAACGTAGATGACCTCCGCGATGTTGATCGTTTGGAGGTTGCCGCCCTGTGTGACGATTAGGGTGGAAACGAATCCGCCCAATGTGGGATCGGTTTCGATTGCGTCGCGTACTGATCTCGGTGAATCGTAGGCCAAGAATTCGTCTAGTGCGCGTTGCGATGCCCGGTCCGAGGTCCTCCCGACAACGATGGTCACGGTGTAATTGTGGACCGGGTTGCCACCACTAAACGCGCCGTGGTAATTGACGGACTCTATTCCGACATAACCGACGGGCGGGTTGATTTGGTCGGGTAGGTAATCGAACACGCGCAACCCGGGGATCGCGGTCAATGCGTTCCGGAGTGCGTCGGAAATTTCGGTGACCGTTTTGACTGTCATGCCACTAGGATTGGATCGCGTCGGTATGGTGCGACCAATGCGGCAGCCGTTGGATGTATTGCCCGGACCCGGATGATTCCGGTCTCTGCTAATCCCATCGCCCCGAATGGTGCTTCCGCTGCTTTGAACACGGCCACGGATTGAATGATCCCGGCAGATTTTACGGCGTCGGGTATTGCCGGCCATCCCCACCGTGCGGTGACCTGTACGCCGGCACGATTCTCAAACCGTGGAAACTCTAAAAACTTAACGCCCCGAATTTGGGTTGTTGGCCATGACTGTCCATCAATGATGTTGTTGAGTGGTTCCAATTGGTAGTCGGTGGCGGCCCATGTTTGCGAAAATGTCCCCGTCAACTGTGGATCGGTTTTGACAATCAACCCGGTTGTGGTGGAAATGTCATCCACGAAACATAGGTCGTCGTTTAGTGCTGCGAACACGCGCGCCGACACGCCGGCATCCTGATAGAACCGGCGATTGCAAATCCCCTCCAACATTCGGGATGCGGTCGTGATTGCCAACTCCAACCGGTCATCGTCGTTGGCGTCGTAGATTGACATGGCCGTTTTCACGTCTGAGAGTGAACACAAACCGTTGGTGATTGCCATGCGCTAAATCCTCTCCGGGATTATGAACCAAAAGATTTGGGCGACGATTGCGAGGGGCAACCATTCGACGGGGATTGTTGCCGCTGCCGCTAATGCTAGGGCCGGAGCTGCAACATGTTGGACAATTCTGACCGTGTCGGTGGCCACCAATAATTGGAGGTATGCAACTAACACGATGACCACGATTCGTGGTGTTGGTGCGTAGAGTCCTGCGAGACATACACCCCACGGGAGGACCATTAGGCGTGCGTCACGCCATCGGCCGGCGTGGTATTTGATCCCGGCGCGTATCGGGTGGGCGGTGATGTCATCCCATTCGGCGACTCCGGACGTCGTTGCCGGGGTTCGCACGATGGCACAAATGACCGGGGCGACTAGGGCAACCAATGCGATTGGGTTCCATGCCAACAATGCGGCGACAACGGGGACGGTTTCCCGGATCATTGCCCCGATGGTCAGGATGATGACTCCAATGATGATGGCGGGGGTCTCGCCTGTGGCGATTAGGGCAATGCCGGCAATTGTCAATGCTGTCGCCGGTAGGTCCACGGAAACCGGGATGGATACGACCGGCCCTAGAATCCCCGGGAGGGCCACTAGGAACGCGATGGCGGCGAGTAAACGCCACCCGGCTAGTCCTGAGCCGTATGCCCAAAATCCGGTGGCCACGGCCAACACGATCCATGATCCCAACCACACGAACCACCACCGTCGGAGGCTGTCCCCCAATACGGCGGGGAGTAGCCAACGCAAATGGAATGGCCGGGTGACCGAATGTCCTGCGCCGGCGTTTAGATACCGGCGCGCATCGGGACCGATTGGCCGGCTAGGGAACAATCTCAACCTCGGAGTCCGTTGGTAACATGCCGATCCGGTCGATGCGATCAAACAATCGTTCGTCGAACCATCCCATTTTGAGGTGCGAAATTTTGACTGACGTGTCCACATAGATTGGGATTCCGAGGGCGCCGGCCCGACTGCAAAACGACAGGTCCTCCCCAATGGTCATGTTGAGAGATTTGTTGAACACCGGCGAGAACCACGACCGGCCATGTTCGACCTCGATACGCTCAAACACGGTGCGATGGATTAGCACGAACGCGGCACCGGTTCCGGCGACCTGCGACACGGTGTCCTTTTCGTAGTCGACTCGGGCGTGGAAACCTTGTTGACCGTTGGGCATCGTTGCCCAATCGTAGATTGTTGGTGCCGGTTGGATTAGATAGCCGCCTAGATTGTCGGCCTCTATTTCTCGGACTCCAAAACATAACGCCCCAACAATCGGGGCGGTGTCTTTGTCGGCGGTTTGCATTAGGCGGTCAACTGAGTCGGCCGCAAATCCCATGTCCGTGTCGATAAACAACAACCATTCGGCGGTGCATTGTGTGAGGAACGCCGTGACCGTATCGTTGCGGGCCTGAACGATCCCCCCGGTTCCGTACTTAGTAGCAAACCATCCGCCACCAACAACACGTTGGTTGTGGGCTATGTCGTAGCCAACCAATGATTGCATTGACAAATGCCATGAGTGAGCGACCTCTGCGCCGTGAACATAAGCAATGGCAACCTTGCCGGCGCCCTCAACTGTGGGGCGAGGTCCGGAGCTGCGTGGCCTGCGCTTAGACATTACGGGTGGCACGTTTCTCGCCGGGTGCTTTTGATGCGGTTTCAATCACCGCCACGAATGGGACGGTGCGCCGGATACGATCCGGGAACGATCCAAAAAACATTGGGCGTGCAATAACAAACGGGTCCGATGCGGACCACGGTTCGCCCTCGACTAGGCGGACAATCATTCCGGTTGCCGGGTCGGTGGTGCTGCATGATGCGTTGGCAAACACTATTGGTTCGGACATTTCGTTTTCCTCCGGTTTGTTGGTGATGGGGGTGGTGGCCGGACATGCGCCCGACCACCACGACCACCATTTGTTTTGTTGGTGTTAGGTGTTTTGCAGTAACTGAAAACCGCGGTCGTTGACCGAATCGAACCCGTGGCGGGCAGTCGCAAAGAATCCGCGCTGTCCTGTGGGCCGGTTGTTCGTGAGTCCCAAAAGGAATGGGATCAATTCGACGGTCATTCCCGCACGCTGTGCGATGACATAATTGGAAAAATCTCCAACGGTCAGAATGTTCGCCACGGCGGTTGTGCCGGTAAATTGTGGGGCATAGTCGGTCGTGTAGACCGGACGGCCGAACAATGTGCCGACTCCACCCTGTGTGATGTTTACCGTGTAATAGCCGCCGCTTGCGGTACCGCTAAACGTGCGGATTTCGTTTTCTACATCGGTGTGCATGATCCATGACGCGTTGCCACGGTAACGCTCCGGGAGGTTTTTCCAAACCGCTAAAAGGTCTACGGCAGCAAATGATCCGTCGGTTGTGACAACCGTGGTGGATGATGCGTTACCCGATAGGGCGGTGAAAATTCCGGTCGGCGATGCCGAACCCGAACCCGTCATCGTCTGCGACGCGATTAGGTCCACATAGCCGCCATCCAATAGGGTCCGCATTTCGTCGGCAAATGCCGGCCAATCGGAACCGATCTCAATTGAGAACGGAACAAATCCTCGGGCAGAGTAGACCGGGACCTCGGGCTGTGCGATGGTCGGAGAATCGTCGGAAACCTCTGACGCCTCTGCGTCATAGGACCACGAAACGCCGGCGCTTGATACGCCCTTCCACGAATCGGTTGTGACCGTGATGACACGCGCAAGGTTGAGGACCGGTGCGGCCGCTGCCCCCGATGTCAAAATG
>Ga0209190_1001201_pt1 | contig 18169 bp, 14 predicted proteins | sample M_140205_XF_Meta_FD_187315 | JGI IMG/M metagenome (GOLD analysis project Ga0209190, IMG submission 187315) | Freshwater microbial communities from Lake Montjoie, Canada to study carbon cycling - M_140205_XF_MetaG (SPAdes) (version 2) | ecosystem: Environmental > Aquatic > Freshwater > Lake... | reverse complement strand
CCAGAAAAACTGGCGGAACTCAAAAAGCAGCTCCTCGACTCCCTCGCCTCCGCCCGCGCGGAAGGCCCTGACTGGCGTGTGGCCAAATGATGCCTGTCTCATCGTCCAACTGCCGAACTTTAGTCCATCGCACTGCGCGGGCTCGCGGCCGGCTCACTTTGAGACATTCCCAACGACCACACTCTCTGACTATGAAAACACTTCATCGCCCATCCTCTGCGACCGTCCAAACTCTGCGGTTTATCTTCCCCGTGCTCGCTCTCGCCACCACCCTCCACGCGGCGGTTAAGTCGCCGTCTCCCAGCCCGGCGACAAAGGCCCGCCGCAGGTGAAGACGAAGTGAACTTTGTTCCGTCGAAGCACCCGACTTTTTCCAGCCCATGAAACTCTTTGCCACGTTGCTCCTCCTCCCGCTCCTCGCGCATGCCATCGAGCCATTGCGTGCAACGGGCGGCTTCGTTGTGGCCGGGCATGCCTGGACGTGGAACAAGGGCACGCTCTTCGAGGCCATCGACCAGACTGCGGCGCTGGGACTCGATTCGCTGGAGATTTTTCTCATGGGGATGCGCATCAGCACGGAAACCGGAGACGCCGCGCTCGACGACGCGACGCCGGAGGCACTCATCGCCCGCATCCGGGAACACGCGAAGGCGAAGGGCGTGCATTTCGTCGCGCCCTACATCGGTGGCAAGCAGTGGACGCGCATCGGTCAGGATGAGTCCCAGTTGCGGCGCTTCTTCGAGCAGGGCAAAAAACTCGGTGTCTCCGGCTTCACGGGTGAGCCGATGGAATCGCAGTGGGACATGCTGGAAAAGCTGCTCAAGGAGTTCAATTTCACCTTTGCCATCCACAATCACGCCATCGGTTTCGAGGCGGATTACTTCGGCGCGGCCTATCCCTACGGCAATCCTGCCGAGACGGCGAAAAAGCTCGAGGCCCAGCATCGCGACAAGCGCATGGGCATTTGCTTCGACACGGGCCACGCCGCGCGCTCCGGGCTCGACATCGTGGAAGTCACGCGCGCCTGCGCAGGCCGTCTCCGCAGCCTGCACCTCAAGGATGTGGCCCGCGTGCAGGTGAATGACGTGCCCTTCGGCACCGGTCGCGTGGATGTCGCCGCCGTGCTTGCGGAACTCAAGCGACAAGGCTTCCAGGGGCACATCGGGCTAGAATACGAGAACTTCGAGTCGCCCACCTTTAGCGACGACCTGCGCCAGATGGTGCGCTTCGTCCGTGAGCAGGGGAAGTGACGTTGCAGCGTCAAAGCCTGGGATAAAGTCCCCACCAAAGAGCAGGAACGTTTCGATCATCTCATGTCGGTCTATGCGGCCGTGGTGAACCATATGGATAAAGCCATCGGCGACCTGGTGGCCGGTCTCAAACAGCGCAACGTCCTCGATAATACGCTCATCCTTTTCATGAGTGATAACGGGGGTAATGCGGAATCTGGCGCCAACGGACGAACAGACGGCGACCCTGCTACCGCCTCCTCTCAATGGTATTGCGGCGAAAGCTGGGCCTACGCCGAGAACACTCCCTTCCGTCTCTACAAACACTTTAATCACGAAGGCGGGATTTCGAGTCCGCTGATCGCTCATTGGCCCGCCGGCATCAGCGCCAAGAACGAACTCCGCACTCAGCCTGGACATCTCATCGATATCATGGCAACGGCCGTCGACGTCGCTGGCGCCACCTACCCCAAGACTTTTAACGGTAATGCCATCCTGCCCATGGAAGGGCGTAGTCTCGTGCCCGCTTTTCGCAATGACCCCATCCAGCGCGATGCGTTGTTTTGGGAGCACGAAGGCAATGCCGCCGTCCGTGTCGGTGATATGAAACTCGTTCGCCGGAGCCGCACCGGCACCTGGGAGCTCTACGATATGAAAGTTGATCGTACCGAACTCCACGACCTCGCTACGAGCCAACCTGACAAAGCCAAGGAACTCGCCGCCCTCTGGAATGCTTGGGCCGAACGTGCCCACGTCACCCCCTACCCAGGTGCCGAAGCTAAAGCCGGCAAGAAGGCGAAAGCCCAGAAGGCCGCAGGCAAATAAGGGTAGCCATTGCTTAGGATATCGGCACATCGTCAACGCCGATGAGTTTTCAAAATCCGCAGGAGGCACTCAACCTCGCAATGACTCACCATCAGGCGGGGCGACACGCCCAAGCTGAGGAACTCTATCGTCAGCTTCTTCAGACTTTCCCGACCAATACGGACCTAATTCATCTCCTGGGCGTGGTAGCGGTCGATGGCGGGCGTTGGGCCGAAGGTCGCGAATACCTCGAACGCGCGATTCAACTCAATCCCAACGTTCCGCATTATCACACCAACTTCGGCACCAAACTGGTGGACAATCAGGAGTATGCCTTGGGCATCACGCACTTCCAACAAGCCCTGAAGCTGAAGCCGGAATGCGGGGTTACTTTCTACAACATGGGGCGGGCCTTCATGGCGACGCGCCAATGGGAAGACGCCATCTTTGCCTATCAGAACGCCCGACGAGCTCGCCCCGACTTCCCGCCCTGCGAACTTGATCTCGGCACGGTGCTCGACGGCGCAGGACGACGCAGCGAAGCCATCGCCCATTATCGCGAACGTCTAAGGCGCTTCCCCGACGATATCGCCGTCGCGAACAACTTGGGCAACCTCCTCAAAGATTCCGGCGAACTGGACGAAGCTATCAAAGTCTACGAGCGCGCCGCTCTTCTTGATCCCGACCACTTGGTCGTTCAAAATAACCTTGGGCTCGCTTATAAAAACCACGGCCAAATCGAAAAGTCTATCGCCCTCCTGACCGAAACGACCGAAAAGCATCCAGCGCTGGCCTCACTGCGCAGCAACCTCATCCTGACGCTACTGTATGACCTGACCGACGACACCCGCGCGCTGCTGCGGCAACAAAGTCTTTGGAATCAGCACCACTCCGAGCCGCTTCACTCACAACGTCGGCCCCACCTTAATACGCCCGACAAAAAACGCCGCCTCAAGATTGGCTACGTTTCGGCCGACCTGCGCGACCACGTTGCTGGTCGCGCCCTGCTTCCCGCCTTAATCCATCATGATCGGGGGCGATTCGAAGTCGTCTGCTATTGCCTAAATCCGCACGATGCCATGACGCCTTCTTACAAGTCGCAAGCCGATCTTTGGCGCGACGTGGGACAGCTGTCCGCTGAAAAATTAGCGGCCGTCATTCAAGACGACCAGATCGACCTGCTTATCGACCTAGGGCTTCACACGTCCGAAAATCGTCTCGTCACCTTCGCCCTCAAACCTGCCCCAATTCAAATCTCCTGGATCGGCTATCCGGGATCTTCCGGGGTCGATGCAATCGATTACCGTTTGACCGATGCCTTTCTCGAACCCCCTGGCGGTGAACCCTGCATCTCTCAGGAAAAACCTTTTGCCTTACCACACCTCTGGCAGTGCTACATCGCTCCCGAAGATGCCGCCGAAGTAAGCGACCTGCCGGCCCAACGGAATGGCTACGTCACTTTCGGCTCGTTTAATAATTTCTGCAAAATCACCCCCGCCATCCTCGAATGTTGGGCGCAGATTCTCTTGGGCGTTCCAGGCTCGCACCTCGTATTATTAAATAATCCTGGAAGCCATCGTGCTCGCACCCGAGAATTCATGCACCAAAAGGGCATCGCACCCGAACGGATTGAATTCATCGACTACGAACCGACCACGCCGACCTCGCATCAAGGCAGCTTCCTAAAACGTTATCATCGGATCGATATCGCACTCGACACCTTCCCCTATAACGGGATGACCACGACGTTCGATGCACTCTGGATGGGTGTGCCGGTCGTGTCCTTGATCGGCCAAACCAGCGTCGGTCGCGCCGGCTTGAGCATCTTGTCCAATCTTGGACTTCCTGAATTTGCCACCGACACCGTCGGAGCCTACGTCCACCAGGCCATCGAAACCGCCCAGGACTTGTCACGCTTGGCGAAACTCCGTCAAGGATTGCGCCCCCGCATGGCAGCCTCCCCGCTTTGCGATGCGATCAGCCTGACTCGCGATCTCGAAGCTGCTTTCCTGAAGATGTGGAACGACTGGTGTGCCGCTCAGGCCACTAAGGCATAAATTAGGCTTATTTTCAGGAGGCAGGATTGATCATTAACCTTTGCAACCCCGCCAAGGTCCGCCTGTCTTAAAAGGGTGCACTTACCCCGCTTCGCTTGCCTGTTGCTCATGCCTCTGGCCACTTTCGCCGCGGAGGTGAAGAAGCCTAACATCCTTTGGCTGATCGCGGAAAATATCGGACCGGACTTAGGTTGCTACGGCTACCCTGTCGTCAAAACCCCCAACCTCGATCGGTTGGCCCAAGAAGGGATGCGCTACCGCTTAGCCTTCTCCACGTCGCCTTTTTGCTCCCCCAGCCGCTCCGCCATACTGACCGGAATGTATCAGACGTCCATTGGCGCCCAGCATCACCGCTCACACTTCATCGAAGGGCTCGATGCCGACTTCACCCTCCCGGCGGGCATCCAGCCCTTCACCCACCTCTTACGCGACGCTGGTTATTATTGCGCTAATATCAAGACCATCGCCGGCCACCCCGTCGGCACCGGAAAGACCGACTTTAATTTCAAAGTCACTGGCGAACCCATAATGACGGAGTCCGCCGCTAAAGGGCGTTCCGCTGAAAAAAATAAACGTAATAATTCTAATTTTACAAAAGTTTTTGCCGGCGATGAATGGACGAATCTCCCCAAGCATCGCCCCTTCTACGCTCAGGTAAATCTCCCCACCGTCGAACGCACCATCAAGGGATGGACTGGCTCAGCCAGTAACCCTTGGAACGGGCAGACCCATCCGGCCATCACCGATCCAAGCTCGGTCACCGTGCCCCCGTATTACCCTGACCACGAGATCACTCGCAAAGACTGGGCCGGCTATCTCGATGCGGTTTGCGGCATGGATACGCGTGCCGGTGAAATCCTCCGCCAACTCGAAGCCGACGGCTTGGCCGACGATACCATCGTCATCTTCTTCGCCGACAATGGACGGCTCGAACACCGCGGACATGGCTTCTGCTACGACAGCGGCGATCGCGTCCCCTTCATCATCCGCTGGCCAAAGAACTTCCCCGCCCCGCACCAATACCGCGCTGGCACCGTCAACGACCAGCTCATCAGCCTCATCGACCTCACCGCGACGACACTCTCCCTTGCTGGATTACCAAAACCGGCGGGCATGCAAAGCCAGGTCTTCATCGGCGAACAAGCTGAGCCGCGCAGCGCCGCCTTCATCGCCCGCGACCGACACGACGAATGCGTGAACCGCATCCGGGCGATCCGCACCGAGCGTTGGCGCTATATCCGTAACTTCATGCCCGAACAGACCTGGATGGCTTGGCATCGCTACAAAGACGCCTGCTACCCGGTCGTGCCGCTCATGCGTAAGCTATTCGCCGAAGGTAAGCTGACCGGTCCGCCCCTGGCACTCATGGCTACCACCATGCCGGCCGAAGAACTTTACGACACCGAGGCCGACCCTTTTGAAATCAATAATCTGGCGAACTCTCCCGACCCCGAGCATCAAAAAGTTCGCGCCAATTTACGCCAACGACTCGAAGTCTGGATCGAGGAAACCCACGACCAAGGACGCACGCCCGAAGACCCTCGGGTCGAGGCGTACATGCAGCAACAGATGCACGAACTATTCGGTACACCCAGTTATTACCCAGCCTCATGGCAGCCTAAGCTTACCAAATGAAAACAATCATGCACACCCTGCTCTCGCTCCTCTTACTGCCGATAGCCGTCTTGGCGGCCGACGCGTGCAAGCCGAACATTCTCATCATCCTCGCCGATGACCTCGGCTACGGCGACGTCCATGCCTACAATCCGACGCGCGGCAAGATCCCGACCCCGCACCTCGACAAACTCATCAGCGAAGGCATGCGCTTCACGGACGGGCATTCCTCCTCGGGCGTCTGCTCGCCGTCGCGTTACGCGCTCCTGACGGGACGCTACCACTGGCGAACCCGACTGCAGACGGGTATCGTCGGCGTCTTCGGCGAGCCCTTGATTGCTACCGACCGTCTGACCGTCGCAGGATTGGCCAAGCAGCACGGCTACCGTACCGCCGCCATCGGCAAGTGGCACCTCGGCTGGGATTGGCCGATTCCCGAGGCCGATCGCTCCCTGTTTAATATTCGTAAAGGAGTTAACGATGAAGCATCGCCCGAAACCAACCGTATTGCTTGGGCCAAGGTCTTCACGCAGAAGATTCCCGGCGGACCGACAACCCGCGGGTTCGATTCCTATTTCGGCACCGACGTGCCCAACTGGCCACCGTACTGCTTCATCGATAACGACCGCACCGTCGGGATTCCTTCGACCTTCCTACAAGGCACGCTCGTCGGCAACAATCAGGCCAGCATCCAAGGGCCGGCCCTCCCCGGCTGGACCCTCGAGTTAATTCTACCTGCGCTCGGTGACCGCGCCGCTGCCTTCATCAACGAGTCAGCGAAGAAACCCGAGCCATGGATGCTATATCTTCCGCTGACCGCACCCCACACACCCCTCGCGGTTAACAAGCCTTGGCTAGGTAAAAGCGGCCTGAATCTCTACGCGGATTTCGTCATGGAGACGGATGCTTTGATCGGTCGCGTCCTCACAGCGCTGGAACAAAGCGGCGCAACGGAAAATACGCTCGTTCTCTTCACCTCTGATAACGGTTGCGCCCCTTATATTGGCATAACTGAGCTTGAGAAGATGGGTCATCATCCCAGCGGTCCACTGCGTGGCGCCAAGGCCGACGCATGGGAAGGCGGACATCGCGTGCCATTCGTCGTCCGTTGGCCGGGCAAGGTGGCTGCCGGACGAGTCTGCGACCAGCTGGTACAGCAGTCGGACTTCATGGCCACCTTCGCCGAGGTACTCGGCGCGCAGCTTCCGGCTAACGCTGGCGAGGATAGCGTCAGCTTGTTGCCTCTCCTCAAGGGCGGCGTTAAACCCGTGCGAGAGCATGCCATCAGCGCCTCCGTCAACGGCGTCCCGGGCCTTAGAAGCGGTACGTGGAAATATATTCCCGCTCCGGGCTCCGGCGGATGGGGCAAAGGCGGCGACCAATCGCAACCCATTCAGCTCTATAACCTTGCGGATGACCTTGGCGAAACGAAGAACCTCGCAGAAGCCATGCCCGAAAAGGTCGCTGAAATGAAGGTTCTGCTTGAGAAACTCATCACGGATGGACGCTCCACGCCGGGAGCAGCGCAGAAGAACGACGTCGAAGTCGTCCGCTTCCCCAAGGCTGGTGCTCCCAAAGCTAAGGCCGCCAATAAGGCCAAGTAAAACCCTTTCAGCCTTAGCCCTATTTCATTCGTGCGCCCCTTACTCTCCCTCCTCCTACTCAGCCTTTCGCTCGTCGCCGCGGAGCCGACGCACTTCGCACTCCCAGCGCAGGATGCCGAAGCCTCTCTCCCAGGGGAAGGCGCGCTCCGCCGCTACGACGGCTATGTGAAGCGATGGAACGTCATCCGCCCGCAGTGGGCCGCCGACGTCGCCAAGGACCAAGGCGCTGTGGTCTTCCTCGGTGACTCGATCACCCAAGGCTGGGGAGTCGACTTTAAGAAATCGTTCGATGACCTAAAATTGGCGAATCGCGGCATCGGCGGCGACACCACCCGCGGCATGCTCATCCGATTGCAGGAAGACGTGCTCTCGCTCCACCCGAAAGCGGTGGTACTCCTGATGGGCACAAATGACATCGAGGTCGAAGTACCCGTCGATGCCATCGGCCGTAACTTCCAGAAAATCGTCGCTGCGCTCAAAGCCCATGACCCGAAGATGCCAGTCATCGTCTGTCGCATCTTCCCAAGCTCCGCCACGAAGAAGCGCCCGAAGGAAACCATCCTCGCTGTCAACGAACTGATGGCCGCCGCGGTAAAGGGTGACTCGCAATTCACGGTGCTCGATACCTATGCGCTCTTCGCCAATGCTGAAGGCGACGCCCTTCCCGCTCTCTTTCCCGACCTACTCCACCTCAATGGTGCCGGTTACGCCAAATGGGCCTCCGCCCTGCGGCCGCTCTTCGCGACGCTCGGTTACCTCGACACTCAAGCCGAGGCATTCAAGCCCGACCCAGGCTTTGTGAGCCTCTTCAACGGCAAGGACCTCACCGGCTGGGGCTACCGCATCACCCCGCCCCGCAAGGCACCGAAGGCACCCAAGCCCGACTCTCCCTTTATCGTCGAGATCAAGACCGAGGAGAAGTTCGACGGGCAGGCCACAAGTTCCGACGGACGTTACCGAGCCATCAACGGCCGCCTTGTCGTGACCACCCCCGCCGAAGGTCGCCGCATCCAGGCGCTATCGACGCAGCTGGAATTCCCCCAAGACTTCATCCTCAAGCTCGAGTTCCGGGCCACGCCCAACGCCGACAGCGGCGTCTTTCTGCGCAAGCCTCAGTTACAGTGTCGCGATTACCTTCTCGCAGGTCCTTACAAAGATTTAAAGAAATATAAGGCCCAAGATTGGAATGAACTCATCGTCACCGTGAAGGGCGGCATCGCCCATGCCGAATGCAATGGGGAAGTCCTCGAGGACGCTTTGAAGATTCCCGAGACTGGACCCATCGGGCTCGAAGGCGATCGCGGCCAGATGGAATACCGCCACCTGCAGATGAAGACGCTCGCCCGCTGAGTCGGATTGCGACTCACTGCGGCGAATGATGAATTGGATCCACGAACACACCCTGCTCCCCGCTGACGGCTGGATTCTACTGCTCGCCCTCTTCGGCGCCCTTTGCATCGGGTTGTCAAAATCGGGCCTAGCCGGAACTGCTACCCTCAACGTCGTGTTGATGGCTAAGATCTTCGGCGCCAAGCCCTCGGTGGGCATCGTGCTGCCGATGCTCATCGTCGCCGACTTCATGGGCTTCCTGATCAATCGCGGAGGCGGCAGCTGGCGCCAGATCGTCCCGATGATCCCGGCGGCGATCGTCGGCGTCGTCGCCGGATGGTTCTTACTGGACCAGGTCGACAACGTTACAGCACGCATCGTTATCGGCGTACTGATACTCGCCCTGCTCGCCTTCAACGTCGTACTCAATCGTCGCCGCGAACAACTCCTCGCGCTCACCCACCACCGTACCTTCACTTGGGGCATGGGATTCGTCTCAGGCGTATCCACCATGCTCGCCAACGCCGCCGGGCCGGTGATGACGGTCTACCTCCTCGCCCAACGTCTGAAGAAAAAAGAACACCTCGGCGTCTTCTGCCGCTTCTTCCTTTTCATAAACCTCTTCAAACTGCCTTTCAGCGGCAGCCTCGGGCTTGTCACCGGACCGTCACTGATCACCAATCTCGTACTACTTCCGGGAGTCGTCGTCGGTATCGTGCTCGGCTGGCAGATCCTCAAGCGCATCAAACAGGACGCCTTCGAGTCCGTCCTGGCTTGGCTCACGGCCTTCGCCGCGGTCTGGCTCATTGTCGGCTGACCGCTTGACTCCGCGCGGCGCCGCGACGGAAATAAGGGCCTTATGAAGATCGCCCTTCTCTTCCTCGTCACCCTTACCTCCGCCACCCTCTCGGCCGCTCCGCGCAAGCTTGCCGTCGGCGCCACGCCCGAAAGCGTCACCCGCGGCTTCGAAGGCGACCTCTTCGTCAGCCTGATGGGCGTCAGCCGCAAAGCCGGCGACGGCGACGGCAAAATCGTCCGCGTGCACGGCGAAACCGTCACCGACTTCACCACGGGCCTCAATGACCCGAAGGGCACCGTCTTCGCCGGCGGCTTCATCATCACGGCCGACTTCGACACGGTCTGGAAGATCGACGCCAAGGGCCACAAGTCCGTCCTCGCCGGTCCGAAGGACTTCCCAATCGCTCCGACGTTCCTCAACGACGTCGAAGTCGAACCTTCCGGCCAGAGCATCCTCGTGACCGACATGGGCGCCGTGACCAAAATGCGCGACGCGAACAATAAGCTCTGGCCGATCGATAGCCCCGAACACAAGGCCATCCCGGTCATCGCCCGCCTCTTCCGCGTCACCCTCGACGGCAAGGTCACCGAGGTTATCGCTCCGAACGCCCGCATGCTCAACCCAAACGGCGTCGATGTCCTCAAGGACGGTCGTATCCGCCTCGCCGAGTTCTTCACCGGAGACGTCCTGGAATATAAGGACGGCATCTTCACGACCATCGCCAAGGGCCACCGCTCCGGCGACGGCATTGTGCATGATTCCAAAGGCCGCTTTTATATTTCGGAAGTCATGTTCGGTCGCGTGACCCGCTATGACGCCGACGGCTCCCATCCGGCCCTCCTTTCCGAAGGCCTCGAGCTCCAGGCCGCCGCCGACATCTACGTCGACGAAGCCCACGACCAGCTGATCATCCCCGACAGCAAGGCCGGCCAGCTCGTCTTCATCGGTCTGTAAGGGAACTAGAACAGAGCTGGCGTGCTGAAGTTGGCCTGAGGACTGCCCTCCTCCGCTTACGGACCTCGGAACCCTTGGCTCCGAGGGCTGTCCTTTTTATACACCTTTGCACGTTTGCACCGAATCTTTCCACCACCCCATGAAACTCCTGCGCTTCCTCCTGCTCACCTTCGCCCTTCCCGCCTTCGCCCAAGATGGCTTCAAACCACTCTTCAACGGCAAAGACCTCTCAGGCTGGGATGGCGAACCGGGGCTCTGGAAAGTCGAAGACGGCGTCCTCGTCGGCACGAGCGAGCCGGGCAAGCCCAAGACGAATTCCTTCCTGATCTGGAACGGTACGGCGAAGAACTTCGAAATCCGCGCCACGATCAAGGTCGTCGGCGACAACAACTCCGGCGTGCAATACCGCAGCCGCCGCCTGCCCGAAGTGACCCCTTGGACGATCCTCGGCTACCAGTGCGACGTGCATCCGACCGAGGTCCATACGGGCATGACTTACGAAGAACGCGGTCGCGGCATCTTCGGCTATAACGGCGTCGACGTGGTGATGGACCCGACCGGCCAACGCTGGCAGGTCGGCGAACGTCCACGCGTGCAGGCTGACATCTCCCAGTGGAACGAGTTCACGGTCATCGCTCGCGGCAATCGCCTCGAGCACAAGGTCAACGGCCAGACGACCTCGATCTTCATCGATCACGACGATAAGGGCCGCGCCCTCGACGGCCTGATCGCCATCCAACTTCATGCCGGTAATCCGCATAAGACTTACGTGAAACAGGTCCTACTCAAGGTCCTCGAAGACGGCCCCATCCTCCCCTTCGATCAGGCCGCCCTCCCCGCCGGCGCCAAGAAGATCGACAAGCCCAAGGTCGTCAGCGCCCAAGGCAAGACACCCACGCCTAAGAAGAAGTAAGCCCTGAACCATTCCCCCATAATGGGGTCAGACCCTATTAATGGGGTCTGACCCCATTATCGTCTTTGCTCTCCTTCGGCATTTTATCGTAATTATCACTAACCCCTATGCGCCCCCTGCTTGCACTATTGTTCGCCACCCTGTCGGCCTTCGCCGCCACGGCCTCACACCCCAACGTCGTGCTGATCCTCGCCGACGACTTGGGCTTCTCTGACCTCGGCAGCTATGGCAGCGAAATCGCCACCCCCAACCTCGACGGGCTCGCCAATAACGGCGTGCGCTTCACCCAGTTCTACAACACCGCCCGCTGCTGGCCTTCCCGTGGCGCTTTACTCTCGGGTTACTACGCCCAACAGATCCACCGCGACGCCCTTCCCGGCCTCGGCGGCGGCGGCCAAGGCGTCCGCCAATCCTGGGCCCGTTTGCTCCCCGACTACTTGAAGCCCGCCGGTTATCGTAGCTATCATAGCGGCAAATGGCATATCGACGGACCGGTGCTCGCCGGTGGATTCGATCGCTCCCTCGATGTCGTCAACCAAGGCAATTTCTTCACGGCCAAAGGTAACCTGATCGACGACGTGCCGGTCAAAGTGCCGGCCGATGAAAAAGGCTACTACGCCACCATCGCCACGGCAGACCACGCCATCGACTGCCTCAAGGACCACGCGGCCAACTACAAGGACAAGCCCTTCTTCCACTACATTCCGTTTATCGCCCCGCACTTCCCGCTCCACGCTCTGCCGCAGGATATCGCCAAGTACCGCGACAAGTATCTGGCCGGCTGGGAAGCCCTCCGCACGTCACGCTTCGAACGCCAGAAGGCCATGGGCATCACGAATACCACCCTCTCCGCCCTCGAACGCGAAGTCGGGCCGCCCTACGCCTTCCCAGATGCGATGGCGAAGCTGGGCTCAGGCGAGGTGAACCGCCCGCTGCCCTGGGCTGAGCTCACCGACGAACAGCGTCGCTTCCAGGCCACCAAGATGGCCATCCACGCCGCGATGGTCGACCGCATGGACCAAGAGATCGGGCGCATCATCGCCCAACTCAAGGCCATGGGCGCGTACGAGAACACGCTCATCCTCTTCGCCTCTGACAACGGCGCCAGCGCCGAGATCATGGTGCGTAACGGTGGCCACGACCCGCAGGCCGAAATGGGCAGCGCCGAAACCTTCCTGTGCCTCGGGCCCGGCTTCTCTAGCGCTGCCAATACGCCGCACCGCCGCCATAAGACTTGGGTCCACGAAGGCGGCATCAGCACGCCCCTCATCGCCTCCTGGCCCGCTGGGATCGGCGCCCACGGTGAACTACGCCACACTCCCGGACACGTCATCGACATCGTGCCAACCATCCTAGAACTCACCGGCCTTCAGAAACCCGCCGAATGGAAAGGCCAGCCAATGCCGCCCGCTCCGGGCAAGAGCCTCGCAGCAGCGCTGAAGAGCGACGTCACCATCGAGCGCGCCAGCCTCTGGTGGCTCCATGAAGAGAACAAGGCCATCCGCGTGGGTGACCTCAAGCTCGTCGCCGCCAAGGGCGATGCTTGGGAACTCTACGACCTGAAGACCGATCGCGCCGAACAGAATAACCTCGCTGCGAAGATGCCCGAGAAGGCCAAGGAACTCGCCGACCTCTGGCAGAAGCAGACCGATGAATACACCGCCCTTGCCAAGCTCACCGCAGCTGACCAACCCGGGAAGGGCAAGGCCGCCAAGAAAGCTGCCGCGAAGAAGGCGAAGTAAGGACGAAGGCGGGTATGACCCGTTGATTAGTTGGACGGGGGACATTTAGCCCTGAAAAAACTCTTTAGAATACCACCCCCCATGAAACTTCAGCCCCTCCTCCACTGCGCCACCGCGCTCCTGTCGCTCACCCTCCTAATTCCCTCCATCGCCCAAGCCGAGGGCGACGATGGCAAGCTGCGCATTATCATCTTCGGTGCGCATCCAGATGATGCCCAATACACCTCGGGCGGCACGGCGGCAAAGTGGGCAAAGCTAGGCCATCATGTAAAGCTCGTGTCGGTGACCAATGGCGACATCGGCCACTGGCAGTCAGCGGGCGGACCACTGGCACAGCGGCGGCTCGCCGAAGTGAAGAAAGCGGACACCCTCATCGGTGCAGAGACGCATGTGTGCGACATCCACGATGGCGAACTGATGCCTACGCTGGAGAACCGGCACAAAATCATCCGTCTCATCCGCGAGTGGCGGGCGGATATCGTGATCGGGCATCGTCCCTGGGACTATCATCCCGACCACCGCTACGTCGGTGTGCTCATCCAGGATGCGGCTTTCATGGTCACCGTGCCCTTCGTGTGCAGCGATGTGCCACCCCTTAAGAAGAACCCGCTCTTTCTTTATTCGAGTGATGGCTTCCAGAAGCCCTACCCCTTCAAGGCAGACATCATCGTCTCGGTCGATGACGTCTTTGACCAAAAGCTCACCGCCATCCACGAGATGCCTTCGCAACACTACGAAGGCGGAGCCAGTGGCAGCGAAGCCCATGTAGCCAAAGTCCCACCGGCTACCGATGAAGCAGCCCGCAAGGCCTGGCTGCGCGAGCGCTGGGTTAGGCGTCAAGGTGGCGAAGCGAACCGCTACCGTGATGCCCTCATTCAATGGTATGGCCCAGAGAAAGGTGCGGCCGTGAAATTCGCCGAGGCCTTTGAAATTTGCGAATACGGACGCCAGCCAAAGCCTGAAGAGATTAAAGTGTTATTTCCGTTCTATTCAGCAAACTGAGAAGGAGCGCGGGCTCGCTGAGCCATGAACGAAACCATCGACTTCACCCCCCTCACCGTTGCTGATCGCGAACCTATCGCGAGGCTGCTGCATGGTGCCCTCGTTCAATGGTATGAGAGCCGCCTGGGACAGGGCGCGCGCTTTGGCGACTCCCCGGAACCCTTCACCCTCTTCCCTGACGTATATGAGGCCCTCGATCCGGGTGAGTGCGTCACCGCTCGCACCGCGGACGGTAAGATCGTTGGCGTATGCTTTTCTCATGAGCGTGAAACGCACATCGCGGTAGGCATCGTCGCCACCTCGCCAGAAGTGGGCGGGCGCGGCATCGCGAAGAAGATGCTGTTGCTCGTGCACGAGAAAGCGAAACGCCTCGGCAAGCCCTTGCGACTCGTTTCGAGCCTCATGAGTCTCGATTCGTTCTCGCTCTACACGCGACTCGGATTCGTCCCCGGTGCCATCTTTCAGGACATGCTCATCAGCGTGCCGGAGGTCGGCATGACCGCCGCCGCCCCCACTGGCACTGATCGCATCCGCTACGCCGTTATGGCCGATGCCCCGCGACTCGCCGACTTTGAGTTCTCCCAGCAAGGTATCCGCCGCGAGAAGGACTTCGGCTTCTTCGTACGCAACGACGTCGGTGCATGGCGGGTGGTTGTTTCTGAGACCGGAGGCGGTTCAGTGAACGGCTTCCTCGCCATGAGTACACACCCCTCTTGCACAATGATTGGCCCTGGTGTCGCCGCCGATGAGGCAACTGCCATCGCGCTGCTTTGGAAAGCCCTCGATGGCCTACGAGGCAAGACACTCGTCTTTCTCGCCCCCTGCACCGCCGCCCTGCTCGTGCGCACCGCCTATGCGTGGGGCGCACGCAACGTGGAACTCCACGTCGCCCAAGCCACCGCGCCCAATGCGAACGCCAAAGGCATCGTGTTTCCGACCTTCATGCCGGAGACAGCGTGACGCCTCCCCAAATCTTAGATTATCCGCATTAACCCCGCCTCTCAAAAAACCGCTCCATGAAACCTAGTTCGCTTCTTTCATACGTCACCGCGCTCCTAACGCTCAGTCTCCTACTTACCTCTATCGCCTGCGCCGAGGATGACGATGGCAAGCTACGTATTATAGTCTTTGGCGGTCACCCGGACGATGCGGAATACAAGGCTGGCGGGACGGCGGTGAAATGGGCGCGGCTCGGCCATCACGTGAAGTTCGTCTCCGCGACCAATGGCGATGTGAGCGACCAACCGGGCTCGAAGGAGGAAGTGGCGGCCCTGCGAAAGGCGGAAGTGACGGCGTGCGCCCGCAAATTCGGTGTCACCACTCAAGTGCTGGACATCCACGACGGCGAAATCGAGCCCACGCTCGAAATGCGCAAGACCTTCATCCGCCTCATCCGTGATTGGCGGGCGGATATCGTCATTGGACATCGCCCATGGGACTATCACCCAGACCATCGTGCCGTGGGTATGCTTTTGCAGGACGCATCATTCCTCGTCACCGCGCGACGCTTCTGCCCTGAAGTCCCCGCCCTAGAAAAGATGCCGATAATCCTGTTCACGAGCGACGAATTCACCACGCCCAAGCCGTTCACACCGACCATCGCCGTGGCGCTGGACGATGCCTTTGAACAGAAACTAGACGGCCTCCATGAAATCACCTCACAAGTCTATGGTCGCGACTCGGCAGCCAGCGCTAGGGGCATCCCGGCAGCGAGCAACGAACTAGGGCGGCGAACCTGGCTGAAAATGCACTGGGAAAATCGTAACGGCGGTGAAGCGAATACCTACCGTGATTTACTCATCAAACTCTATGGTCCGGTGCAGGGCAAAGCAGTGAAAGTTGCCGAAACCTTTGAAATAAGCGAATATGGACGTCAGCCGAAGCCGGAGGAGATCAAAGTATTGTTCCCGTTCTTCCCTTGATCCCATTTTCCGCCACAGATGACCATTAAACTCATGCACTTCTCGGCCCTGCTGGTCGCATCGTTGAGTTAAACAGACCTCGACGCATATGCCACAGGTTTGGCCGTGGACATCCCTCGGCTACGCGTGATGTTAATCCCCATACCCCGGCAAGAAAGTGCCATGTTATCTTATGAAAATCATCCTGCCCCTCCTCGCCTTCCTACTGCTAGCCCCGCTGGGAGCGCTCCAAGCCGCCGACCTCGTTCTCGTCGCTAAGGATACTCCGCCCGTACCAATCATCGTTTTCAAGGACGCGCCAGCTCGCACCCGCGATGCGGCGGTGACGCTGGCGGAATACATCGAGAAAATCAGCGGCAAGAAGCCTGCGATCCTCGATGGTGAACCGCAGCCATTGCCGGAGCGGGCGATATGGATCGGCGTGCAACCAGCGGTGAAGGCCTTGTTTCCGAAGACGGACTTCGATTTCAAACACGCGGAGGAGACGCTCATCGTAGCAAATGAGAAGTATCTCATCATCGCAGGACGCGATCGTTGGGACCCAGCGCACACGGAGGTGAAGGGGCGGCTGGCGATGAAAACGGGTATCCAGCAGGAATACGGCACGGCGAACGCCGTGTATTCCTTCATCCAGGAACAGCTCGACGTGCGCTGGCTGTGGCCAGACGAGGAGGATGTGATCAAACGCGAACGCCTGGCCATCGCGCCGATGGAGCGCCGTTATCATCCGCAGATCCGGGCACGTGGGGGGATGATCGTGAGAACTTCACTGGGCGATAATAAAGAGGACGGCCCTGAACTCTGGGCGCGGTTTCAGCGAATACAGCTCGACTCCATGGACATGAGTGGCGGGCATGGCTTTAGCGATTGGTGGGAGAAGTATGGCGCGGCGCATCCCGACTACTTCGCCGCCGCACCAGATGGCAGTCGCACGGCGGTGAAGGAGCGATCAACCAACACTAAACTTTGCGCATCCAACCCCAAGGTATGGCAGCAGTGGCTGGAGGATGTTTCACTCAAAATCCGCTCGGACCCGCTGCTGAGCGTCATCAATGTCTCGCCCAACGACGGCTACACCAGTGGTCATTGCACCTGCGCAAACTGCCTCGCCTGGGATCATCCGGATGGCGAAAAAATGGAGTGGGTCTTCAGCGGCAATGTGAAGTTTCAGGGCGTGTCGCAGACTAATCGCGATGTGCGTTTCGCCAATACCCTCGCACGCCTGCTAAAGGAGCGTTTTCCCGACCGCGATTTATTCATCCTACTCAATGCTTATGGCTTGGCCCGCAATCCACCCATCGGCATCGCACCCGACGATAATGTGATCATCTCCAGCGTGGCCAATTTCCACATGCGCTCGCCCAAGGAGCGCGAACTACCGATGCAGCAACACGCTGGCTGGGCGGCGACAGCGAAACACCTCATGTGGCGGCCGAATCTCGGCAGCCCAGCGGGCCTCAGTTGGGGTATGCCCGATGTGGCAATGACGCAGGCTGGCGAGGATTTCCGGTTCATCGCCGAACATCATGCCGTCGGCCTCTACTTCGACTTGTTCTGGCTGCATTGGGCTAATCAAGGGCCCCATTACTACGCGCTGGCGCATCTCGCATGGAATCCGCAGGCTGATGTCGCCGCCGTGATGGATGATTATTATGAGCGCGGCTTCGGCCCGGCCGCAGAGGATGTGAAGGCCTACTGGCAGCTCCTGGAGCGTACGCGCATGGAGTTTGTGGCGAAGGAGCCGAGCCGTTTCCGTGCCTATGATCTTCCTAAAAAATACACGCTCGAGCTATTCGCCCAGGCGCAGGCCCATCTCGATGCCGCCGCGAAGAAACTCGCTGGTGCCGATGAAAAATACCGCCGCCGCCTAAATTTCATCCAATACGGACTCGATTACGCCAAACTCCTCGTGGACACCCGCGCCGGGGTGCAGAAGCTCGAAGCCAGCAAAGGCCAGGACGCCGCCGCCAAGGCCCAAGTGCAGGCCAACTGGGACCGCGCCGAGCAGATGAAGCAAAACGCCCCCGCTCATGCCATCAACTGGCAAGCCGTCTTCCGCCTACCCGGCTCTGGCGGCGGCGATGGCAACCAACGCGTGATGGGGTTACATCCTGACGTTCCACTGAGTGGACGGACGCTCAAAGAGTTGCGCACACCGGGGCTAGAGTGATGTTCAAGATTAGGTAACCATGAAGCCCGT